>LNFM01001820.1_pt1 | contig 48179 bp, 44 predicted proteins | sample 596031 | NCBI WGS metagenome assembly LNFM01 (sample SAMN04254537, study PRJNA301005) | activated carbon metagenome | isolation source: dual media filters at the Ann Arbor, Michigan drinking water treatment plant | place: USA: Ann Arbor
CAGTCATCTCGGGATAAATGCGCGTGAGCTGGAACATGCGGATCATGCCGGCGCGGGCGATGCGGTCCGCCGTCATGCCGCCGACATTGGCGCCGCTGAGGGAGATGCGCCCCGCGTCGGGTCTGAGCAGCCCGCTCATCATGTTGAGCACGGTGGTCTTGCCGGAGCCGTTGGGACCGAGAAACCCGACGAGCTCGCCTTCTCCGATGGTGAATGAGACGCCATCCACGGCGACGAGGCTGCCGAAGCGCTTGGTCAGGTCTTCGACGACTATGAGATCGCTCATGACGAGGCCAGAACCTCCGTCGTCCGCGAGCCGCGCGCGGCGTTGACACCGGCGCGCGCGTTGAACATCATGGCGATGCGCCCGACGAGGCCCTCGCGACAGAAGCGAGCAAAGACGATCACGATGATCGGAAACACAATGTGCTGGTAGTCTCCCGCCGCGCGCAAATACTCCGAGCTTACGTTGACCAGCAATGCCCCGACGAGCGGGCCGAGCAGCGTGCCCATGCCACCGAGCACGACCATACTCATCACGAGTCCGGTGACCAGCAGGTGTCCGATGCTCGGGCTGACGATGATCACATAGTGCGCGAATAGAGCGCCGGCGAGGCCGCAGAAACCGGAACTGATCGTGAAGGCGAAGACCTTCCAGAAGACGGTCCGAACACCGCGCGCCCGCGCACCAGTCTCGTCATTGCGGATGGCGCGGAGATAGAGGCCACATGGTTTGCCGAGCAGCCAGTGCAGACCAATGAGCAGGCAGCCGACCGCCACGATGAACATGTAGTAGTAGCTGCTCTGATGCGAGAAGAGCGCCGGCACTTCGAGGCCGATCTCGCCGCGCGTGATGTCGAAACTGTTGAGCGCGATGACGCGGAGGATTTCCGCGAGCGCCAACGTTGTCAGGGCGAGATAGGGTCCGCTCAGGCGCAGCGTCAGAATGCCAATGATGAGGCCGACGACGGCACAGACGATTGCCCCCGATGGAATGCCTATGAGCGGGGATACGCCGGCATACGTCCAAAGCAACGCTGTGACGTAAGCACCCAGCATGGCGAAGCCAGCCGGTGCGAGCGAGAAGAGCCCGGTATAACCCGCGAGCAGATTCCAATTCGTTGCGAGCATCGCATAGTAGAGCGACGTGATCACCACGCCCTGCCAATAGATCTCGAGACCGAGTGTCGGCAGCGGAGCGAGTGCGGCAAGCATCAGCAAGGCGATGGCGAGCTGGGTCCGGCTGGTCGGTGCCGCGGGCCGTCGCAATGAAGAAACGCGCGCCGCCATGGTTAGACCTCCCGCCGCATTTCGCCGAAGAGGCCGTTCGGCCGCACGAGAAGAATGACAACGAGCAGCACAAGGCCGTAGGTGTCACGATAGGAGAACGAGATATAGATCGCACCGAGGTTTTCAATCACCCCGAGCAGCAGCCCGCCGATGAGAGCGCCGAGAGGAGAGCCAAGCCCACCAAGGACAATGATGACGTAGGACTTGATTGCGGGGAATGCGCCGACATCGGGCGACGGGCTTATCATGTTCGACAGCAGGGCACCCGCGAGCGCCGCAAGCCCGCCGGCCGTCGCGAAGACGATCGTGCTGACCTTGCCGACATCAACACCCATGACAGCGGCGGCCGAGCGGTTCTGCGCGACGGCGCGGATCTGGCGGCAACAGTGCGATCCCAAGCGCAGCAAGCTGATGCGGCGAGACGCGGATGCCGGCGATGAGCAGAGGCGGACCGTCGATCAGACGCGGCCCCTGCAGCGACCAAGGGCCGACGATCTTTGTCATCGCGGCGATCAGGAGAATGGAGAGCGCGAAAGTGACGATTATAGCGTATTCATCGCGGCCCTGCTGCCGAGCACCCATCTCGGCATAGACGGGACGGATCAACAGACGCTCGACAACCCAGCCGAGCGCAGCGCCTGCTACGACGGCTGCGGGAAGTGCTGCAACTATGGGTACGCCAAGACTGTGATAGAGCAGCACATAGGCAAAGCCGCCGATCATGTAGAACTCGCCATGGGCGAAATTCACGATCCGCAGGACGCCGAAGATCATCGTCAGCCCAAGCGCCATCAGGGCGTAAAAGGTGCCGGTGATGAGACCGCTGACGAGCATCGACGAGAGCACTTAGTGGACCTCCGATCGTTCGCGAAGATGCGCGCATTCACGGTCGGCGCGGCGCCGGATGGGGCATCGCGCCGGCTCCGCATCAAGGGGCTACTATGCCTTTCAGATCCAGAGGGCCGTTGCTCTGCTTCAGCAGCGTCGTGTCGTCGAGCTTCTGGTCAACCGCGGTGAACTGGAAGATCGCGTAAGGCACCTCCACCCACTGATTGAAGGTTGGCCCCGGCGTCTTGTCGAACGTGATCTGGCCCCGCGTCCCAAGGTAGTCGGTTTTCGCCAGGGCTTCCGTCAGCGCCGCCGACTCCGTGCTGTTCGCGCGCTTGGCGGCATCGAGGATCACGAATAAAGCGTCCGCAGCCTGGAAGGAGAGACGGCCCGGTTCCACCTTGTAGCGCTCGACGAAGCGCTTGCGGAACTCGACGCCGATCGCGGGAAGATCGAACTTCGGATGGTAGTGACCGAAGGCCAGCGCGCCCTTGCCGGCGCCGCGGATGTTTTTCCAGAAGTCGGGGTTGTCCGTCATGCCACCCATCTCGAAGAACATCGTGTCCTTGGTCGGCGCAACACCCTGATCATAGAGCTGGTTCATGAGAATATAGCCGGCCGGCGCGATCAGCTCGCTCACGACGACGTCGGGCTTCTCGGCCTGGATCTGGAGTACGACCGGCAGATAATCCTTCGCGGCGCGATCGAGGATGACGGACTTGTACTGGATCTGAGGCGCACGCTCCTTGAGCTGTTTGCTCATCTCCTTTTCGAGACTGAAGCCGGCGTCCGTGTTGTCGAATGCGCCGAAGACCTTCTTCGAACCGAGAGCGATGAGCGTGTCCACCGTCGCGGTGATCACACGCGTCGTATATGGGCCAGGGCTGAATACCTGTGGGACACCCGCGGTGCGGATGCCGCTCGCCCAGCCGTTCACGTTGACGACGGGCACGCCGTACTTCTTCGCGACCTCGAGGGAGGCGAGCACGACATTGCTCGAGGCCTGCCCGGTGATGACACTGACCTTGTCGCGTGTGATGAGCCGCTCGGCCACCGTGCGGCCACCCTCGGTCGTACCCTGGTCATCGGCAACGACCAGCTTGATCTTCTTGCCGAGAACGCCGCCCTGCTCGTTCTGCCAGTCGGCGATGAGCTCGAGCGCCTGTCGCACCTGGATGCCCTGGATAACAGAGCCGGGCGGGGTGAGTATCGTCGACACTCCGATATCGAACGTCTCTTGAGAGTGCGCGCCATTCGGAGCATTGGCAAATATTGCAAGCGCCATAGCCGAAGTAAAAGCGAGCCTCTTCAGCCGACTTAGTCTAGATAACATTCGGTGCACCTCCGATTTCATCATGGAGATGCTATTGCATATATTGTGCCAATTCGATCCGATCGCTCCATTTTGCGATATTCTATTTGCGCACTCATGCCTCTATGAGCTGCGCGTGTCGGCGTATGCGCGATCGAGCGCGGTGCCGAACCGCTTGAGCATCTCGTCCACACCGCGCTCTTCGATGATGATTGGCGGCGAAAACGCGACCCTGTTTCCGATAACCCTCACAATCAGGCCGGCCTCACGCAGATGCTCGTCGATCGATGGCATGTTCGGAAACGGCGTGCGCGCGGCCTTGTCGGCGACGAGATCGACGCCGGCAATCATGCCGACGCCGAGAACCTCGCCAACGAGTGGATGCTCTGAAAACTGTGCAAGCTTGCTTTGAAAGTAGGCACCGACGCGCTTCGTGTGCGCGACGAGATCCATCTCCTCGTAGATGTTCAGCACTTCGAGCGCGACTGCGGCTGCGACCGGATGCCCGGTGTAGGTGTAGCCATGTACGAAGCTGCCGAGCTTGCGGCTCTGCTCGACCATGGCCTGATAGACCTTCTCGCTGATCAGGAGCGCCGAGATCGGCATGAAGGCGGCCGACAGGGCCTTCGCGCAGGAGATGATATCGGGCTTGAGATTGAACGTTTGCGAGCCCCACCAATTGCCCGTGCGCCCGAAGCCGCAGATCACTTCGTCGGCGACGAACAGCACGTCATACTTCTTGAGCACCGCCTGGATCTTCTCGAAGTAGGTTGGCGGCGGGACGATAACGCCGCCGGCACCCATGACCGGCTCAGCGAAGAATGCAGCGACCGTGTCAGGGCCTTCTTCGAGGATCATGGCCTCGAGCGCGTCCGCCAGACGCGTCGCGAACTCTTCAGGCGTCTCGCCTTCGAGATGATTGCGGTAGTAGTGAGGATTGAGCGTATGCCGGAACTGCGGCAGCGGCAGATTGAAGTCCACATGCATGTCCGGCTTGCCGGAGAGGCTTCCCGCCGCGACCGTCGTGCCGTGATAACCGCCCATGCGTCCGATGATCTTGTTCTTCTCGGGCTTGCCGTGCGCGGCGTGATAGTACCAGCAGAGCTTGATCGCGGTGTCGTTGGCTTCGGAGCCCGAGCACTGCAGCAGCACCTTCGACATCGGCACGGGCGCCAGTTCGATCAGCTTCTCTGCGAGTTCAATGCCAGCCGGATGCGCCGTGCTGCGATAGCTATGGTAATAGCCGAGCGTGCTGATCTGGCGTGCGGCCACGGCGGCTATGCGGTCGCTGGCAAAGCCGAGTGAGGCGCACCAGAGGCCGGCCGCGCCCTCAATGAATTCCTTTCCGCTGTCGTCGTAGACGCGGATGCCGTCGCCGCGCATGATGATGCTCGGCCCGGTCTGCTCATGCTTCGCGAGGTTCGTCTGCGGGTGAATGACATAAGCAATGTCTCGTGCCTGCAGGGAGTTCGGCCGAATAACGTTCATCGAGTGCCTCGAAGTGTTGACGTGACAAGCGCCCTGAGCGGCTGGCCCGCCCGGCGTCAACGCTAGTCGCGAAGGACGTGCGGAGGAACTATTCGATTGGAGAACGCCCTTTCTCCGTCGGAGAACGAACGACGGGGCTACAGGCGGCAAGCGGACATCGCCCCACTACCCGGGGCAAGACGAGAGGATGTCTCGCGACAGTTCTGCCGTCTCCGCCGAGCGGTATCTCTTACGGGCAACCGCTGATGACCGCGGATGTCTGCCGCGGCTCATGAGCGCCATTGGTCCCGGTCGAGCTGGACCATGCCAACGGAAGCACTAACCGTTGATCCGAAGACATACGGACGAACCATTGCGTACGCGCCTGGTCAGTCCAGTCCCGGACGCGATGCTTGAGATTGAACCTCAGGGTGTCACTGATAGGCGGCGCTTGAGGCAGCGTAGCGCGAAGCACGAGCGCGTGTGGCGAATACCGGGAATGCGATAGAGGCGCTCGCGCAGAAAGCGCTCGTAGCCTTCGGTGCCATCGACCGCGACCTTGACGAAGTAGTCGTATTCGCCCGTCGTGAGATAAGCCTCCAGCACCTCCGGCAAGTCGGACAGGGCGCGGCCGAAGCGTTCCAGCACTTCGTCGTCGTGCTTTTCGAGTGTGACCTCGATGATCACCGTATCGGGAAATCCGAGACGCTTCTGATCCAGAACCGCCACGTAACCTTCAATGTAGCCACCATCTTCAAGCCTCTTGACCCTTTGCCAGCAAGGGCTCGCCGAGAGGCCAACGCGCTCCGCGAGGTCAGCATTCGAGATGCGGGCGTTGGCCTGCAACTCGCGGAGAATGGTGCGATCGAGGTCGTCGAGAGGCTTCATCAGCTGGACTCAATCTGGAAGAATACCGGGCTAAGTTAGCTTAAGGGCGAAATAATGTACTGCATAATACCAAAATGGCGCGACAATCTTTCTTGCAATGATCATTTCTCAGTGTGTTCAGAAGGACATTTCTCATGGCTCTCAGTACCATACGAGAGCCGTACAGCTAGGCTTGGCCATGCACACAATCGCTTTCCGCTCGCCCGACCCCCTGGATCATGTCTGTCGGGCCCTCGATACCAGTCGGAAGATGGGCTTCCATCTCGCTTCGTTGCGCGTAGACGGTGAGGTGGACGGAGGCTTTCGCATCTCTATCGCCCTCGGCGCACACGACCTGTTGACCATGGAAACGCTTGTCGAGCGTGTGTCGACCTGCATCGGCGTCTACGACCTGACATGCGCGTTCGATGGTGTGTGCGTGCGCTACTAGTCGGCGCGACCGACGCCGGCGCTCAACGTAGGAGGTGTGAAAGATGACCAATCCTCCCCATCTCAGTTTGCGTGTTCCGGAGCCCGAGTTCCGGCCCGCCGGCCTTTCGCCCGATGCAGCGCGCGCAGCCGGTCACACAATCAAGTCCGCTACCTTCCCGCTCACCGCCAACGGCCGCGCCATGACGCTCGATGCCGAGGACGGCTTCGTGCGAATCGTCGCGCGAGCGGACAATCATGCCGTCCTTGGCCTGCAGGCCGTCGGGCAAGGTGTCTCGGAGCTGTCAGCGGGCTTCGCTCTGGCGTTGGAAATGGGTGCACGTCTTGAGGACATCGCCGCCACGGCCCACGTCCATCCGACGCTCGGCGAATGCCTCCGCGAAGCCGCACTCGTCGCGCTCGGACACGGACTGCACGTCTAAGGGCCTGCTTCGTCCTCGAATGCACACGGCTGATTAGACTGCGCAATAGCGCTCCTGAGTTTCGACGTGCAGGTAAGGCTTTCTGCCCGTTCACCATAACAGGCGTCGAGAATGTCCCCTAACCATGCCCATTGGGCCTCGTCTCTTCATTTTCCGCTGCTGTCACTGAAGCGACAGTATCCATGAAGCGAGCCGGCTCCCGCGCGGAGCGATCGACCTTCAGGTCGAAGATATCGAAGCGGTTGTAGTAGCCGACGACATCATGGAACTGCTTGGGCTCGACTGAGAGGGCCGTATCGATCTCCCCGTAAACAATGCCTTCCTCGCCGCTGATGATTTCGCTCATCACCGACCCGGTCGGATCGAGAATCATGGACACGCTCTTCGGCGAGCGTTCGATAATCTCGCGGATGCTCTTGTCACTCTTTGCAACGGCAGCGATCAACTTCTCATCGGCCAGCGCGGACGAGACAATGTTGAACACCTTGGCCTCGAAGGCGTGCGCACCGGCGCGGATCTCGATCGCGCGGCGCAGATCATAGCCGCTGTTGTCGCTCGGCGGTCGCGTCGGCCAGATCGGCGGATAGGTCGAGATGTGCACCTGCTCGCCTTCCGCCATCAGCGCATAGCGCGAGAGCGGATTAGTGTTCTCGCCACAGATGAGCATACCTACGCGGCCGACGTCGGTCGGCACGACGCGCAGGCCGCGCGCATCGCCGTTGGCCCAGATGAGCTTCTCGTAGAACGTCGGCACGAGCTTGCGGTGGTGATTGAGGATCGCGCCATCCGGACCGATCAGCAGGTTAGAGTTCCATAGGCAGCCGACGCTCGCGTCCGTGCCTTCGCTGATGCCGACCGATACATACACGCCGTGCTCGCGCGCCCCCGCGCAGAGCCGAGCCACCTCGGAACCATCGCGCCTGACCGACTGCATGGCCAGCGCGCGGAAAAAGTCGTGGTTCTCGATGGGCGGACGTAGCGCTGCCCACACGGGAAAGCCAGGAACGAAGCTCTCGGGAAAAGCAACGAGCGAGGCGCCGTTCTTCGCGGCCTCGCGGATGAAGGAGATGCCCTTCTCGACGGTCGCGGCACTGTCGAGGAAGACGGAAGCTATGTGGCAGGCAGCAGCCTTAAAGCGGGGGTACGTCAGCGGCATACGCATGTTCCGGAAAAGAGTTGGCTCATGTCTTGCGGTGGAGATCGATGATCTTGCCGCGCCCGGCGCGCTTCGCGGACGCGGCTGCTGCCGGGCGGCTTGCGGCCCACAGCGTCTCGAAGAGACCTGTCTGCATGGCGGCGAACTCGGGGCTCTCGATGGTCATGGCGAAATTCTCTTTGCGCGAGGAGATCAGCGCGACTTTGTCGTCGTAGATATAAGTGGTCATCGAGAAGCTGAAGTCGTCAGGCGCATAACGCAGGATACGCAGATCGGCCGGATTGTCGGACCAGTATGGATGCACGTCCCTGGTCGGTGAGCGCACCACGCGGAGTGTGACACCCGCCTCGATACGGCGACGCACGTTGTCGTCCATCCACGCGCGCCCGGGCACCTCGTAGAGATCGCTCATCGAGAGTATGCCGAGCAGCATCTTGCTGCGGCACGCCACTGTCTCGTCCAGAACGGCCTTGATGCCGTCCGGACCTTCATAGTAGCGGACCTTGGGCTTGGCCGGCGCGCGATTGTGCAACGAAAGCAGCTCAGGCATGACGGCCGCGAGCTTCTGGCGCCGCTCTTCGACGATCTCAAGCACGCGCTCCGGTGACTCCGCCATGATCAGCATCGAGCGATCGGTCGATTGCGGGATTTCGTTCACAAGACGCTGCGTGAGAAGACGCGAGAAAACGTCATAAGCGTTCGTGCGGCTGATGCCCGCCTTGCGCGCGATGTCACGTATCGGGGCTTGGCCAAGCTCGAGAGCTGCCAGATAGAAGCGCACCTCCGTCTCGTGGAGGCCAATGTCCATCAGCACGCGATCGATCGGCATCGTTTTCCATCCAGCAGCCGCACGTGCGGCTTCGGCATCGCTCACACACCATGCCACAAACCGGCACGATCTGTCGAATGCGATTGACACATGCATCTCATATCCCATCAAAAATTGTGCGCAAAGCCCGTATTATAAGCAGAATACCGTGTTGCATTGAGTGTCAATCCATGCTGAATTCTGCCCATGTCGGGGCTGGAAGGCCTCAATTGCTGCTCGCGGTACACCGCGATTGACCACGAGGGGTTCTGTGTCCGCACTCGTGCTGGCGCTCGCCGTCAACGGCCTGGTCTGGGGGCTCATCATCGCGCTCATCGCGCTCGGCCTGTCGATCATCTTCGGCCTGCTCGACATCATCAATGTCGCCCATGGCGACTTCTTCATGCTCGGCACGGTTGTCGCACTGGTGCTGACGCTGGCAACGGGCTCCTACTGGCTCGCGATCGCGCTCGTGCCCATCATCGGATTTGCCGTCGGCCTGCTTCTTGAGCGCATCATCATCCGTCCCACGATCCGTCAGGCGTCACTGACCATCGTGACAACATTCGGTCTCTCGATGATGCTGCAGGAAGGCGTACGCGCTACCTACGGCCCCCAGCCGCGCCGCATGGCGGCACCGATCGAGGGCACAATCCCGCTCTTCGGCATTGACTATGACGTCTACCGCATCTTCGCCGCGGGCTTCGCCGCGTTGTGCCTCGTCGCGTTCTTCGTCTTTCTCACGCGCACGAAGCTCGGCACGTGGATTCGCGCCGTGCGACACGATCCCGAGACGGCGACCGCTCTCGGCGTTCCAGTCGCACGCATCTGCGCCATCACCTTCGGGCTCGGTACGGCCATGGCTCTGCTCGGTGGTGCAATCGCGGCTCCGATCACGACCGTCGAGTTTCGCACCGGTGTCGATATCCTGCCGTTCTGCTTCATGGCTGTGATCATCGGCGGCCTCGGTAATCTGCAAGGAACGGTTGCAGCCGCGGTGCTGTTGGCCGTTCTCGAAGGCCTCGTCACCAGCGTCACAGATCCGACGATCGCCCGCATTGCTTCCCTCGGATTGATGAGCATTGCGCTGCTGCTGCGCCCGCACGGCCTCTTTTCGGGGGCAACGCGATGACGACGGTCGGCATATCGCGGGCGGCCCTCGTCCTGCTCCTGACTGCGCTCATTGCCGTGCCTATGGTTCTGCCAAAGCTTGGCAGTTCGTTCTGGATTGATATCGTCGCCGAAATTCTTATCTGGTCGCTGCTCGCTGCGAGCGTGAACCTGCTGCTCGGCTATGTCGGCCTGCTCTCGTTCGGACAGGCCCTTTACTTCGGTGTCGGCATGTACGGTGCCGCGCTCTCCGTGATTCATTGGGGCGCTGGCTTCTGGGGCGGGCTCGCGATCGGCATCATTGCCGCCATGGCCATGGCGGCCATTGCAGGCTCTGTCGCAGTGCGCCTAACGTGGCACTACTTCGCGATCATCACCGTCGTGTTCTCACTCATCCTGTACTTCGCCGCCATGAGTTCGAAGCCACTCACGGGGGGCGACGACGGCATCTCCTTCAGCGCCCCGAACGTGCTCGCGTTCGGCAATACGCGTCTCTCACTCGCCGATCAGTCTGTGCAGTACTACACGATCCTGCTCGTCGTCGCGCTCTGCTACCTCCTCTTCAGCCTTGTCGTCCGCAGCCCCCTTGGCGTGCGCTTCATGGCTGTGCGCGAAAACGACCGGCGCGCCGCGCTCGTCGGCATCAATGTCTACCTGACGCGCTACACGGCCTTCGTGCTGGCGGGCGCGCTCGCCGGCGCATCCGGGGCGCTCTTCGCTTTCTTCGGACGCTACGCATCGGCCTCTTACATGTTTTATCACGTGTCCGGCGAAGCCGTAGTTTGGGCAATCGTCGGCGGCGCGGGCAGCCTGCTCGGACCACTGTTCGGCACCGGCCTGCTGATCGTCTTCCGCGAGATCATCTCGACATTTTGGGAGCACTATCTGTTCGCCGTCGGCGCAATCACCGTGCTCGTTGTCATGTTCGCCCCGCGCGGGCTCGCGGGCGCCTGGAACGATCTCCTGCAGCTCGTGACGCGCAGCGGTGCCTCTGCCTCAGCACCGACGTCGTCTCCAGCCACCGATCCGGGCCTCGCCAAGCCGGCCGCGGACACGACATCGGGGGGCTGACGTGCGCGATGGCGGCGAAAATGTTGTGGCGCTCAGCGTCGAAGGCCTGACCCGACGGTTCGGCGGTCTCGTCGCCGTCGATGGGGTGAGCTTCGATCTACCGACACGACGCCTCAATGCGATCATTGGACCGAACGGCGCCGGCAAGACCACGCTGTTCAACCTCATCAGCGGCGAGATCCGTGCCGATGCCGGCCGCGTGCGTGTACACGGCCAGGATATATCGGGCCTCAAGCCACATCAGATCGTCCGCCGCGGCGTCTCGCGCACACTCCAGATCAAGAGCGTGTTTTCCGGCCTCACGGTCGCCGAGAACGTCCGCACGGCCGTCATGGCGCACGAGGGGCTCGCCTCGCCATTCAGGCCTGCCGCTTCCTACGGTGCGGTCAACCGCCGCGTCGAGGAACTCGTCGCACAGGTCGGCCTCACCCCGCATCTCGATACGCGCGCTTCCGCCCTCTCCTATGGCGATATCGCGCTTCTCGAGATCGCACTTGCCCTCGCCAACGAGCCCAAGTTGCTGCTACTCGACGAGCCCGTGTGTGGCATGGGTCCGCAGGAGACCGAGCAGACCGTGCTCAAGATCCGCGAGATCGCGAAGACCGTCGATGTCGTCCTCATCGAGCATGACATGGAGGTCGTCTTTGCCATCGCCGACGAGATTATCGTCATGGCGCAGGGCGCGATCCTCGCGCGCGGCACGCCGGCCGAGATCAGCAGCTCGCCCGAGGTCCAGGAGGCCTATCTCGGTGCGCCGGAGGAGGAGGACTGATGACAGCCCTCGCGATCGACGACATCACGGCCGAAATCGGCAAAATTCCGGTGCTGCGCGGAGTCAGCCTCAAGGTCGAGCCCGGCGAGACAGTGGCGTTGCTCGGCCGCAATGGCGTCGGCAAGACCTCGACGCTGCGCGCCATCCTCGGACTTCTCAAGCGCACGGGTGGCAGCGCACGCTACAACGGAACGAACCTCGACGATGTGCCCGCGCACAGGCTCGCGGCGCTCGGCATCGGTTACGTGCCGCAGGGCCGCGGCATGTTCCCACTTCTGACCGTGAAGGAAAACCTCACGCTCGGCCTGTCCGGCGCGCCAGATCCGACGCTCATGGCCGATATCTTCCGGCGCTTCCCGCGCCTCGAGGAACGCCTTTCACAGGCAGCCGGCACGCTGTCGGGTGGCGAGCAGCAGATGCTCGCGCTTGCGCGCTGCCTCGTCATGAAGCCTTCGCTCATCATGCTCGACGAGCCGACGGAAGGCATCATGCCGAAGCTCGTGAGCCAAATCCGCCACGAGATCGCGGAGATCGCGAAGCGCGGTATCTCCGTGCTTCTCGTCGAGCAGAACTTGCGCACGGCGCTGCGCCTCGCCAGCCGCGTCTATCTCATGGAGCGCGGCACCATTGTCCACGAGGCGACGCCAGCGGCGCTTCGTGCCGACCCTTCGACCGTCCATCGCTATCTCGGCGTTTCCCTCTAGGCTCATCAGGAAGGAGTCTTCAGTCATGGCCAAGCGTCCCACCAAAGCCCGCACTCCGAAGGCCACTCGCGGAGAGGAAGCAAGCAGCGGCATCACGCGCCGCAGCTTCCTCGAGGTTGCGTTGGCCGGTGGCGCGGCCGCCAGCGGCGCCTATGTGTCCCTTGCGAGCGGCATGTCGGCTTTTGCGCAGGCGAGCGGGCCGATCGTCATCGGTCATCACTGCGAGCTGACCGGCGGTTTTGCCTCATGGGGCTATTGGCACAACAAGTGCGCGCTCGCCGCCACTAAGGTGATCAACGAAGGCGGCGGCATTGCCGGCCGCAAGCTCGAGCTCGTCACCGAGGACACGGAATCGAATCCGGCTGCCGGCGCGCGCAAGCTTCGTTCGCTCGTTCAGCGCAATCGCGCCTCGTTTATCACGGGTTCCGTCCATTCGGGCGTCATGCTCGCCTCGATCCCGGTCGCAACCGAGATGAAGACGGTCTACTTCTCGACCGGCGAAGCCACGGAAGCGACCGGCGAGAAAGGCACGCGCTACAGCTTCCGCACCGGCACCGACACGTATGGTCTCGCCGCCGCTGGCGCACCCTGGGCCTATGAGAACCTCGGCAAGACCTGGACGATCATCTCGCCCGACTATGCCTGGGGCCATAGCCACTACAAGGAGCACAAGGCGGTCATCGAGAAGCTCGGCGGCAAGGTCTACGACCCGATCTACGTGCCGTTGGATGCCAAGGATCTCGTGCCGTACCTCGCGCGCATTCCGCAGGATACGCAGGTGCTGTTCTCGGTGTTCTTCGGCGCGCTCTCCATTGCATTCTACACGCAGGCCAAGTCCATGGGCCTCGAGAAGACCATGAAGATGTACTCGGTCTCGGGCACCATCGAAGCCATTGCGCCGGCCGATCTCAAGGGTGCAGCCGAAGGCGTCTATATCGTCGAGAACTTCCCGCGTATGCTGAAGTACAAGGACGATGAGTTCCACGCGGCGTACAACAAGCTCGTCGGCACCGACGATGTCCACGCGCGCGAAGCCGGATCGGACAAGGTCAATGCCAAGAGCCATTCGTGGCAAAGCTACGAGAACCTCTTTGCGCTGAAACAGGCGATCGAAGCGAGCGGTTGGAAGCAGAAAAGCGACGACCAAGGCGTGATCGAGGCGCTCGAGGGCCTGCAGATGGCGAACTCGCTCGGCTTCGCGCAAGGCGCCAAGACGCTTCGCAAGGAGGACCACAGCGGCATGATCGACTGCTACATCAGCCGCATCGAGAACGACGAATTCCACGTCAAGAAGAAGGTGCCGAAAGAGGAGATGGCGAAGCTGCTGACGCCCCGCTACGACTTCTCCAAGCAACCGCTTTGATCGAATCAGATACGGGTCCGAGGCGAGCTGGCGCACTAAGCATCGCCAATCAGGCACCCCAGTCGTCTCGATCCTCTGACATCGGACCAAGACTGACGAACATCGTGGACGCCGCAGCGTAGGCAAAGATCGTGGCGCAGCACTGGGCCACGCGCGTTCCCGGCGTCGCGCTACTAGCCCTTCGCGAAGGATTGCGACGCGCCCGGCGAATGCCTCCGCGAAGCTGAACTCGTCGCGCTCGGATACGGACGTTTGAGGGCGCCGCTTCCAGGACGTCACACCTGTACCGCATGAGGGCGCGGCTCAACCCTGGTGTCGGACCGCTCATCTCAGCCGGCGCGTCGCTGCAGAGGATCGCACAAAGATATCAGCCCTGGCACACCGGGGTTCCGATCACCTTGTCGATCGGGAACGATGCAGCAATGTTCCGTGTTCAAGCCTACGGCATCGTCTTTCGACGAACTGGCCGTTCGGCACTTGGCAAGAGCCAACACGTCCCTCCTCGCTGAGCGTCCTTGTCCTGGCAAGCGAGGAAAAGGCCTGATGTTTGGAGATCGGCTCAAGTTCAAACGTGATCTGCGGGTGGATTTCCTCAGAGGACTGGCTCTCCTCACCATCTTCATTGATCATGTCCCGGAGAACCGGTGGGCAGCGGTTACGCAGCAGAACTTTGGTTTTTCTGACGCCGCCGAGCTCTTTGTGGTCCTTGCCGGTTTCTCGGCCGTTCTCGCATACGGGCGATATTTCAACGGTGAGGACGTCAGTGCCGGCGTCCGTCGTGTCGCCTCTCGCATCGGCACCATCTATCTCTTCCATGTAGGAACCCTGCTGGTCGTCGGCATCTTGCTCGCCTTTTCGGCGAGACTGTTGATGACCTCGGCGCAGATACAGGCAATGAAGTTCGAGAATCTGATCGCGGGCGACGCAGGTGCCTTCACCGCTACGCTGCTGTTGATAGAGCAACCACGGTACTTCGACATTCTTCCTCTCTACGTGGTGCTGCTTGCTGCATTCCCCTTGCTCTATGCGCTTTTGCGACAGAGCTTAATGCTGGGTATCGCCACGTCCGGAGCTCTCTGGTTCCTGGTGCAACTCACTCACGTGAATGCGCTCACGGTCGACGGCGAAGGCTGGCATTTCAATCCGTTTGCCTGGCAATTTCTGATGGTGCTGGGGATGGCGGCAGCACTAAGAGTGCGGCACGGCTATCTTCCGCGTTCGCCATGGCTGATAGGTTTGGCAGCGGCAGTGCTTGCGGTGTCGTTTCTACTGCGGGCGCCCTGGACCGGCTGGCCATTCCATATCGGTGCCGCACCTGTGGACCTAAAGCCTTACGGGGCCTTGATGGTTAAGACCAACCTGGGGCCTATGCGGCTCATTCACATCATTGCCTGTGGTTACCTGCTGCTTGCGCTACTTCCTTCTCGAGCGAACTGGCTGAAACGACCGCTGCCCCGTCTGATCGCCGATGCCGGAGCAAATTCGCTCGAGGTGTTCTGCCTGGGCGTAGTTCTGTCGGTCATTGGGGGGACGATCATCGGTGCCCTAGGGAGAGGCCCGGTCGTGGAAAGTTGGATCTCGACGGTTGGTGTGGCTGCGCTGCTTCTTGTCGGCCTGACGATTGCACGACGTGTAAGAGCCAAAAAGCAGGCTCGTTCTCGTATTGCGACAACGGCCCCATCCGGCTCTGCGCTTACTGCATAGGTAAAAGAATGAAATCCGCGCGGCGGATATTTATCTTGGGAACCGGCCGCATCGTTCGGGCGTTGCCCGCCCCAGCGGGGGTAGTGCCGAAATCGGCCGCAGCCGCAGCACTTCTCTGGCGAGGGGAAATCTATGCCGGAAGAAAGCGATGGCGGCCTGGCTTCGCAGCCCGATCGCGATAGCGCACTTCCTGACCTCGAGCGGGCCTCCCGGGCCGAACTCCAGCTGACCCTGGAGCAGCTGGCGCGCGCCAACACGCGATTGGCACTTCTCAATCGTGTTTCAACGCGACTATTGAGCGATCCGACGGCATCGTTCAGCGACCTGTTCGAGGCCATCGCGCGTGAGATTGGCGCGCATTACTTCTTCTACCAACGCACAGATAGTCACCGCCCGGAGCATCTACTCCTGGCGGCGGCGAGCGAACAAGAGTCCGAGCAGGAGGCAAGACGGGCAAATGAGATCCTCCTGGCTGCCTCGCATTCAGCGACGGCGCATCAATCTATCGTGCTGGATTCTGCGCAGCTCGCCGAGAACGACGCCTACAAGTCGGTCGTCCAAGCGGGATTGCTGAGTTTTATCCGAGTCCCGCTTCTGGCTCAGGACCGGCTGTTGGGCGCAGTATCCTTCGCGTCAGTATCTCGGCCTAGTTTTCCGGAAGCCGATCAAGAACTCGTCAGAACGTTTGCGGATCAGCTCGCGGCGGCGGTCGAGCGTCAGCGCCTCGAGCTTCAACTCAGGGAAAGTGAACAACTCTATCGTGGTGCCGTGATTACCGGTCGCCTTGCGAGCTGGGAAACCAACATGGTCACCCGCGAGCGCATCTGGACAAAAGAAGGTCTCGAGATGTTCGGTCTCGATCTTCCCAACGGCCGCGGCGTAGTCGGGGGACCGAACGACGAGTACTGGCGCACACTGCATCCGGAGGATCGCCACATGGTGGCGGAATTCCACCGCACGGCTGACAAGATCGATTCTTACCCGGCCGAGTACCGCATCCTCCGATCAGATGGGCGCCTCATGTGGATGTCGGGCCGAGGGCGCGTTGTCGAGCGCGGTCCAGATGGCAAGGCACGCCGTGTCGCGAACATGGTCGTCGATGTGACCGAGCGCAAAAAGAACGAGCAGCGCACGAGACTGCTCATCGATGAACTGAACCACCGCGTGAAGAATACGCTTGCGACTGTGCAGGCAATCATCGCGCAAACTTTGAAGGGTGGTGCCGTCGGTACCGATCCACGAGACACCTTGGAGGCGCGTCTTCAATCACTCTCGAGATCGCACAACCTTCTCACCCGAGAAAACTGGGAAGGAGCAAATCTGCGGGAGGTCGTTCTAGAGGCCTTGAAGCCCTTTATCCGCCCGGAGGACGACAGGCAGTTAAGCGTTGAAGGCCAGGGGCTGCGGCTGAGGCCAAAAGTAGCACTATCGCTCGGGATGGCGCTCCATGAGCTGGCGACAAATGCCTCCAAGTATGGCGCCCTTTCGAGCGAGGCGGGACGCATCGCCATTCGGTGGGCGACAACGGCGGTCGACGGCGAACCGTACCTCGATTTTCTTTGGGAAGAACGTGGAGGGCCTGTAGTGGGACCACGATCGCATCGGGGTTTCGGAAGTCGGCTCCTCGAGCAGGGGCTGCCGCACGAATTGGGCGGCACTGCGCGTCTCGAATACCTACCGGAAGGCATCCACTGCAAGATCTCGTTTCCCCTGCCGCAGATCGAGGAAAGCGCGACATGAATACAGCACTCGCCGGCAAGCGCATACTCATCGTCGAGGATGAGTTTATGATCGCAATCCTGCTCGAGGATATGCTGACCGAGCTAAACTGCGCCATTGCGGGTATTTCGGCAGATCCGGCTCAAGCGCTTGGTCTTATAGGTTCAACTGAGATCGATGCCGCGGTCCTCGATGTGAACTTGGATGGCGATGACAGCTTCGCAGTCGCTGCCGCGCTCGTAGAGCGTCGGATACCCTTCATATTTGCCACGGGGTATGGCGCATCGCGCTTGCCGCAGGAGCTCGTTGGCCATCCCGTGATTCAGAAGCCCTATCGTCTGGAGGAGCTGTCGAGGGCACTCAGCAAGCTTCACATGCTCTAGGAGGGCTAATTCGTCTCGAGTAAGCCGCGAATTCTTTTCGTCAGAGCATCGATCGCAAATGGTTTGGCAATCACCTCCATACCGGCCGGCAGGCCATCTGCCTTCGCCGTGCCTGCGTAACCAGTCATGAAGATTACCTTTAGACCGGGACGACCGACACGAGCTGCGTCTGCGACTTGTCGGCCATTGAGTCCGGGCAGACCGACATCTGTAATCAGCAAATCAACGCGCTGCGGCGACTGGAGTATGGCCAAACCCGAGGGCCCATCACTCGCTTCGAGAGCGCTGTAGCCAAGCTCATCGAGCGCATCGAGAACGAGAAGTCGAACGAGCGGCTCGTCTTCAATGACCAGCACCGTCTGACCGCTACCGTTGAGAGTTTGCTCAGTCGACTCTTCAACCTTGGCTTCCGTCTCATCCGCGGCATCGTGACGAGGCAGATAGAGGCGCACTGTGGTGCCCGTACCCAGCGCACTGTCGATCTCAACTTGCCCATCGGACTGCCGCGCGAAACCGTAGATCATGGACAGGCCGAGGCCCGTCCCCTGCCCTATGGGTTTGGTCGTAAAAAAGGGATCGAAAGCGCGTGCCACCACGTCTGGTGCCATGCCAGTGCCTGTGTCGGCGACAGCAATGCAGACGTATTCTGCCGGGCGCTCTCGGTTCGCGAAGGACGCATCCAATCGCACGTTATGGCTGCTAATGGTAAGCCGCCCGCCGGCAGGCATAGCGTCGCGCGCATTGATGGCCAAGTTGAGAATGGAGTTCTCAAGCTGATTTTGATCGCAACGCGTCGTCCAAAGATCGCCGGCGAGATCTAGCCGGAGTTCAATACTCTCTCCCACCGTTCGGCGGACGAGTTCCTCCATGGACACGATCAGCGGGTTCACCCGAATTGTCTTTGGATCGAGCGGTTGTCGTCGAGAAAAGGCAAGCAGGCGATGTGTGAGCGCCGTCGCGCGATTTGACGAGGTCATGGCAGCATTGATGTATCGTTGGATCTCGCCCAACCTGCCATCGGCAAGTCGCTTTTGGGCGAGATCCAGGGAACCGACGATGCCCTGCAGAAGGTTATTGAAGTCGTGCGCGATGCCGCCCGTGAGCTGTCCCACAGCTTCCATTTTCTGAGCTTGGCGAAGAGCTTCTTCGGTCTGTCGAAGTGTTTCTGCGGCCGCCTTATCAGGTGTGATGTCTCGGGCGACGGCGTAGATGCGGCCTTCGTGGGATGCCGCAGTCCAAGACAGCCAACGATACGAGCCATCACTATGCCGTAAGCGGTTCTCGAACCGATTTGTGATGCCACCCGCAGCCAGGTGCGCCGTTTCCTCCCGCGTGCGGAGTACGTCGTCCGGATGCTCGAGCCATTCCGACGTACGCCCCAACAACTCGTCGGCAGACCAGCCAAGCATCGCGGCGCCAGCAGGGTTCACGTTCTGCCATCTACCATGGACGTCCGAGACCACGAGCATGTCCTGCGACACGTTCCAGATCCGGTCGCGCTCCTGCGTACGCGCTTCAACCTGCGCCTGCAGGTCGATCTCTGCCTGCTTGGCGGCGGTGACATCATGGGCGATCCCGATGAAGCCGATGTGCTCGCCACCCGCCCCCCAGCGAGGCCGTGCCTCTGACCGCATCCAGCGCCACTGGCCGTCGGCGCGTCGGTAACGTGCTTCGAGCACAAACGGCTTCTTCGAGCTTTCCCCCGTCGCCTGTTCGCTCAGGATGCGCTGTAGGTCCTCGGGATGAAGAGCCTTGCGCAAATCAAAGCTGAGGGCCTCGTCATGGCCAATACCCAGAAAATCTATATAGGCCTGATTGACGAATGCGCGTTTTCCTTCGAGACGGCTGACCCACATGGGTACCGGCGCGCTATTGGCAATGAGGCGGAATCGTCCCTCGCTCTCCCGAAGCGCCTGCGCAGCGAACTTGCTTTCGGTGATATCGATATGTGCGCCGAACAATCGCACCGCTCGTCCATGCAGATCTCGCTCGATCTCTGCTTTGACGGCAATCCATCGCATCTGGCCATCGCTCGGGCGTACGATCCGATATTCGGAGTAGTAGTCGCGAACATCTCCCTTCACTGCATCCAGAAATTGGCGCTCGGTCTTCTCGCGGTCCTCCGGATGTATGCGCTGCACCCATGCTTCATGCGTTTCGTGTTTGGCTTCCGGAGGCAGACCATGGATTGTTAGGTACTCAGGGGAGCGTTCATTGCGGAAGCCATCTCTCAGGTCGACCTCGACGCCGCCCACCTTTCCGATTTGCTGTACACGCGTAAGTGCTGCCCTGCTCTTTTGAAGTTCGCGCTCCGCCAATACGCGATCGGTCGTTTCAATGACGATTGCGAGCACGCCCGCCGGTCGACCGTTGTCGTCCAGCAAGGGGCTATAGTCGAGATCCAACCATGCGTCGGCCGGGCGACCAGGACGATAGAGGAGTAGATGCTCGTTCCGGAAGGACAGGGTTTCCCCGCGCAGTCCGGTTTCCATCACACGCGCGTTGAGATCCGCAACCTCAGGCCAGCCCTCTAATACCTTTGATCCCAACAGGTTTGGATGTCGCCCACCGGCAAACTGCGAATAGGCGTCGTTATAGATCATGATGCCGTCTCGCCCCCACAGCATCACGAGCGGCACCGGTGACAAGAGAACGATATCTACCGCGGTCTTCAGACTCTGCGGCCACGCTGTGATGGGACCTAGAGAGGTTTGCGACCAGTCGAATGCGCGGATAAGTGCGCCCATCTGCCCACCCCTGGAGGGGAAGGTCGGATGCCCTGCCATATCCTGCATTTCAGTCGTTTTTCCCGTACAGACACATTGGATACACCAACGCGAGCGGTTAAACGATAGCGGGGGCATTTGGTTCCACTTTTACGGAGCCGTTTTGGAAGTCGGGCACGACCGATGGAGCACTACTCTTCAGCTTCGGACGCCGACGCCATGCCGGTAACGTGTCGCCTCTACCCGGAACTAGCGGCGCTGGTTTTGGAGCTGCGTCTCACAGAAATCGGGCTCGATCTTCCGCGGCCTGCGATATTGTTGCTTCTCTCGGTCCGGCGTGTACGGGCCTGCGCAATGCAGGTTCTGGTCCCTTCCTGTATCTGGCGATTCAGCCATTAGCCCGCCCGCCCTCTCATTTCCACGAGTTGAAAGGCGCGTCCGCGTGTTGCTAGCTCACACTGGCGCGCCCCCGCGCGGCGAGACTCCCCGAGTACTCAGCCGTCGCGCGAGGTTGGCCGAATGCTTCTCCGCCTACCCTGGGGATAGAGCGCGACCAAGCATAGCACCGGCTTCTACTTAGAGGGTGTGCCGTCAAACGGATGAGAGGTCATCCAAGTTACGAGAGGCGACAGAATAAGGCCCATGACGACCGGAGTGAGCCAAGCGAGGGCGTACCACGAAAGTGACGCGGCAGCTGCCGCGAGGAGAACCCCCATGCCAATATGAGCGGCATGAAACCTCAGCGCGTCGGCCAATGGAACGACCGTACCCTGACGCCTCTGCGGCTTCCAGCCAGCGTCCTGGCGCAAGAGGATCTGTATAAGCGCTCTCACGTGGTTCAGCATTGTCACCGGCGCAACAAGCACGCTGTGAACAAGCTCGATAACCCAAAGACTCGCCAGATTGCCACCTTTCTCGAACAGCTGGCGATCGCGATGCAGCCGCGCGAGCATCATGGCTAACCCCAACAATTTTGGAAGCAGCACGACCGCCATGGTGGCAATCAGCAGACGCAAGGCCGCCACGGGATCGTACGTCGGCCAGTTCGGAAAAAGAGATTTGGTGCTGTCGAAGTAGCTGACGACGCGCTGCTGCTCGATCCAGATCAGCCAGAGACCGAGCAAAATCACGAGGAGCCACACGGCGGATGACACGTAACCCGCAATGCCCATCCCCAAATGCAGACGGCTCACAGGAGTAAGCCCTCTAGCGCCTAGTATGCGGGCATGTTGCAGATTTCCCTGCATCCAGCGCCGATCCCGCACCGCCATTTCGACGAATGTCGGGGGGCTTTGCTCATGCGTCCCATCAAGGCTCGTCAGCAGCGCGACACGCCAGCCAGCCCGCCTCAACAACGCCGCTTCGACGAAGTCGTGACTCTGAATATGCCCGCCCCAAGGGACATCTCCCGATAAGACGGGCAGGCCAGCGCTCTCGGCAAACGCCCGAGTTCGAATGATCGCGTTGTGACCCCAGTAATTACCCGACGCACCTTGCCAGGCCGCCAGTCCCGCGGCACTGAGCGGGCCGAATGCATTATTTGCGAAGGCCTGCAGCCGGGAGAATACGGTCTGGCCAAGCGAGAGGCGCGGCACCGTTTGAATAAGGGCTGTGTCGGGATGGGCTTGCATAGTGCAAACCAGCTGCATGAGTGTTTCGGCAGACATGACGCTGTCAGCGTCGAACACGACGAAATAGTCGTATCCGCCGCCGTGCGAGCGCACCCAATCTGCAATGTTTCCCGCCTTTTTTCCGACGTTGCGGGCACGATTGCGGTACGCAAAGGTAACCCGCCCACCGATCTCGCGCGACAGCAGCCTGAAAATATCGCGCTCGGCGGCCCTGTCTTCCTGAGATTGGCTGTCGCTGACGACGAAGACAGCGAAGGCGTCGAGCGCGCCTCTGTTATCAAGGTCCTCGACGAGACTACGAATGACACCGGCTATTTCACGTGCGTCTTCGTGATAGACGGGGAAGAGGAGAGCCGTGCGTGAACCATGCGGTATTTCCGCCGGTTCGGGCGACATGGAATTGCCCTCGGTACCAGCCGCCAGAGCACATATACCGACCAAGGCATTGGCTGCTCCGAAGGCTACCCAAGAAAACGTGAGCGTCGATAGGCCGAGAAAGAGGTAGTGCAGCGGCGTACTGCCGTTGTGCAGGGCGAGCGCGGAGTAGAGGGCCGCTGCAAACACGGAAGTAGCGACAGCAGTCGTGAGCAGCAACACGACACCAACGATACGTGATGCCAGCGAATCTCGAACGCCGAGCATACGCTCCTGGCTATCCTGCCAGAGTTCCTGTTCGTTCATCTCGGCAGGCTGTGCCTTGAGCGGCGGTCGAGCCAGCCATCGATCTTTGGCTCGGGAGTTGTCCGTCATTGGCTACCCGTCCATCGGTAGAGCCAGGTCTCGGGCACACGGCCATTCCAGTCGCTCAAGTTTACTCGCAACTCTGCGAGCTCCTTCCCCTTCGGATCGAAAATGAGACTGACGCGTAGCCCACCGGTCTCGGGATTCGGCTGTACGACAACGTTGCGTATCTCGCCGGCCGATGTTGATGCCTTCGCTTCGGGCAAATCGCTTTCCGAAAAGCGCTCCCGATCGAGATAGTCAATGACGACATGAACACTCCCTGCCTCGTCATGATACGCGCGGCCGACACGCGTGTCGGAAATCCATGGCCCGACAAAGCGGGCTGGATCTTCATCGCGCCAGCGTAGACGATAGTTGAGCTGATGCTCGCGCCCCTGCTCCAGAGGTTGTGCAGGGCGCCAGAAGGCTACGATATTATCGTGGATCTCTTCTTCGGTCGGAAGCTCGACCAAGAAGACGCTGCCTCGGCCGACACCGCTTACGAACTCAATCCACGCGCTAGGACGGCGCTCATAGCGCGCTTCCAAATCCTGATAATCGTTGAACTGGCGACGACGCTGGATCAGACCGAAGCCGCGCGGATTGTCGTCGACGAAGGCACTCACCTGTAGCTTGCGAGGATTGGAAAGCGGCCGCCATATGCGCTCGCCGCTGCCGTTCAAGATCGCAAGCCCATCGGAATCGTGGACGCGTGGGCGAAAATCCCGCACGCGTACCGGATTGACCGGCCCGACCAGGAACATACTCGTCAGTGGTGCAATGCCAATCTCGGGAAGTGCCTGTCGCGGGTAGAGCGTTGCGCTCACATCGATGATGGTCTCCGATCCAGGATACACGATAAAGGTGTACGCACCGCTCGCCGAGGGGCTGTCGAGCAGCGCATGAATGGTGATGACATTCGCCTGGTCGGAAGGCTTCTCCACCCAGAACTTCCGGAAAGATGGGAATTCCTCCCCCTTGGTGCTCGCAGTACCGATGGCGAGTCCTCTTGCCGAAAGTCCATAAGTATGGCCCCGGCCGAGAGCGCGGAAGTAGCTCGCGCCCTGGAAGACAATGATCTCGTCCGCCTTGTCCGCACCATTCAAGGGACCGCTCACACGGAAACCGGAGAGCGGCATCTCTGCTGCCTTCAGTCGCTCATCTGAAGCGCCTTCTCGCTCGTCGAGAAAGTCGGCTCCCGTAAACTTCACCGCCTGCGCCCTGCCATCCTCGATCGCTAGGATCTCCACGGGACGCTTGAAGAGCCAGCCGAGCGGAAGCCCGTGGAGCTCCAATCCCGGAGGTCGGCGATGCCAAAGAGCGCGCGTTGGCTGAAAACGCAGTCGCCGATACTCGTCATAAGTAGCGGGCGCGACAGATCCCACCTCATCTACTGGTTTGTGGGCAGAGAAAGAAAGCTCGCGTGCCTCTTTGTGCACGGCCTCGCGAATACTTAGCGGCGGCGCAGAACTCTCCTGCGAGCCTCCGGAACCTCGTGTGCCCTGGCCGGGCTCCGCAAGAGACGAGTTACCCCAAATGCCTAAACCCAACAGGACGCCGACGCTTGAAGCAGCGAGCTTCCGAAGCGGCCGCTTTACAATGTCACCCACTGACGCTCTGGCAAGCTCGAGCATTCACACCATCCATTTGCTGCGGATTGCAGACGAACGCGCCAGTTAACGCATTGTTCCGTGGCGGCAAACGATGCCTAGACTCCACCGCAACGCGCGTTGCAGGACCACCGATAGAAGCGGACATCAATGGGTTGCCCGACTGTGGCGAGGGACCGCTGCCAGCGACGGCAATCCAATTAAGTCGAAAAGCAGAGGCCGGTTTGCCCTGGCTAGAGCTGTGGCTTGCGATCTCTCACGAACGTATGGCTGCTCGAGCAGTTCCTGCTCAAACCGTCGTAGCAGGAGGCATCAATGATCTCCGAAGCTCATCGAAGCCGCCCGGCCTGACGGATCGATATAGGCGGAAGCGAGTTCTCTCTTATAGCGCTTGGCGATCGGTTACGGCGTCATGATCCACCATCATTCTAAGTGCCATCCCGCTGCTGATCGTGCGCGCTTGCCTTCCAGCAGCCGGATAGTTGAAGCATCGAGATGCAATAACAGTAGATGCCATCAGACGCGCCGGTTCGCCTGCGCCAGCTTCGACAGAGCGCGAACGTTCTGCGCCAATATTCTTCTCAGGCCGTCGTTCAGTTTTCCTTGAGCATGGCGCGCGCTCTTACCGCTCGCCGCTGGGCGCCGGCAATATTCGCCTGAGCACTTCAAAAATGACGGCTGTGGACCAGCCAAACGACAGCACGCCGTTCATTGCCGTCATTGGCGCGAGCAAGTTCCAGCGCTCCAACGGGGTCACGTCGCCGTAGCCAAGCGTCGTGTAGTTCACAAAGGCAAAGTAGACGAGATCAGTGTCAGGAGGCGCAATATGGATGAGCGAATAGGCAAATGACCAAACCAACACTTCGGCAAGGTGCGCGATCATCAGCACCAATGCGGTCGCGCTCATGACAGCGATCAACCGAAGCGATTGATGCGACGGTGCACGTTCACTCGTGTTGCGCGCAGCCCGTATTACGGCATCCATAAATATTGCGTGGATCGCTATGTTGCAGACGCTGATGGCAATGCCCAGAAGGAATTGGCGCAGCATGTGAGCGCTCAGCTGTGTTCGAGGGAGTAGGCTCCTTCACTGTAGCCGGGGCGGCAACAGGTAGAGTGTCATGGCGAAAATTAAATACACCATCAGCATGAGCACTCCCACAAACCACGCCGATCGCCCGCTGTTGGTGACGAGGGAAGCGGTCATGGTGGCGATGAGCATCATAACCACCGCGCCCGGCCAGAATTTTAGGTCCATCGGCGCCGGGGCAATCACGTAGCTCAAAAGCACGAGAACGGGAGCGACAAACAGCGCGATCTGCGATGCGCTCCCCAGAGCGATACCCACGCTCAGGTTCAGCCGGTCCTTGCGCGCGGCAGAAAACGCCGAGGCCATCTCCGCCGCGCCGCCCACCAGCGCCACGACAATGAACCCCACGAATGCCGGTGTCATCCCGAACGCCACCGCAGCCTGCTGCACCGACTCGACGAACACCTCGCTCACCAGCGCGACCAGCACGGTGACGCCAGCCAGTGTGGCCAGTGCCAAGCCCAGCGGCCATGGCGTTTCGCCTGCTTCCTGATGCTCCGCGCTGGCGAAAAATTCGCGATGTGTCTTGAGGGAGAACAACAGGCCCAGTCCATAGGCGGCGATAAGAAGCACGGCAAGACTGAGGCTCAGCTTCTCGACGAACGCCGGCTCCGCCAGGGATTCGGCTCCAGAGAGAACCGAGGGAACCAACATGGCGATCGTGGCCAAAAAGAGCAGCCCCGCTTGCAGGCGCGCGCTGGCTCGGTTGTATTCCTGCACGTGGTGCTTGAGGCCGCCGAGCAGAAACGACGCTCCCAACATGAACAGCACGTTGGTGACAATCGCCCCGGCGATGGATGCCTTCACCAGCGTGTATTGCCCGGCGCGCAGTGCGGCCAGCGCGATGACCAATTCGGTCAGGTTCCCCAGCGTAGCGTTGAGCAGACCACCGACCGTGTCGCCCGTCTTGGCAGCCACGGATTCGGTGGCATGGCTCAGCAACGCGGCCAGCGGCACGATTGCCAAGACTGACAGCACGAAGTGAAGCGTGTGCGCTTCTGGCTTCATCTTGTGCGCGATTAACGCCGCGGGCACGAAAGCCAGCAGCCAAAGCAGAGGATTGCGACGGATTTCCTTGAGCAAGAGGTTCATGGGCGGCCCAGCAACGGTGACGGCGCCAGTCTGTGCCTGACAATCGTGGCATTCGGTTCGTGCCGAAGAAATGCTTCTGAGGGGATTGGGCTGAGGGTATTTCCCGATAGCGGGCATTCACTCAAGGAAGCGTCGTCTTGACGGAGCTTTCACTGCGGCGATTGCTGATGCAATGAGGGCAATCAGCGTTGACGCCCCATGCCTAGCGTAGCCTCCTAATGACGAGCAGCCATCAGCAGCCACCCTGAGAGTCAATGCGCTCGTCCCGGATCGACGCGTAAGCCATTATTCCTGGAAATCTATGCGTGATACGCTGAAACGTAAACCTGAGCTTCTTGTTGTCGGCGCTCCGGCGGCCCTCGCACCCAAAGGGCACGGCCGGACGCCCGCGAGAAGCCCCGCGCAACAATCTTTGCAGTCGACCCAAGGCGACACTAGAAGCGGCGCCTTGGGTTCCTGCTGTCTTGGAGACCGTCGGTCGCGCCTGCCGACACGAGCTCTACTATCGCTTCGCTTCGGGTAGGGCGCGAACCTCGGATTCTGACAGCTGCACATTGAGCCCGGGAGACGGATTCATTTTGTCGGCTGTTATAGTCACCGGCTTCGTTCCGATACCCAAGTTGCGACCAATGTCGACCTGGATGGAATGGATGCCGCCATCTGGGCTTCGGGTGACGGCAATGATCTGGCCCAATCTCTTGTTGTCTGAGCTGAAGACAGGCATGCCCGATTGTGCAGTGAGCATCGAAACTCTACGCACTAGGCCTCCGACGATGGCCTGGCACGAAGTCGTAAGAGAACCCTTCTTTTGCTCGATACATGCCCCGATTTTGCCTGAACTGCCGCACAGCGCCTGGATCTCGCTCAGGCATCCTTCTGCGGCCCGGTCGATGTTGCGTCGGAGTTGGATTGATGTGCGGATCAGCGCAGACCGGCACTCCCTGCTGATCTGGTCTTCATGGGCCAACATGCACATCGCAATGCGGCCACCTCCGGATGTGACGCCTTCGCAGAACTCCTCAATGTCGTCATCGCAAGCGTCCATCACTCTGTCGATCGCTTCCGCAACGCTGCTGCGCAGAGTGTTTTGGGAGCGCTCGTCAGGCGCCTCGCCTTGAGTCCCGGTACTGGCAGGCCCGGGATCCTTTTTTGCTGGTGACTCCTGACTCGAAACCGTGACCGGGACGAGCACAAGTGCCGCCGCAACCAATGCGGCCTTGAACATAGAATTCCTCCATCTCCACCCCAATCGGGGATCCAACGAATGCGCTTGCGTAGATCTGGAGACCTAGTCGTTGTCGCCGATGCGATCTCGGATGCGCTTGAGTACTGGGCTGTCGCCGTCAGAATTCTGCGCGCGATCGAAGATGAGCTCACGAAGATCACTGCGCCGGTCCGCGCGGTCCCTCAGAAGATCGCGGAGATCGTCGCGGCGCTCGACGCGATCCTCTAGGAGATCACGCAGATCACCACGCCTGTCCCTGCGGTCTCTCAGCAGATCGCGGAGATCGTCGCGGCGCGCGACGCGATCCTCGAGAAGATCACGCAGATCGGCACGTCTGCCCATGCGGTCTCTCAGCAGATCGCGGAGATCGTCGCGGCGCTCGACGCGATCCTCGAGAAGATCACGCAGATCGGCACGCCTGCCCATGCGGCCTCTCAGCAGATCGCGGAGATCGTCGCGGCGTTCGACGCGATCCTCGAGGAGATCGCGCAGATCGCCGCGCCTGTCCTTGCGGTCTCTCATTAAATCGCGAAGATCATCGCGGCGCGCCCCTCGGTCCTGCAGGAGATCGCGCAGATCAGCGCGCCTGTCCTTACGATCCCTCTGGCCATCACCCGCATCATCCGCCAATCGCTCCAAAATGAGATCACGCAGCTCGCTGCGCCTTTCGGATCTATCCCCGTCCCTTCCCTGTGCTGAGATCGGCGCGACCGCCATTGTTAGCAGCGAAGCCGATGCGGCTAGAATGAAAGCTGCTTTCGCAAGTGTGGATCGGTGTTGCATTGAGGTTGAACTCCAGAGCGATTGGCGGGAACCCAGCAGGATGGCAAACTCACCGGCAGGTTCAGTCGAAGTTTACCGGCCTGACGCACGATGCTTCGGATGGCCGTGCGCCTCGGGAACATCGCCGTCGCAATCCGCAAAGTCACGGCGTGCTGGCCAGGCCATGCGCAGGTGCGTGGGCCCGGCGAACGTGCTCCTTGCGCGGGAGCGATGCCCTCGGGTGGAACCCTGAAATGCGATGGAGTGACGTCTCAAAGTGGAACGCGGGGTTTAGGGGATCGCACAGCAGCGCTTCGCGAGGCGAAAAGCAACATCCCGGCGCTCGGCTATACGGTGCCCTATGCAATCGGGAATATTCTGCTCACGGCCTGGGGACCCGTCCTCGTCGCCATGATGTCGAGGTAGCGGCGATGACAAAGCGAGCCAGGCCTTCATGCTGCTCGCCCTTCGGCAACGGATCACCGGGTCGATCGCTGTGCGCGCCCGTAGAGGCTCGCCCTTAGCGCTCGGCGCCACCTCGATCGGCTTAACCAACACCCCGCTCCGAGTATTTGCCTGAATGAGGTTGAGGGTTTGTGCCGATAGAGGCAGCTCTACAGATCGAGCGCTATCACCGAGTGCACCAACAATCGATGAGCCTACTTTCAGGTCCTAGATTATGTCCGCAGGTGGCGACCAAGACCCGCTTCAAGCTACGTCTGCCACAACCATCGACCTAGCCATCCGCATCGGCTTCATTGCTTTCCTCGGCTTCTGGTCGTTTCACATAATTGCACCGTTCCTGACCATCGCGCTGTGGAGCGCCATATTGGCGGTCGCCCTCTATCCTCTGTTCGCTTGGCTGGCGAGACGGATGCCTCCTCGCATGGCGGCGTCCGTTGTTACCTTGCTCTGCTTGATGATTGTTCTCGGCCCGATGACTTGGCTTGGCTTTGGAATGATTGGCGGCGCCCGCGCGCTGGCCACGCGATTTGCCGCAGGAGAGTGGGTAATTCCCGTGCCTTCTGAAGCGGTGAAAGGCTGGCCGCTCGTCGGCGAGCGCGTGTATCGCCTATGGGATCTCGCGGCTACGAACATGAAGGTCGCGCTCGCTGAGGTAGCACCGACGCTCAAGCCGGTCGGCGAAAGGCTGCTTAAGATCGCCCAAAGCGGGTTTCTCGCCATGCTCGAGCTGCTTGTCGCGATCGTTGTCTCTGGATTCTTGTTCACTCATGGTCCGAAACTGGTCGAAGCGCTTAAGGCCTTCTTGGATCGGGCGCTCGGTCACCATGGCAATGAGCATGTGCAATTGGCGGGGGCAACCATACGCAATGTGTCGCGCGGTGTGATCGGCATCGCGCTGTTGCAGGCAATTCTTGCGGGGGTGGGTTTCCTCGCCGCAGGCATTCCTGCTGCCGGCGTGCTCGCCTTCGTCGCGCTCGTGCTCGGCATTATCCAGCTCGGTCCAGCAATCTTGTTCCTGCCGCTCATCATCTGGAGCTGGACCGCGATGGAAACGATGCAAGCCCTACTATTTACCGCCTACATGATACCGGTCGGCTTAGTAGACAACATCCTCAAGCCGTTGCTCATGGCGCGTGGCCTGACCACGCCGATGCCGGTGATCATGGTTGGCGTCATCGGCGGAACCATAGCTTACGGAATTGTGGGGCTCTTCTTCGGCCCTATTGTTCTATCAGTCGCCTGGGCGGTTATGGTCGCTTGGGTGCAAGGAAGTGAGCCCATTGCGGCAGAAGGCGTGGATAGCTCTACGCATGCCGAGGTCAGATGACCCCTTGCGGCTTGCGCGACCGCGTCGACCTGGGCTTCGCCGGTTGCCATTCATCAAGCGCCTATGCCGCAACGCGCGGCGCGAATGTCTGCTGCAGCTAGTGGGTGTCTCTACAGTGGCACTTAATGCGCCCGAACGAGGCCTGTTTAGCGTGCTTGCGAGCCGCATCTGTGATGCTGCTCGGTATTTGTGCAGGTGAGTTTCAGTATCTTCGCTGGCGCGATCTCGGGCAACAGCCGATAGCGACATGCTTTTCATCGTTCAAAGTTCAACGGCAAACCCGCATACCTGGAAATGGAGAAGCACGATGGTAAGGCTAACTGTTCTTGCTGTCGCCCTGTCCCTCGGCGCCCTTAGCACGTCGGCGCAGGCCATGCCGCTCGCGTCCCCTCCAATGTCGAATGATATGGTCGTGGCCGTCCGCGCAGGCTGTGGCGCGGGCTTCCAACGTGTTGGTGGACGATGCGTGCGCAACACCGCGGTCCGCACCGTTCGTCGCTGCGCGACGGGAATGCGCCTCGTGAATGGCCGCTGCATCCGATAACTCAGGCCAACCCCAATATGCTCCAGCCTTGATGCCAAGGATTCGCCGTCCTTCGCATCTGCTGGCCAACGGCCGAGATGGAAACATATTGGGGCTTCCATCCACCAGTTTGCTATTATCGATTAGCCGTTCGCGATAAGTCGCCTCCAGATGCCTATCTGGGACGGCCGCGTTCGGGTCCCATCGCACCGCCCGGTCCTGCTGCCTGCCCGGGTCTATTCTCGGTTTCATGAGTTCACGCTCTCAAGGCACACATTTCCAGCCTCACCATCTGATGGGCCAAGGCTTGCCCGCCACTCAGGTAGCATCGCCACCAACCAGCTCCTGCGAAATGGGCCGGCCATCGTCCCGCAGTAAGATATATATGGCGGGGATCACTAGGACGGCCAGCAGCGTGGACGACGCCAGACCAAACAGGGGCGAAATCGCTGCGCCCTGGAAGATCGGATCCACGAGAATGGTCGCAGCACCGATTTTGTCGGCAAGCTCCGTCAGCAAGATCGGCTTGAAGCGCGCGGTGCCGCGGTAGATCCCGCCGGCTGGAGCGACACCTTCCGTGGGTTGATCGCAGTGGTAATCGTCTCGTGGGGGCCGCGTTCTACCCCGCCGTCCGGGTGGCACCTCAATGCGCCCAGAGGAGCGCGCTTTGCCTTGGCTGCAGCTTTGAGTGGTCCGCGTTGCTCCCATGCAACCGACTTACCTAACTCGGTCGCGCACTTTCGAACGCGCTTCGAATCCAACGTGCTATGATCCCCGTGAAGACTTGTCCAAACTAGGCACATCAAGGAGTACAATGAGCGAGTTCGACGGAAATAGCCTTAGCAAGCGCTTGCAAGATTCGAAGCGCGCAAAGCAGGCACGCCTACAGAGGGCGACCCAAGCGCCCAAAATAGATGACCCGGTGGTAGTCGCGCGGAAGGCCGCCGAGCGGGCGAGCGCTTTGGCGCGCCAAGTTGAAATGGCTGAACGCAAAGAAGCCAAAGCAGCAGCCGCCCGCGAGCGCGCTGCACGTGAGGCTGCCGAAAAGGCAGAACAAGTGGAACGTGCAGAGCGCAACGCTCGCATGGAAGCAATGGCGCAGGCCGAGCAAGTTGAACTAGCAAAAATCGCGGCCCAAGCGGCGGATGAGCAAAAGGCTGCGTTGGCGGCAGACCAGAAGGCGGCCCGCGACGCGCGCTACGCCGCCCGAAAACTCCGGCAGCGGTGACAAATCAACGGTTTGATGGCCCCCTGCGACGGATTGGAAGGTCGACTGATGAGCGTCAACAACGACGGCAAACCGCCCGTCGTGGAGCCGATGGCAGCGGGCAATGTTCCTGACAAGATAGGGCAGTCCGTTGATCAGCGCATTCGGCAGCAGGAGATCCTGTCGGAGTTGGGAGTCATCGCTCTGCAGGGCGGTACCGTGGATACGTTGTTGAACGAGACGGTGCGCTTGGTCGCCGAGGGCCTGCCTGCCGAGTTCTGCAAGGTGCTCGAGTTCAAGCCCGCAGAAAACAGCTTCACAGTTCGAGCTGGCGTGGGCTGGGGACCGGATGTGATCGGCGTGGCGCAGGTTGGAGCCGATCTCGCCTCCCCGGCAGGCTTCGCCCTTAAAACGGGCAAGCCCGTAGTCTCAAATCACCTCGAAAACGAAGAGCGGTTTCGCACGCCCGAGTTGTTGGCCCGCTACGGAGTTTCACGGGCCATGAATGTTATCTTGCAGGGCGACGGGGCCCCCTTTGGCGTCCTCGAGGTCGATAGTCGGTCGGACAACGATTTCACCGAGCAGGATATCCCGTTTCTTCAGGGGGCGGCCAACATTCTGGGCATGGCCCTCGAACGGGAGCGCAACCAACGGCTGCTCACAGGCGCCCTTGAACGACACCAGGTTCTGCTCAGAGAAATGAACCACCGCATCAAGAACAGCTTGTCGATCGTCATCAGCATGATTCGGCTGCAGGTGAAGGACACCGGGTCCACAATTGCGTCTGAACAACTCGAAGCAGCCGCCCTACGCGTTCACGCAGTAGCTCGTGCACACGAGCGCCTCTATCAGACTGACGACGTCGAACACCTCGATGCCGGTCGCTATATCGAACAGGTGTGTGGCGATGTGGATGAAAGCGTCGCCAATTGCGACATTCACGTCGATGCCCAATACGACATTCTTATAGCGACCGACCGGGCAATTCCTTTGGCATTGATGGTCAATGAGCTCATCACCAATGCCGCGAAACATGCCTACGTGGGCCAGATAGGTCGCAAGATATGGGTTAGCGTAGCGCGCGAGGACAAGGCGATCAGAGTATCGGTCCGCGACGAGGGCGTCGGCTTGCCATCCGATTTTGATCTGACCGGATCCAAGGGCCTTGGTATGCGGCTCGTCAGAGCCTTCACACGACAATTGGAGGCTACGGTCTCGACCAACTCAAGTGCGAAAGGCACAGAGTTCGTCGTCGTGATACCTCTCGAGCCTACTTCGTGACCGCGAACGCGCGGAACTCACGGGCGCGGGACCGTTGAGGCCGCGCGAGCTGTTTCTGCGCGTTCGATTATGGGGAATCGGAGACGGCGCATTTAGGCCGTCCGCGACTAGGCCCGCATGATGTACAGGCACGTTTCGTGAACGCGCAGTCATCCAACGGCTCCTAAACGCTGACGGTTCTTGGGCTGCCTCCCTCACAGCGCAATTGCGTCGCTGATCAGTGCGGCATCCTGGCCCGAAGATCCCGGCACCGGAACCGAAGCGCGGCCGCTCGCGTTTTTCCGTCATCATCTTATCCAGCCTTTCCTTTGGCGTTGCATGGAGGCCGACAGGCATTGTGCCGACGGACGCAGAGCGAATGTCTAATGAGCAGATTGAAGAACTCGATCCTCAGAGAGCGCCGCTTTCCCCGGACAAACCCCACGTCGGTGCACATCCGGCCGTGTGCCCGGTGATCGGGCTTGGCGCTTCTGCTGGTGGGTTGGAGGCCTTTCAGAATTTTCTGAATGCCGCCTCGCCGGATGCCGGCCTTGCGTATGTCCTCGTCCAGCATCTCGACCCCAATCATGAAAGTATGCTGGCAGAATTGCTGAGCCGCCGCACGACCATGCCAGTGCGCCAGGTGACGGACGGCATGGAAATAGAACCCAACAATGTCTACCTCATTCCTCCCAACGCGAGCCTTGTCATCGAGAGAGCGCGGCTAAGACTGTCGGACTTCTCTGAGCCACGCGGCTTCAGACGGCCTATCGACGTATTCTTCCGCAGTCTTGCCATTGATCAGGGCGGCAATGCTGCGTGCGTGGTGTTATCCGGCACCGGTGCCGACGGAAGCGAAGGATTGCGCGCCGTCAAGGAAGCAGGGGGACTCACACTCGTACAGACCCCGGCTACCGCAAAATATGACGGCATGCCGAAGAGTGCTGTGGCGACCGGCTTGGTCGACAAAGTATTAGACGTCAGCGACATGCCATCGGCCATCCGCGGTTACTATGACCGCGGCCAGCCTGGGGTTTTCAGCCTGCCGGACATCACGGATTTCCTGCTGAATGTCTGTGAGCACCTCCGCCACCGGCTTGGGCACGACTTCAGCCAGTACAAACGAAGCACCATGCTGCGGCGCATTCAGCGGCGAATGCAGGTGGTGGGGGCTTCAACCGGTCCGGACTATCTCGTCCAGCTTCGCGACAAGCCGGACGAAGCCGAACTGCTGTTCCGCGATCTGCTCATCAACGTCACATGCTTTTTCCGCGATGCCGAAGCCTTCGACTACCTGCGCAGGGAAGTCATTACGGCTGTGCTCAAGGATAAAGGCGCGGGTGATACGATCCGCATTTGGACTCCCGGCTGCTCAAGCGGTGAGGAGGCCTACAGCATTGCGATCCTGGTGGCAGAAGCGCTGTCGCGGATGCGCGCGCGTCCGATTGTCCAAATTCTCGCCACCGATATCGACGAGCCGATGCTGCAGAAGGCCCGCAAGGCCAGCTATCCCCCGTCTGCGGTGAAGGACGTGCCGCTTGAGCTTTTGGATCGCTATTTCTTCGCGCAGGACGACGACTACGTCTTGACGCCGGCTATCCGCGACATGGTGCGTGTCTCCAACCACAATCTTATCAAGGATCCGCCATTCTCGCGGATCGATCTGATTGTATGTCGGAACCTGCTTATTTACTTGAACGCGTCACTTCAGCAGCGTCTCATACCGGTCTTTCACTACGCGCTGAAACCGCAAGGCTGGCTGTTTCTTGGCTCGGCCGAGAATATCGCGGCAAGGAACGATCTCTTCGATGCTGTCGAGCCGACGCTCAGGATCTACCAACGCAGCGGCGCGCAACGGCAGTCCGTACCCATGCCGCTATTTGCCCAGCCGCTGGTGCACGCTGAAGCAGATGCCGACCCAGAGCGCAGGCGCAACGGCCCTGTGGCTGAGCGCGCTGACCTCACAGTGCGCCGCATGATGGAGCGCTACGCGCCGCCTCACGTGGTGGTCAACATCCGCAACGAGATCGTGCGCAGCTCCGGACGTACGGGCAAATATTTGGAGCTAGCCGACGGCACGCCCTCGATGGTGGTCACCGACTTGGCGAAGCGGGGCCTTCGCTCTGCCGTGCGCGCTGTTCTGGACGCAAGCCGCACCACCAAAAGACGCAGTATCAAGCAGGACGTCCGCATCGATGCGGACGACGAAATGCGCCTGATCGTGAATGTCATCGCTGATCCATTGAACCAGGATGAGACCCTGCTGGTGTTCCAGGACGCATCAGCGAACCGTCTCGATCACGACGCGGATTCTGAAACTCGGATCGATGCCTACACAGACGAGGACCGCATAAAGCAATTGGAGGACGAACTGGATGAGACGCGCTCCAAGCTGCGCGTCACCGTCGAAGAACTGGAGACCTCGAACGAGGAGCTCAAAAGCTCCAACGAAGAAATGATGTCAATGAACGAGGAGCTGCAGTCGACCAACGAGGAACTGGCCACGGTTAACGAAGAGCTCAAGAATAAGGTCGATCAGCTCGCGCGCGCCAACAGCGATCTACAGAACTTCATTGAAAGCACGCAGGTGCCGACCATCTTCCTTGACCGCAAGATGCGGATCAGAAGTTTCACACCCGCAACCAGATCCCTGTTTCGATTCCAGGATCAGGATATGGGGCGTCCGTTCTCAGATGTCGTGTCGCGTACTGACCACCGGCAATTGGAGGACCTTGGGCGCAAGGTTCTCGAGAGCGGCGAGGCGATCGAGCAGGAACTCAGCATCGAAGACGGTCAGGAGAGCCATGTACTGCGCGTGCTGCCCTACCGCGACCTGCACGATGCCATTGATGGCGTGATCTTCGTCTTCTCAGACGTCACTAATATTCGCAAGGCGCGGGCCGATCTGGCACGTAACGAGGGCTTGGCGCGGCAGCGCAGCCGTGAGATCGAAACACTTTACGAGACCGCGCCGGTCGGCATGGCGATGCTCGATCGGAATCTACGCTTTCTAAAGATCAACCGGCACTTTGCAGAACTGAATGGTCAGCCCATCGAGGAACACATCGGACGCACATTGCAGGAAATGCTGCCCGGTCTTTCCGAACGGATGGCACGTCCCATTGCCGAAGTGTTTGAGCAGGTGAGTGCCGTCACCAACCTCGAGGTTTCTGTTCGGCTGGAAGGAGAAGGCGCCCGAGATTTTGTGATCGATATCTACCCGTACCAGGAAGAAGGCATCGTCCGCGCCGTCGGCATCGTTCTGAAAGACATGACCGAGCTGCGCCGCCTGGAGAAGGATCTGCGTCAGCTCATGGACGAGCTGCAGCACCGCGTCAAGAACACGCTGGCCACCGTGGCGTCGATCGTAACGCAGTCCGTAGCGGCTAAGTCCGATCCGGCCGAACTCGCGAATAGCTTGAAGATGCGCATCGGCGCCCTTGCGGCCACGCACAATCTTCTCACCTTGAGAAACTGGCGTGACGCGTCGCTCGAGGAGCTTCTCAGAGCTGAGCTCAAGCCCTTCGATCATGAGGATCGCATCACAATCAAAGGGCCTGCAGTTCTGTTACCGCCGAAGCCAGCCCTAACCATGACGCTAACGCTACACGAGTTAGCGACTAACGCCGCAAAGTACGGTGCTCTCGCGCATGAAGGTGCCCGGCTGGAGATCGATTGGATGGTGAGCGATGATCACGCGGGACGCGAGTTCACGCTGCGCTGGCGGGAGATAGGCGTGCCCCTCAATCGCCAGTCGGTCGTCAGGGAGAGCTTCGGCACACGCCTCGTCAAGAATGCGGTGGTGCACGATCTGCAGGGCCATTGTGAGCATCGGCTGGAGGCCGACGGCCTGCGCTGCACGATCAAATTCCCATTCTAGGAGCGGGTATGAAGACCTTTGCCGAGCTTTCCATCCTCCTTGTAGAGGACGAGTATTTGATAGCACTCGAAGCCGAGCAGATGCTTGAGATCATGGGCATCAAGTCGGTCGAAATCGCATCCACGTGGGAGATTGCGGCAATGCAGGCCGAGGAGGGCCGGTTCGACATCGCCCTCCTCGATGTGAACCTCAACGGGCGGCTGAGCTTCCCCATTGCCGACAAGCTAGCGCAGAGGGGAATACCCGTCGTGTTTGCCAGCGGCTACGACCTTCGACATCGGATTGATACCGACTTCGATTTTGTCTGCGTAACAAAGCCCTATACTGCAGAGGTGCTGAAGAAAGCCTTGGCGACAGCTCTGGCAAAAGAGACAGACAGCAAATAAGGGACGGCTTTCATTACCCATGAGAGGTGTTTTGGGGCCGCTTGGCGCGGGAGCTGGCCCAGATAGTGGTCGTCGGTGCAATGTCAGCATGGGGCAGCGTCAATGGCACTGCAGTATAATGCCGGATTGAATTTTGGTTGACGGCACGCGCCATGGAACACGCAACCGCACACGCCCGAGCCCGCACCGCTATAGCCTTAGGGGCGCCATCGACGCGCTTCCTCTCCAAGCCAAATGCCTGAGCAGGCCCGCTATCGAGATGTCCCGATATTCAATGCCGGCCTTGATGTGCGGCCCGAACGACATCGACGGCCGGCCGGGCTGCCAGCGGAGCCCGATCGATGGTCACCATCGCGGTCCAAGGTAAGGCCGTTCGTATCGTGCGTCGGCGCAGTACTCGCCATTCCAATACCGGTACTGGCCGCAGCTGCGAGGGCGGAGAGGGATCAGCACGGGTGCTGGCGGTACGTACTCGGCAACCGGAGGAGGCGCATATCCGGAAGCGGGCGCGCCGCCGTACCGGACATATGGTGCACCAGCATCAGCGCGCGGAGCGTGATAATCGGGCGGCACGGCGTAGTTCGGTGCCGGAAGGGAGCCGGGAGTCAGCGCATAGCTGAGTGGTGGCAGGTAATTACCTGGCGGATAAGGCTGCACGTGGGGGTAGGGGGGATAGTAGCCGTCGAGCGGCTGCGCAGACACGTTCGATGACCCCGCAAACAGTGCCCCCAGGATACCAACGGTGTGCAACATTGTTCTACGCATAATGGCCTCTGTCAGGGGTTTCCTGCCGGTTCGAGCTGGGTCGCTCCGGGCAGTGAAATGCCAGTCGGAGCACCAGAAAAGCAACGCGCACTGCCTAACTAACAATAGGTTCGCCATAGGCGATGGCTTTCCATCCGGTCAAACCCTCAAGCTCGATAGGCAGATCCCCGGATCGAAGCCTTCGACCTCGATCGCCTCGAGCCGCAGCCCGCAGCTTTGCGCTTTGAGCCATGCTCCAACCCGTGCCAACCTTGCCCACATATTTGAAATCGCGGCGTTCCTTGTGCGCGAGGAACAGCGACGCGACAAGGCCGTTGCCCTCCAGAGCGTGGCCGCCTCGCGTGATCCCGCCGCGCTCCGGAACATCTTGTGGCCCGCCGGCGTTGTACAAGCCGAACCGCATTGACGGTTTGCCAGCTAAGGATGAGCGTGATGGATTGGGATCGGATTGAAGGCAATTGGAAGCAGTTCACCGGCAAGGTGAAGGAAAAGTGGGGCGATCTCACAGATGACGAAATCGCTCAGACCAACGGCAAGCGCGAGCAGCTCGAAGGCCTTGTTCAGAAGAAATACGGCTACGCCAAGGACAAGGTGCGCGAGGAAGTCGACACGTGGTCTCGCGACCTCAAGTAGTCCTCGGCATCGAGGTGCAAAAGCCCGGTCCCTACCGGGCTTTTGTCGTATCTGGGCTCGTCTGTTGCTGCGCAGCGACATACGACTCGGCTTTTCCGCCTCTAGGATAGCCTCCTCGATAAGCGGGGGCAGATATGAAGGCGACACGAGCCGCAACAACACTTCTTCGCACGGCGGTCACGAAGGACGGACATCTCGACCTGGTAATGGCCGACGCAACCGGCGAGGAAAGCAAGCTACGCCTGACCGCGGATCTGGCTTCGAGCTTACGCAAGGTATTGGAGGACTTCACCTCGACGGGCGCAGCTGGCACCGGCGCGACGCTCACCAAGAGGCCGAAAGCATTTGCAGTGGGAACCGGTCGGTTTGAGCGTTTGGTCTTGTTGCGCTTCGAGGATGATGCGCCATATGCACTTCGGCCCGAAGACGCGATCGGCCTCGCTGAGGCGCTTACTGAACAGACTGAAACCGTTGTCTCGATGCCAGAACAGGTTCTGCAGTAAATTCCAGTTCGCGCATAGGTCGAATGGCGGCCTGAGCGGTCCGCGAGAATTCCCTAGCGCATCTGACGCTGCTATAGCCTCGGCATGTGCGGACGCGTCTTTGTCAGATCCTCTTTCGCCGAGCTGATGGCGGCCTTCGCCGATGTGCGGCGCGGCGACAACCTTGCCAGCCTAGAGCCCGGACCGCGCCACAACGGTGCGCCATCGCTCATCTATCCAATAATCGTGCGTGACACGCAGTCGGTCCGCGGCGCCTTCTCGGAAGCTCGATGGGGATTGGTCCCCTCTTGGGTGAAGGAGGCAAAGCCGAAGGTGCAGCCGGCGCAAGCGCGCTGCGAGTCAATCAAGACCAATGGCATGTTCCGCGGCGCGTACCGCTCGCGGCGCTGCCTGGTGCCCATCGATGGCTACTTTGAGTGGAAAGCCACCAAGAGCGGGAAACAGCCCTACGCGCTCGCCATGGCCGACGGGAAGCCCTTCTGCCTCGCCGGCATCTGGGAGAGCCGCCCTGACCCTGTTCTGCGGCCAGGCACGGAACCAAAAACATTCGCGATCGTAACCTGCCCGCCGAACGAACTCGTCGCGAGCATCCACGACCGGATGCCGGTGATCCTGCACGAGAAGGACTATGCCCGCTGGCTCGGCGAAGATCATGACCCGGCAGATCTCATGGTGCCATATCCGAGCGAGCTGATGAAGATCTGGCCAGTGAGCACGCGGGTCAACAACGTGCGCAACCAGGAAGCCGACTTGCTCGATCCGATCGAGCCGGAGGAGCCGGAATTACTGTGAGACGCCCCCGAGACGAGAACAAGCCCCGCGATATCGCCGACATAGAGTCGACGGTCAGTGAGACGATGCTCATCCCGGACTGCACGAAGTTCGTGATTGTCGACGTTGACCGCGACAATGGGAGGGTGCAGATCAAGTTCGCGCTCGACGACCAAGTAATGCGCGCGTGGGTGGCGGCTGAACACTTCGAGAAGACGTTGGGAAACTGAGGTGCTGGTCACGACGAGGCGCTTTGTCGAGGCCAAAAGTCACTCCGTCGCGTGACAGCACATTATTAGTTTGATAGCCGCCATCCGCGAAAAGGCGCGAAGGGCCATGTCCGGAGATGGTGACAGCAGATCATCCGCTCTTGTGTGCTATCTCAACGGGAGCTTCCGGACATGGCCGAGGAGCAGGCGAGCATCTCGCTGGATCCTGAGTTATCATAGCGGCAGCCAGATCAGTATGATCGTCAGGGTTCAGGGGCTCAGCTACTTCGATGCTTGGAAGACATATCGCCATTGTGGGTGTCGGGGAGACGCGTCCGGTGCGCCGGTCCGACAAGGGTCTGAGAGGCCTGGTTGTCGAAGCGGTCGAGGCAGCGCTCGCAGACGCGGGCCTCGAGCCTGGTGATATCGATGGCGTCGTTAGCGATGGCCTGATTATGCCCTCGACCGTTCCGCGTGACTGGGTCGCGGCCCAGTTCGGCTTCGGCCGGAGCTACGACGGCGGCATGTCCTACGGAGGCGCAGCGACGGCCTGCTCGCCGATCCATGCGCAGCTCGCAATCTCGAGCGGCATGGCGAAGACTCTTGTATACTATTTTGGGGTCGACTGGGGCACGCGCGCCTCGGGCCCTTACGGGTTCCACGACCTCTATGCTGGAAAGATGGCCTTCGAGAAGCCCTACGGCTTTACTGGGCAGCCGCAGTACTTTGCGCTGTGGGCGCGGCGCTACATGCATGAATACGGTCTGACCGAGCGCGACCTTGCGACTATCGCCGTAACGCAGCGTGAGAGCGCCCTGCTCAATCCGCTGTCGCAGGCGACACAACCGCTGACGTACGAGGACTACTTTGCATCACGCATGATTTCCAGTCCGCTGCGCGTTCCGGACTGCTGCCTGCTCACGGATGGCGCCTGCGCCTTCGTGATGACGAGCCTCGAGCGCGCCCGAGATCTCGCCAAGCCGCCGGTCCGCGTGCTTGGCGCGGGCTTTGGCAGCGAGCCGATCTCCGGTGACGACGTGTTCACGCAACCGGCTGGCATGATGCGTATTCCGGGAGCGAGGATTGCCACCGGGAAGGCTCTGCAACAGGCTGGTATCACGCTCGCCGACATCGACTTCGCCGAGGTCTACGACTGCTTCACGATATCCTGCCTGTTGCAGCTCGAGGACATCGGCTTCTGCAAACGCGGTGAGGGCGCAGCATTCATCCGCGAGAAGGGCATCGGCTTAGGGGGAAAGCTGCCGGTCAATACACACGGCGGGCTACTTTCGCACAGCTACCTGTTGGGCGTCGAGCATGTGATCGAGGCCGTCCGGCAGCTTCGCGGCGAGGCCGGTCGCGGGCAGGTCGCGGGCGCCGAGATTGGCCTCGTCGGCGGCCTATCCAACCCCGACTATGGCGTCATGATTCTTGGGCGCGATGTTAGATGAGCAGGGCGACTAGGATGATGCTTCCGGAGTTTGCAGGCTTCTTCGAGAACGCGGCCCAGCAGCGGCTCGCCTTCCCGTATTGCAGGCGTTGCGCAAATTTCCATTGGTATCCGATGCCGCGTTGCCCGCAATGCCGGTCGCGCGACATCATCTGGCGGTCGATTGAGGGGCGCGGTGAGCTCGTCAGCTTTTCGCACGTCATGCACGCCTTCGATAAGTCGCGCAGCGATGCTCTGCCTTATGTCGTAGCGCTGGTGAAGTTCGCCGATGCGCCGGGTGTCAATCTGATCACCAACATCGACGCCCCGGCCATGGACACGCTCCAGGTCGGAGACTCTGTCGTGCCGGTCTTTCGCACCGATGATGGCGAACAGCCAATGGTGGAGTTTCGGTTGGCATGAGTGAACTGGATAGCATCCCATGACAAACCTTATGGATCTTCCAACGCTGTGGCTGGCACTCGCCGATACGGCAGGCGCGCACGGCAACCTGCCCTGCCTTTCGATCCCACCGCGACCGTCACGCGACTACGATCCCGAAGGCCTGCTGTGGTCCTACGCCGAGGTTGCTGAACGGGTAACCAGCCTCATCGAGCGCTATGCCGCTGCCGGCTACGGTCATGGCCATCGGGTCTCGCTCGTGCTCGAGAACCGGCCCGCGTTCATGTTGCATTTCCTGGCGCTCAATGCGCTCGGATGCTGGGTTGTGCCGCTCAATCCGGAGTTCCGCCACGACGATCTCCTTTATGTCCTCGGCCATTCTGAGGTCGACCTGATAGTCGCACTGCCGCAGCACATGGCCGAAATTACCAAGGCCGTGGCGGCACTCGATCGCCGCATTCCAATCGTCGGCTCGACGGCCTTCGCTGACACGCTCGCTCGTTCCACGCGCCCAGCCAGGAGTACGCCGCCCGGTCGCGATTCCGAAGGCGTGCTCATGTACACCTCCGGCACGACAGGGATGCCGAAGGGATGCATCATCGACAACGAGTATTTCTTCTTCGCCGCCGAACGATATCTCGCGCTCGGCGGCACAGTAACGGTGCGGCACGGCGAGGAGCGGCTCTACAATCCACTGCCGCTGTTCTATGCGAACGGACTTGCCATCGCCAATCCCGCGATGATCATGTCGCGCAACTGCATGATATTTCCAGACCGCTTTCATCCCTCGAGCTGGTGGGCCGATCTCGTTGCAACGCGAGCAACCATGATCCACTACCTCGGCATCATTCCACCCGTTCTGATGGCACGTCCTGAGGATGCGGACGAGAAGCGGCATCAGGTGCGCTGCGGTCTCGGCGCTGGCGTCGATCCAGCCTTGCGGGTTGCCTTCGAGGAGCGCTTCGGGATCACACTCGCCGAGATCTACGGCATGTCCGAGATCGGCATCTGCTCAGCCGACGTCTCGAGCGAGCGCGACGGCAAGACGCGGTCGATCGGCCGCGGCATGCCAGGGCTCGAGTACCAGCTCATCGATGATGACGGCGCAGCGCAACCACTGGGAACGCCCGGCGAGTTGCGCGTGCGGCGACCGGGGCACGATCCCAGGCGTGGTCTTCTCAAGGAGTATTTCCGCGATCCCGAGACAACGGCTGCGGTCTGGAACGACGGTTGGTTCCACACCGGCGACATCCTGGTCGATACCGCTGACGGTCTCGTGTTCGTCGATCGGAAAAAGCACATGGTCCGCCGCAGCGGGCAGAACATCTCGGCAGGTGAAGTGGAAGCGACACTGCGGACGCACCCGGCCGTGCGCGAGGTGGCGATTATCCCCGTCGCGGACGAGCTGCGCGACGAGGAGGTCTATGCCTGCGTCGTGCTGAAAGATGGCTTTGACGGTGGGCCCGAGCTTGCCGATGCCCTCGCTCGCTATGCGCTCGACAGGCTCGCCTATTTCAAGATTCCGGGTTGGGTAGGCTTCGTCGACAGCCTGCCAACCACGTACTCGCAGAAGCTGCGCAAGGGCGATATCTTTGGCGCTTCCGACCCGCGGCTACATCCGACCGCCGTCGACGTGCGCGAGGTCAAGCAGTCGCGCGGCAAGAGCAAGGCCGCAGCCGCAAATTAGGATGCAATGGTACGGAGAGCTGACCTGGCAACTTGCGGTCGGCGAGCTCAATCGACGGGCCAGGGCGCACACGTTGCCGATGGACGCAGTGATCCGATAGCTTCCGTGGGGCGTCCGACAAGACGGGCCAAATGCAGCCATCGGATCCTAGCGTGCGGGATCGTGCCGCGATCAATCACATGCGGGCCTTTGCATTGCCACGCTGGACGTCCAGACCCTGGTTCACGCTGCTGCGGTGGTGCGGTTTACATCGGGTTGCACCTCCAATGCCTCCAGCGCAGCGAGAAGTGACGATAGCGATTCGCGCAGCCGACCGGCATTGACACGCTGAGGCGCCGAAGAATGCAATACGGCTGCCTCTTCGATTTCGTGCAGATATTGGTCGAGCTCCATCGCACCAATATTTCGGCACATGGACTTGAAGGCGTGTGCCGCTGACGCGATCGAAGTGGGCTCCTTTGCGTCGAGCGCGGTCAGCAGCCTTTCCATTGCCACGGGTGCATGCTCGCGGAATAGTCCAATCAGCCTCTTCATTAGATCATTCGACGGCCCGGCGAGTTCGGCAATGGATTGGAGCACATCTGCATCCAATACTGGTCTCGAGGCACTTGAACCATGGTCTAACGGCAAAGCGACCACAGATGCGATTTCCTCGCTCCCCTTGAAGAGGTCGCTCTTCTGACGATCCTGAGGGATCCACTTGCGAAGGCAGGTCTCGATGGAAGCAAGAGTGAATGGTTTGGTCACGCAGTCCACCATTCCGGCATCGGCCCATTCATTTGCCCGGGAACCGACGACGTGCGCCGTCAGAGCAATAATGGGAACCGGTGGGCGGCCTGTCGCCTGCTCCCAATTTCTGATGGCCCGTGTCGCCTGGAAACCATTGAGGACGGGCATGCTCGCATCCATGAAGACGAGATCGAAAGCTTCGCGTTCGACCATATCGACGGCTTGCTGGCCATTCTCGACGCTTACAATGTCAACCTGCAGCCGCGTCAGAGCTTCGGTAAGGACTTCCCGGTTGATGGCGCTGTCATCGGCCGCGAGCACGCGCAGACCGTTGAACGTCCCATGGCGCGACCTCTCTGCAACGATCGCGGTCTGGTTGATGACACCTGGCGCCCTGCCCAAAGCACGCGACAAGGCCTCGATGGCATCGCTTGTCGTAACCGGCCAGGGAATGCTTCCGGAAATCACCCCGCTTTGCTCGAGGCCTGATGCGGATGTGTCTCCGAAGCGAGCGATGCTGAAGATCTTGCCTGACTCTCCGAAACGACGACGAACTTGTCCAATCTGAGCAACGTCTGCGACGACTGCAACGATGGGCTCGGCGACATGGCCATCCTGCTCGGGATCGATGTCTACGGCTCTCAACGCCAGCACGCGCGCGGCCGATACGAGGGCGGCACGGGTCGGACCCAGCGGCAACGCTAGACCAATGCACGGTGCGTCAGGGGCTACAGGCGCGGAGATCAAAGTAGACTCGCCGATGATCTCGCATGGCATTTCCACCATAAACGTTGTGCCCGATCCAACTACGCTATCGACCGAGATCGAGCCCCCCATTGCTGTGACTAGGCGACGGCAGATGGTCAGGCCGATGCCGGTGCCGCCGTATTCGCGCGTTGTCGAACTGTCCGCTTGCGAAAATGCGTCGAAGATCGAAGCAATCTTTTCTTTGGAGATGCCGATGCCGGTATCGCTCACGGCGAACCGCAGGACCGCCTTGCCTGCCTCCACGTGCGCTAGGCTCGAGACGGTGATGGTAACGCCACCGGCGTGCGTGAACTTGAGCGCATTGTTCGTCAGGTTCGAAAGGATCTGATTCAATCGCACTGGATCCGCGCCGACAGCGCGCGGCACGTCAGGTTCGACCACGACCGCAAGGTCCAGGCCCTTCGAAGCGGCACGCTCGCCGAACAGCCGTGCCACATCTTCCGCAATGCTTGCGGGGGCGACCGATATACATTCGAGTTCGAGATGTCCGGCTTCAATCTTCGACAAGTCAAGGATATCGTTGATGATCGCCAGCAGGCCATGGCCCGATTTGACAATGACGTCCGCGTATCGCTGCAGCTTGGCATCCAGCCCCCCGGCCGAGAGCAACTCGGCCATAACGAGCATTCCGTTCATAGGCGTGCGGATCTCGTGGCTCATAGTGGCAAGGAACTCGGACTTCGCCTCGTTCGCCGCCTCCGCAGCAGCTTTGGCTGTGGCAAGATCGCGCGTGCGCTCCTCGACGGTCCTTTCGAGCGTCTCGCTGTGCTCGCGCAATGCGCCGTCTCGCATGCGGATCTCGCCAAGCATCGCGTTGAAGGAATCCACGAGTTCGCCGGTCTCGTCCGAACTTGCTCTCTGAACATGACTGGCGTAGTTGCCGGTATCGCGGACATGGCGCATCGCGCCGGCGAGATCTCTCAAGGGTTTCGACACGAAACGCTGCAGCCAGAGCGCCAGCAGGAAGGCGAGCAGTGATGCCCCGAGTCCGATCAGTGCTGCTGCCAGCAGACTCTCGACGAATGCCGTCCGGAGTTCGGATACATTGGCGATGAGCGTCAGGTCTCCGATCCGTTGACCCGAGCTGACGATCGGTACCTGAACTGGAAAGGTCGCGAGGTTGAAAAGCTCGAACGGTCCCACGGTCTCGCCGGGCCCGGATTCCCCACCGCGTGCAACGACGACGCCATTGCCGAATGAAGCAACTGTACGCCCCCCCGCGTTGCGGACGCGCACGTATGTAACGGTGCGCAAGCGGCCGATCGAGCGGAGCACCAACCACACTTCACGATCAACGCCCTGACGCAAAGAAGGCTCGACGGCCGCAGCGAGGACGTTGGCCATCCCCGTGATCTCGTTCTGCTTGGCATCGAACCGGCGCTCGAAGTCTCGCCAACCGGAGACAGCGGCGGCCACTGCCAACGACAGTGTCGTTGCAGCAACCACGATAGCCGAAACCTTAACGCGAACCGATCCGCCCAACACGCCTGAAACCCCGGAGAAAGCGCCCCCTGAAACCCCGGAGTTTTAGCGGCTGATGATAATAATCAATGAAACATTCAGTTTTATTCAATCGATCAGCAGTTTCTTGTGTGGTCCGATGCTAGGCAGGCCAGAGAAACGTTTGGTTGCTGTCAGTGAGCTGGAAGCCTCATGTTGAATCCTGGCCGGTTAGAAAGAGGCCGCCGCATCCTTTGGCAATGTCGGCTTCGTAGACTAAAGGGACTGGTTGTTCACGCTGCCGTCGATGCGACGGGCGGCGTAGCGATTACATTCGCTCTTATCGCGACCGGCTTGATTGCGACAGCGGGGTTCGCGGTGGACTACGCCCGCGTAAGCAATTCCCATAGCAGCATGCAGAATGCTGCCGATGCCGCGGCCTTTGCTGGTGCCAAAGAAATGAGCCTAGCGGACGCCAAGCAGGAAAATGTGCCGGAAGTTGTCAAAGCCGTCGTCAAGAAGTTCGTCGAAGCCGACGATGGTACCGACGCGCGCGCCGAGACAAAGATTCACAACGATCCTCTCCAGGTCGAGGTGAAGCTTACGAAAAGTGTGCCTCTGCATTTCGGGGGCTTGTTCGGCATCCCGGCGACAACCGTGGAGGCCGTGAGCATTGCCCAGATCGTAGGGCAACCCAATCTGTGCGTTCTCGCACTCGAAGAACGCGGTCCGGCCGCGATCAACATGACACACAATGCGCGCCTTACCGGCTCAAATTGCGCAGTCTTTTCGAATTCGAGCTCCGCCGGTGGTCTTTCAGTTGCTGCCGGCGCGCAGCTCGTCGCATCGACGGTCTGTTCGGCGGGCGGCATCGCTGGTCAGGGTAGCATCGCACCAGCGCCGTACCAGGACTGTCCTCAATTCGAAGATCCACTGGGTGATCGCCCTGAGCCTCGGGTGGGGCGCTGCGACCACGTCGCAACCGTGATTGCCGCGCGTACGGTCACGTTGCGGCCGGGAACATACTGCCTTGGACTTACGATTGCCGGCCTCTCGAAGGTCACGTTTGAACCGGGTGTGTATATCATTAAGGATGGCCCCTTTCTGGTGGCGGGAGCATCGGAGATCACTGGCCATGGCGTCGGATTCTTTCTGACGGGCATCTCCATCTTCACATTCGACCCGCTCACGCGGATTGAGCTTTCTGCGCCGACCGAGGGGCCGCTCGCGGGCCTGCTCTTTTTCGGTTCGCGCTCACAGAGCAAACTTCTGATCAACACGATCCTGAGTGATCGCGCGCAGGTCATGACCGGCACCATTTACCTGCCGACAACAACCTTAGTCGCAGACTCGCTCGCACGGATCGGCTCCGAGTCGGCCTACACGGCAATCGTGTCGAGAAAGCTCTTGCTGATGGACGGACCGCATCTTGTACTCAACACGCGCTACTCCGATACCGAGGTCCCGGTGCCGGAAGGCATAAAGGCGGCAGGCCAGCCAGTACGTCTTA
>LNFM01002604.1_pt1 | contig 48178 bp, 47 predicted proteins | sample 596031 | NCBI WGS metagenome assembly LNFM01 (sample SAMN04254537, study PRJNA301005) | activated carbon metagenome | isolation source: dual media filters at the Ann Arbor, Michigan drinking water treatment plant | place: USA: Ann Arbor
CCAAGAGCCGCGTCGCCTTCGGCCAGCGCATCTCCGAGATGGGCGTGACCAAGGCCCATGTCGCCGACATGCGCATGGAGATCGACATGGCCCGTCTGCTGGTACTCAAGGCCGCCTGGGCGATGGACAAGTTCGGCAACAAGGAAGCCCGCCAGCAGATTGCCATGATCAAGGTGGCGGTGCCCAACATCAGCTCCAAGGTCGTCGATCGCTGCCTGCAGCTGCATGGCGCGGGCGGCGTCAGCCAAGTCTTCAAGCTCGCCAGCATGTACGCCCACCAGCGCACGCTGCGCCTGGCCGACGGCCCCGACGAGGTCCATCGCGACCAGGTCGGCCGGCTGGAGATCGCCAAGTACAACTGAGTGGTATTGCTGAGCTTGAAACAGGATTGACCTCACCCTGAGGAGCGGCCGCAGGCCGCGTCTCGAAGGGTCAGCAACATTGGTGCCGTATCCCACCCTTCGAGACGCCACGCTCCGCGTGGCTCCTCAGGGCGAGGTTATCTCTCTGGTTCGGGATTCTTGACTGAAAAGAATGGGGCGCGATCCTGCCGGATCGCGCCTTTTCTCTTCGCCCGCCTCGGGAGGCCTCAGTGGATCAGCCGATACCGAAGACCCAGCATGTCGCCGAGCATCTCGCCAACGAGCGGACCATCCTCGCCTGGGTGCGCACCTCGATCGCGGTCATGACCTTCGGCGTCGCGCTGAATCGCTTCAGCCTGTTCCTCCTCGAGTTCCACCGCACGCCGGCGTCGGAGCAGGCGGTCAACCGCCATGGCGAGACGGTCGGCATCGGCCTGATAGCGTTGGGCGTGCTGATCATGCTCGGCGCGTCGTGGCACTATCTCCACGTTGCGCGGACCATCGAGGCGAATACCTATCGGCCACGCCACTTCATGATCATCGGCGTGGCCTTCGCCGTCGTCGCCATCGGCGGGACGGCACTGGTCCTGCTGTTCTCCAGCTAGCGCCGAGCCGAGCCGAGGGGCGCGGGCGGACCGTCGGGCATCTTCATGAGCTCGCTCTCGGGCATGCCCGCCTCGTAGGCAGCGGCCAGCGCGGCCGGATCGTAGGCGACGCCGATCGGGTTCTTGCGGAAGGCGTCACTCGTGAAATAGGCCGAGCACTCTTCCTTGGTCTTGAAGCGATCGACCTGCAGCTCCACCGAGTTGCCGTCGGGGTCGTGGTAGTACATCGAGATCGTCGGGCCGTGATGGATCGGCCGGTAGGGCTCGATACCCTTGTCCTTGAGGCGGCGCCAGGTCGACAGCAGCTGGCCGATGTCGCGGAAGGTGTAGGCGACGTGCGCCAGGCCCCATGCCTTCTGGTCAGGCTCGTGCAACCCCTCGACGTTGACGATCGCCAGCCGGTGATGCTCGTCGTCGTAGGTCATGAAGCAGATGAAGTCGTTGCGCTGCACCACATGCATGTTGAGCACGGTGCAATACCAATCGACCATCTTCGGCATGTTGGACGAGCGCAGCACGAAGTGCGCGAACAATGAGGGTGCGACGGGCGTGGTGTCGAGCGCGCGGCGAGCGACGATGGTGTCCATGGAGGTCCTCCTTGCGGCCGCAGTCTACGCCTGCCGGCGCCGGCGCAACAGGCTGCCCGTCACGCTTCATGCTCTCCCGGACCGCGAGCGTCCCGCTCGCTCGTGACCTCTGAGCAAGCGGGAGGCTCGCGGTCCGGACGAGAAGAACCTCGCGCTGACGAGCCGCCCCCCGAACGGCCCCTACTCCACCTTGATGCCCGTGTCGTCGATCATGCGCTTCCAATAGGCGAGGTCCGCCTTCTGCCGCTCGGCGAACGCCTCGGGGGTGGTGCCGATCGGATCGAAGCCCAGGGTCTTCCAGCGCTCCAGCGAAGCCGGCTCCATCAGCACCTTGTTGATGTCGGCCGAGAGCTTGTCGACGATCGGCCGGGGCGTCTTCGCCGGCGCGAAGATGCCGTACCAGCCCTCGATCGCGAAGTCGGGGAAGCCCGCCTCCTCCATCGTCGGCAGGTCCGGTGCCGACGGCGAGCGCCTGGCGCAGGTCTGGGCCAGCGCCTTGACCTTGCCGGCGCGCGCCTGCGGCAACGCCGACGGCAGGTTGTCGAACATGTAGGTGATGCGGCCGCTCATCAGGTCGGGCATGGCGGCGGCGCTTCCGCGATAAGGCACGTGCGTGGCCTTGATGCCGGTGCGCTTGACCAGCAGCTCGGCAGCGACGTGCTGCGAGCTGCCGGGTGCCGCCGAGGCATAGGCGACGCCGCCGTCCTGCTTCCTGATCCAGGCCACCAGCTCCTGCGCCGTGCTGGCCGGCACCGACGGCGGGATCACCAGCGCCATGCAGGCCGTGCCGATCAGCGTCAGCGGCTGGAAGTCCTTGATCGGATCGTAAGGCAGGTTGGGGAAGAACAGCACGTTCGATGCATTGGTGCTCTGCGTGCCCAGCATCACCGTGTAGCCATCGGGTGCCGCCTTGGCCACGAGGTCCGCGCCGATGGCGCCCGACGCGCCGCCCTTGTTGTCGACGACGACGCTCTGGCCCCAGATCTCGGCGAGCCGGGCGGTGAGGATTCGCGACAGCGTATCGGTCGGCCCGCCGGCCACGAACGGCACGATCCAGCGCACCGGACGGCTGGGGTAGGAATCCTGCGCCGCCGCAGTGCCCACCAGGGCGGACAGGACGGCAATCGACAAACCGAACAGACGCAGCCGCATCGAGAAATCTCCTTCGTGACACGAGCTTGACCGTCGCCCGCCACACGGGCAAGCCCGATGCCGATGTCCGCCCCCGCCACCGAAGTGGATTCGCTCTCGCGCCTGATTCCCTCGCGCACGATGCGCGGCTTCGTGCTGGCCGTCGTCTCCGGCATCTTCTTCAACTTCCTCAACGGCTCGGTGAAGGAGCTGGCGAGCGAGATGCCGCCGCTCTTCGTCGCCTGGGGGCGCTGGATCGCCGGTCTCGCCGTGATCACGCCGTGGCTGCTCTGGCGCGCGGGCGTCGCGGGCCTCCGCACGCAGGACCTCAAGCTCCACTCCTTCCGCGGCCTGTTCCATACGTCGGGCTATGGCCTGTGGTACGAGGCCGTGGTGTGGCTGCCGCTCGCCACCATGGCGGCGCTGGGTTTCACGGGACCGATCTTCGTCACCATCGGCGCGGTGATCTTCCTGCATGAGAAGGTGCACTGGCGACGCTGGGCCGCTGTCGGTGTCGGCTTCGTCGGCATGCTGGTGATCGTGCGCCCCGGCCTCACCGAGCTCAATCCCGGCATCCTGATGATGCTGCTGGCGGTGCCGCTGATGGCCGGCTCGAATCTCGTGGGCAAGGTCGTTTCCGGTCGCGATCGGCCGGCCGGCGTGGTGTTCTGGCAGAGCCTCGTCGGCATGATCTGTTTCGCGCCGCTCGGCCTGTGGTACTGGCAGACGCCGACCCTGCCGCAGCTCGCGCTGTTCGTGTCGATGGGAGTGTTCGGGACGCTCGGCTACTTCTTCATCACATGGGCCTACCGCCTGCTCGACATTTCCGCCCTGCAGCCCATCACCTTTCTCGGCATCGTGTGGGCCGCCTTGATGGACGTCGCGGTCTGGGGCAAGACCTCCGACGTCTGGACCTTCGTGGGAGCAGCGATCATCGTGACCGCCACGAGCTACATCGCGCACCGCGAGACAAGAGCGGGAGGAAGACGGACATGACCGATCGGCTGGCAGGCAAGGTGGCCCTGATTACCGGCGGCGCCTCGGGGCTGGGCGCCAACGCCGCCGCCCTGATGACCCAGGAAGGCGCCCGGGTGGTGGTCGCCGACATCGCTGTCGACCGCGGCAAGGCAGTGGCCGACAAGCTGGGCTCGGCCGGCCATTTCGTGAAGCTCGACGTCACCAGCGAGGACAACTGGAAAGCCGCCATCCGCGAGGCCGTCGACAAGTACGGCGCGCTGCACGTGCTGGTGAACTCCGCCGGCATCGGGCTCGGCAAGACGGTGGAGGACATCACGCTCGAGGAATGGCGGCACGTCCATGCCATCGACCTCGACGGCGTTTTCCTGGGATGCAAGCACGGCGTCGCCGAGATCAAGAAGCACACCCATCGGCTGGGCGGCTCGGTGATCAACATCTCGTCGATCTCCGGCATCATCGCCGGCGCCAACATGGCGGCCTACAACTCGGCCAAGGCGGGCGTGCGGCTGCTCAGCAAGTCGGTGGCGCTGCACTGCGCCAAGTCGGGCTACAACATCCGCTGCAACTCGGTGCATCCGACCTTCATCGACACGCCGATCCTCGACCGCTACCGCGACCGCTTCGGCAACGAGGTGATGCAGCAGAAGCTCGGCCGCCAGGTGCCGATCGGCCGGCTCGGCCGGCCGGAGGAAGTGGGCTGGGCGCTGGTGTTCCTCGCCTCGGACGAGTCGAGCTTCATGACCGGCTCGGAAGTCGTCATCGACGGTGGCCTCTCGGCCATGTGACCAATCGATCGGAGGAATCGACCCATGCTGCTCTCTCACGACAACCGCAAGATCTACTTCGACCTCGCCGGCCCGCAGGGCGCGCCGACGGTGTGCTTCACCCATTCGCTCAATGCCGACGGCGGCATGTGGGTCGAGCAGATGGTGCCTCTGCTGGGCGCCGGCTATCGCGTGCTGCGCCTCGACATGCGTGGCCACGGCGGCAGCAGCCCGGTCGAGGGCGAATACACCATGGACGCGCTCGCGGCCGACGTGAAGGGCGCGCTCGACGTGCTGGGCATCGGCAAGGTGCACTATGTCGGCCTGTCGATCGGCGGCATGATCGGCCAGGGCTTCGCGCTCGCCAATCCCGACCGGCTGCTCTCGCTGACGCTCTGCGACACGCAACCGTCGACGCCGCCCGGCTCGACCGGAGCGTGGGACGAGCGCAAGGCGGTCGTGCGCAAGGCCGGCACGCTCGCCGCGCTGGCCGACGGCACCATGGAGCGCTGGTTCACCGACGAGTTCAAGCAGGCGAACCCGACGCGCTGGCGCGAGGTCCGCGACACGATCAGCAACACCACGCCGGCCGGCTTCCTGGGCTGCGCCTCGGCGATCCAGAGCTTCGACTACGAGGATCGCCTGCCGACCATCAAGGTGCCGACCCTGGTGATCTGCGGCGACGAGGACGCCGGCACCCCGCCCGACCGCAACCAGCTCATCGCCTCCAAGGTTCCCGGCGGCCGCTACGAAGGCATCGCCAAGGCCCGCCACCTGCCGAACGTCGAGCGGCCCGAGCAGTTCAACCGCATCCTGATGGGCTTCCTGGGAATGAACCGGTAGTTCCTCCGAGCTCATGTTCCTCTCCCCCAATAGGGGGAGAGACCAGGTGAGGGGGCGACGACGTGCGCAACCCCCTCACCCAACCTCTCCCCCTGGCGGGGGAGAGGAGGAAAAAAACGAAGATCAGAAGAGTAGACCACCATGGATTTCGCCTTCTCCGAGGACCAACTCGCCATCAAGGACAGCGTCGCCAGGCTGTGCGCGCAGTTCGACGGCAAATACTGGCTGAAGAAAGACAAGGAAGGCGGCTTCCCGGCCGACTTCTACAAGGCGATGGCCGATGCCGGCTGGCTCGGCATCGCCATGCCGGAGGAATATGGCGGCTCCGGTCTCGGCATCACGGAGGCGGCGCTGCTGATGCAGACCGTGGCCGAGTCGGGCGCCGCGCTGCAGGGCGCGTCGGCGATCCATCTCAACATCTTCGGGCCCAACCCGATCGTCGTGTTCGGCACCGACGAGCAGAAGAGGCGCATCCTGCCCGACATCATCAAGGGCAAGATCAAGGGCTGCTTCGCCGTCACCGAGCCCGATGCCGGGTTGAACACCACGGCGCTGGACACCAAGGCCGAGCGCGACGGCAACGGCTACATCGTGCACGGCAAGAAGACCTGGACGACGACGGCACAGGTCGCCGACAAGATGCTGCTGATCGCCCGCACCACGCCAAAGGAGAAATGCCGGCGGGCGACCGACGGGCTGTCGCTGTTCTACACCGACTTCGACCGCTCGAAGATCGAGGTGCGCGAGATCGAGAAGATGGGCCGCAAGGCGATCGACACCAACCAGGTGTTCATCGACGGCCTCAAGGTGCCGCTCGAGGACCGCATCGGCGAGGAAGGTAAGGGTTTCCACTATCTCTTGCACGGGCTCAACCCCGAGCGCGTGCTGATCGCCGCCGAGGCGATCGGCATCGGCAAGGCGGCGCTCGCCAAGGCGACGCAATATGCCAAGGAGCGCATCGTGTTCGGCCGGCCGATCGGCAAGAACCAGGCGATCCAGCATCCCCTGGCCGAGAGCTGGATGCAGCTCGAGGCTGCCAACCTGCTGACCTTCAAGGCGGCGTGGCTCTACGACAACGGCAAGGAGTGCGGCGCCGAGGCGAACTCGGCGAAGTATCTCGGGGCGCGCGTTGCCTACGAGGCCTGTGAGCGCGCCATCCTCACGCACGGCGGCTACGGCTACGCCAAGGAGTTCCACGTCGAGCGCTTCCTGCGCGAGGTCATGATCGCCCGCATCGCGCCGGTCAGCGAGCAGCTCATCCTGTGCTACGTCGCGGAGCGCGTGCTCGGTCTGCCCAAGAGCTACTGAGCGTTCTTCCTGTCGTCCTGAAGGCAGCGCCCGCCCGGAATGAAGGCGAAGGCCAAGGCCGCATCGCGGCCGGGTTTCTTCTGGGACGCTCCGAGGACACGGGGCTTCGGACGAGCGGATCAGGACTGCCCGAACTCGCCCGTCCTGCCCCGGGCGACTGCGAGCCTCATTCCCGGGACGGCGCAGATTGCGGCCGAAATGTGTCGGCGAGACCGGAACTCCGCGGCAACCGCTCCACGGCGGCGGCGTTCACTGTGCACACGACCTCCGCGAGGGGTTGAGGAGGATCACATGACTCGCAGCCAATTGAATGCGACCGCGGCGCTGGGAAGCGCGCTGCTGGCCGCGGCCTTTGTCGCCTTCCTGCCGCCCGTGCCGCCGGCGTCGGCGCAGAGCATGGCGCAGCGGATATGCCGGGAACAGGGATTGAAACCCGGGATGGAGGGCCACGAGTACTGCCTGTCGCAGACCACCCGATCGCTCGAGTGGGGTGAGCCGGAAATGGCCCGCAAGTTCGCCCGGGTCGCGGCCAGCGCCCGAGAAGCCTGCCTTTCCTATGGGCTGCAGGTCCAGACGTCGGGCCTTCAGGCCTGCATCGACAAGGAAACGGCGGCGCGCGCCCTGCTGGTATTCGCTACCGAGGAGCTGAAGTACGGCCCGCAGGTCGCACACGACTAGCTCGCCGACGCCTTCGAACTCCACCACCCGCCGCGGCAACAGGCCGGAAAGGAGGACGCCATGGTTCGAGGCTCGACGATCATGGTCGCCCTCGGAGCCCTCGCCGTGACGGCCGCGATGCTTCCTCGGGCTCATGGTCAATCGGGACAGGCACTGGTTCTTGCCGAGCAGGTCTGCTTGCAGAATGGCGTGGCGCCCAGCACGGCTGCGTTCGAAGGCTGCGTCGCCCGCGCGGCGCTGGCCTTCGATCGTGGCCAGCCCGACCTCGCCGCCCGTCAGGCGCGCGCGACACGAGATGCCCGCGAGATCTGCCTGGCCTACGAGCTCTCGCCGGAATCGCTGGGGTATCGCCACTGCGTCGCCACCGAAGTCGAGCGCGCGCTCGACCAGCTGGCCGAGCATCACGACTGAGATCACTCGGAGGCCGAAGCCGGTGCGGTCATCCGAAACGCCCGGCTGAACCACACCGGCCTGCCCTTTTCGATGGCCGCAGCGTAGGGTGCCGCCAACCTCGGCAACGACAGACGGGCACACTCATGGACGCGCTTCCCTCCTCCGTACTTCCCCCGGGCGTGCGGGCGCGCATCCTGCCCGGCATCAACGGCCTCGACATCCACGTGCTCGAAGCCGGCTTCGAGACCAAGGGCCGGCCGGCGGTGATGTTGCTGCACGGCTTTCCCGAGCTGGCCTACAGCTGGCGCAAGGTGCTGCCGGCGCTCGGCGCGGCCGGCTACCATGCCATCGCGCCCGATCATCGCGGCTATGGCCGCACGACCGGCTGGGATGCCGACTATGACGGCGACCTCGCGAGCTTTCGTTTCACCAACCTGCTGCGCGATGCGATCGGCGTGCTGCTCGCGCACGGGCACCGGACGGCGGAGGCCGTCGTCGGCCACGATTTCGGCGCCTCCATCGCCTCGTATGCCGCGCTGGTGCGACCCGATCTCTTCAAGCGCCTGGTGCTGATGAGCGCCCCCTTCGGCGGCCTGCCTGCCCTGCCGTACGACACCGCGGACAAGCCGGCGTCGGCCGGCGCGACGCCCGACGTCCACGCCGCCCTGGCGGCCCTGCCGCGGCCCCGCAAGCACTACCAGTGGTACTACTCGACGCGTCCCGCCAACGCGAACATCTGGCAGGCCGGGCAGGGCGTGCACGATTTCCTGCGCGCCTACTACCATCACAAGAGCGCCGACTGGAAAGCCAACAAGCCTTTCCCCCTGAAAGGCTGGATCGCCGAGGAGCTGGCGAAGATGCCGACCTACTACGTCATGGACCTGGCCGACGGCATGGCCGAGACCGTGGCCAAGGAAATGCCGACGCCGGCCGAGATCGCCAGCAACACCTGGCTGCCCGATCGCGAGCTCGAGGTCTACAGCGCCGAGTACACGCGCACCGGCTTCCAGGGCGGGCTCAACGCCTATCGCGTGCGCACAACCGGCCGCTTCGGCGCCGAGCACGAGATCTACAGCGGGCGCACCATCGACGTGCCCGCGACCTTCATCTCGGGGCGCAGCGACTGGGGCATCTACCAGAACCCGGGCGCCATCGACCGCATGCAGAAGACGGCCTGCACCCGCATGAAGGAAATCCACCTCATCGAAGGCGCCGGCCACTGGGTGCAGCAGGAGCAGCCCGACGAGGTCAACCGCCTGCTGCTGCAGTTCCTGAAGACGCCGGCATAGCCCTCTTGATCCTGCCCGCTCATGGGTGTGCGCAGGCAGGATACCCGCCGGTCCAGAAGACTCAGCCGCGCCACCTCGCCGCTTCCGCCGGCTCGGCGGTGCACGCGGCGGCGACCAGCGCCGCCGTGAGCAGGGTCGCCATGCGCAGCTCGCCGTGGCCGATCTTGTCGCGTGTGTCGGCGGGGGTGAGAACGAGGCGGAGGTTGGCGGCAGGGTCGTCGAAGCCGGCGACCAGACGCAGGGCGGGGATGCCGCCCTGGGCGAAGTTGGCGTGGTCGGAATTGGTCATCAGGGGGCGCACCGTGCGCACGGCGAGCCCGTTGGCTTCGGCGACTCCCAGGACGAACGGCTCGACGCCACCGAAGCCGCTGGTCAGGGCGGCGAGGTTGGGGCTGCCGGCGACCGAGTCGAGATTGACGTTGAGGGCGATCCGGCGGCGCTCCTCGGCGCCGAGCGCCTCGACATACTGGGCAGAGCCGGTGAGCGCCCACTCCTCGACACTGAAGAACATCACCCGCAAGCCGCGGCGGAACCCGGCGACATGCGGCGCCAGCGCCCGCGTCACGGCGAGCACCGAGGCGAGGCCGGTGCCGTTGTCCATCGCGCTCTCGGCGAGGTCGTGGCCGTCGACATGCGCGCTCAGCACGACCCACTCGTCGGTCATGCCGGGATAGTCGTAGATCAGCGTCTCGGTCTCGGCCGGCCCCTCCTCCGTCCCGATCGTCATGGTGGCCGTTGGAAATCCAGCGGCCCAACGGCCGAGCCGCGCCGCCGTCTCGGGCGCGATGCCCAGCGCCGGGATGCCGTCGCCCGCCTGCCGGCCCGACGATCCCGCGACGACGTGGCCGGGCAAGGGCCCGGCGATCAGGAAACCCGCCGCACCGTGGGCGCGTGCCGCATCGTACTTGCGCCGGCGATGGATGGTTCCGGCGGCGAACATCAGCTCGTGGCGCACGAGGACGATCCGGCCCGGTATCTCGGCCGCGTGCGCCTCGAATTCCTCAGGCGTGCCGCGGCCGAGATCGATGACCTCGGCCGCGAGGCCCTGCGGCGACGTCGCGATCGTGCGGACGAGGGGGTGGCACGCTGCGTTGCTGCCATCGGGCAGGCGCAGCGTCGCCCGCTTGGCCCGCCAGCCGCCGTAGGGCACCGGGATGGAGCGACCGGAGTTTGCCGGCGATGCCGCCCGCACGCGCTCGCGCAGCAGGGCGAAGGCGCGCCTCTCGCTCTCGGTGCCGGCCAGCCGGCCGCCGCAATCGCAGATGTCGTTGAAGTCGCGCCACAGGCCGGGATCGGCCAGCAGCTCGGCCGCAATGGCAGGATCGAGCCTGAGCGAGGTCGGGTCAGCCACCGAGCTTGTCCTCGAGCAGCTCGAGGAAGGATGCCGCCAGCATCGACGGCTCGCGGTCGGCGCGATGGAAGACGCCAATCTCGTAGACGATCGCCGGCTCGAACGGCCGGCTGACGAGACCGAGATGGGAGAAGCTCGCGGCCGACAGCCGGTCGACCAGCGACCAGCCCGCGCCCGCGGCGACGAGCGCACACAAGGTGGCGAAGAACTCGGCTTCCGCCACGATGTTCAACGCGGCGCCGGCCGCGGCGAAGGCCGCGAAGATCCGCGTCGGCACCTGCTGCGAGCGCATCGGCAGCACCATCGGATGCTCAGCCAGGAGCCTGGGCGTCAGGACCTTTTGCGACACCAGGGGATGGCGCGGCGGCAGAATGGCAACGCAGCGCGTGCGGTACTTCACGAGCTTGACCGCGGTGTCGTCGATCGGCAGCTCGGCGATCCCGATATCGAAGCTCTCGCTCGGCAGGAGCTGGCTCACCACGTCGGAATGGCGCGACACCAGGCGCACCGAGACGCCGGGCCGCGACTGCAGGAAATCGGCCACCAGCGGCGGCAGCAGCGAGATTGCCGCGGAAGGATGGCTGGCGATCACCAGGCGCCCCGCCTGGCCCTCGCGAATCTGTGCGGTGGTGGTGGCCAGACGATCGACCTCGCTCAGCACACGGTTGGCCTCGGCGTAGAATAGCAGCCCTTCAGGCGTGGGCTTCAGCCGACCGCCAGAGCGCTCGAACAGGGCGAAACCGATGGTCTCCTCGAGGCGCGCGATCTGCGTGCTGACGGCGGGCTGGGTGACGCCCAGCACGCCGGCGGCCGCAGTGACCGAGCGATGGTCGACGACCGCCCGGAATGTTTCCAGCAGCTTGACATCCATTGACGTATAAACACCCGTTATCGGCGATTTTGCCTCTTCCACGGGCCTTTGTAGCAAACCATTTGCCAAAGCTGGAGTGGAATGAGCCCGGGCATAGGAATTGCTTATATTGGCCGGAGGAGTAACCTTTCGTCCGGGAGGGGCGAAGATCGATGGCGGCGCCAATCATCGTGGCGGAACAGGTGACCAAGCGGTTCGGCGCGCATCAGGTGCTGACCCGGGTCACGCTGCCGGTCATGGAGCGCGACGTGGTCTGCGTGGTCGGCCCGAGCGGGTCGGGCAAGACCACCCTGCTGCGCTGTTTCGCCCTCCTGGAGGCGCCGAGCGAAGGCCGCATCGTCATGCAGGCAGGACAGTGACCATGGACCGGCTTTCCGATCAGGACCTCTTCACCTCGCCGATGACCTTCATGGGCGCGCCCTACGGCCGGCCCGGGCCGGGCAACAGGGCGGCGATCCTGGGAATCCCGTTCGACTGCGGCACCAACATGCGCATCGGCGCACGCCTCGGTCCCGACTCGGTGCGCCAGCAATCGGCGCTGATGCGGCGCTACAATCCCACGCACGCCGATTTCGATCCGGTGGCGGCGCTCGGGCTGGTCGATTGCGGCAACGTCAGGCTGACGCCGAGCAAGATCGTCGACGCCTTCGAGCGCACCGAGCAGGCGGTCGACCGCATCGTCGAGGCCGGCGCCATCCCGGTCACCATCGGCGGCGACGGCTCGGTGACCGTGCCGGTGGCGCGCGCCGTCGGCAAGAAGCACCGCGGGATGGCGGCACTGCACATCGATGCGCACACCGATTCCTACCCATACGGCGCCGACGAGAAGTACAACTCGGCCACCCAGTTCACCCACGTCGCCGAGGAGGGTCTGGTCGATCCCGAGTTCTCCTGGCATGTCGGCATCCGCAGCACGACCTATGCACAAGGCGTGGTGCCGCGCGCCATGAGCCTCGGCTACAAGGTGGTGTCGCTCGACGAGCTGGTGCGCGGCGGCTTCGCCCAGCGCATGGCCGAGTTCCGCGACAAGGTGGGCAAGCGGCCGGTCTATCTCTGCTTCGACATGGACGTGTTCGATCCGTCGGTCGCGCCCGGCGTCTGCACGCCGTCATGGGGCGGCCTGTCGGCGCGCGAGGGCATCGACCTGCTGCGCTGCCTCACCGACCTCAACATCGTCGCCGTCGACGTCGCCACGGTGAGCCCGCCGCAGGACGTCAACGGCATGGCAGCCCACCTCTGCGCCCACGTGATCTACGAGACCCTGGTGCTGCTCTGCCGTCAGATGGGGCTGGCGCCGGGGGCTTGAGCTGAGGGGTCATTGCCGGGAGCGCGCCCTTCGTGTGGCGCTCATGGGATGTGTGATCGGCAAGAAAAGCGCCACCTTGGCGGAGTTTACTCCGCCACCAGTGGCGCGTTCATAGGGGCTAAGATTGATCGAAGACCCAACAAAATCCTCATCCTGAGGAGGCTGCGTAGCGGCCGTCTCGAAGGATGGGCCACACACGAAATCGCGGAAATAGCAGTGTCGCAGCACTCGTCGTGTTGCCGACCCTTCGAGACGCGGCCCTGCAGGCCGCTCCTCAGGGTGAGGATTCTTTGTAGGTTAGCGCCTATGAGTGGCGCGCTCCCGGCACTTGACCTTCCATCCTTGTGACACCTCCCGCGCTCGTGATGACAGGGCCTGCAGCTGAGCGGTATCCTGCCGCCATGAAGCGCCTCGTCCTCGCAATTGTCCTCGTGCTGTCGCTCGCAGCGACGGCGCAGGCGGAGTATCCGGAGAAGCCGATCCGGCTGGTCGTTCCCTTCCCGCCGGGCGGCGTCACCGATCTGGTGGCGCGCCTGTTGGCGGAACGCCTCGCCGCCGATCTCGGCCAGCCGGTGATGGTCGACAACAAGACGGGCGCCGGCGGCGTGATCGCCACGGACATTGTCGCCAAGGCGCCCGCCGACGGCTACACGCTGCTGCTCACGACGCCGGGCCACACCGTCAACGCCGCCTTCAGGGCGTCGATACCATACGATGCGGAGAAGGACCTTCGGCCAGTCGCGATCGTCGGCCAGGTGCCCATGCTGCTGGTCAGCCATCCCAGCCTGCCGGTCACGACGTTCAAGGAGTTCGTCGACCATGCCCGGAAGAACCCGGGCAAGATCAACGTCAGCAACGCTGGCAACGGCACCCTGCCGCACATCACCATGGAGCTGATGATGCTGCGCCTGCAGTTCCAGGTGACCAACGTGCCCTACCGCGGCGCGATGCCGGCGCTTCAGGATCTCGTGGCGGGACAGGTCCAGGCCAAGCTCGACAACTACACGCAGTCCGCACAGCTGATCGCGCAGGGAAAGCTGAACCTGCTCGCGGTGACCAGCGACGCCCGGCTCAAGCAGTTTCCCCAGGTACCGACGATTGCCGAGACCTTGCCCGGCTTCGAAGGCTATCTGTGGATGGGCGTCGTCGCGCCGGCCGCGACGCCCGATGTGGTCGTGACCAAGCTGGCAGCAGCCATCAAGCGCTTCGTTGCCCTGCCCGAGACACAGGCGCGCTTCGACAAGGACGGCATCGAGCCGGGCGACGATGGACCCGACCAGTTCCGCACCATCATCGGCCTCGAGATCAAGCAGTGGCGCGAGCTCGCCAAGGCGAGCAAGATCACCGTCGACTGACCGGTCTCATTTGCCCAGGTAGCGGGCGAAGAACGCCCGCGCGCGCGCCTCGGCGTCCGGCGCCGCCGAGGGGTCGTAGCCCAGGCGGTGGCTCTTGCCGTCGGCGACCGTGATCGTGCGATCCGGTCCCCTGCTGTCGAAGCTGTGAAGGGCGTTCGGATAGTAGACGATCTCGACGAGATCGGGCTGCGCGAAGCCCGCCGCCTGCAGCCGCCGGCAATTGTCGGCTGGAGTCCAGTCGTCCTTGTCGCCGATCAGGATCAGGAGGGGCACGGCGACGTCGCGATCGAACTGCGCCTGGCAGCCAGGATAATAGGCGACGGCGGCCTTCAACCCTCGCGCCGCCAGGCCATAGCTTCTCTGGGCGGATCTCACGGCCGTCGAGCCGCCGTGGCTGTGCCCGATGATGCCGATGTCGCCACGCCGTACGAAGGGCTGGGCATCGAGGTATTCCATCGCACCGGCGATGTCGGCCACCCGCATGGATGGGCTGACGGCCCTGCCGCGGCCGCACACCGACTTCTCGCCGCGCGGACCGAACGAATCGGGAGCGACGACGACGTAACCCCAGCTCGCCACGAGCTTGCCCCACATCTCGGTGTGGCGGCTCACGCCATTGCACGGATGGGCGAGGACGACGCCCGCGAACGGTCCGGCGCCGGACGGCCTGTACATCCAGCCGCCGATCTCCGGCCCCGCCCGGGACGAACCGACGGCGACACTGGGAAAGCGCACGCTCTGCGCCGACGCGCTGCCAGCGAGCAGCACGAGGAATGCAATCGCGACCAGGCGGATCATGGCCCATAGTAAGCGGGACGGAGGACATCGCCCAACATGATCAAGACCATCGGTCTCCTGACCCGCAAGGACGGCTGGACCCACGAGCAGTTCATGCGTCACTGGATCGACACGCACGCGCCACTGGCCCACGCGGTGCCCGGCCTGCGCCGCTATGTGCAGAACCACATCTCCGGCGAACGCACCCGCGCCGACATCCCGGCAACCGATGTCGAGATCGACGGCATCGCCGAGCTGTGGTTCGACGACCAGGCCGCCCTCGAGGCGGCAGCGAGAACGCCCGAGATGAAGGCCCTGCACGCCGATGGCGCCAGGTTCATCGGCCGCATCAGGAGCTATGTCGTCGAGGAGAAGTTTGTCGTTGGCGGGCCATGATTCTTCCACGTCACCCTGGGCGCAGCGAAGGATCTCATTGCCGGAAGTTCCAGGATGTTCCAGTGGCCCGCGGCGATGAGGTCCTTCGCTGACGACGCTTGCGACGCCACGCGTCCGACTCGGGACAACACCTGGCGTTGCGCTCAGGAAGACGGGAGCTATTGCAGTCGACGTGTCTCCCCGATCAGCGCCGTCAGCTGATCGAGGGCCAGAGCATGCGCACCACGACCGAGGTCGGCATAGAGGCCGGCGACGCGGCGCGTGAAATCCTTCGGTCGCTGCGCGAATCCATCGACCGTCCCGACCGCGCCCTTCTCGTTCAACAGGTATATGCCGTTCAGCGCGAACAGCGTCTGGCAGAGGCAGGCGACCGACCGGAAGACGCACCCCGCGAGATAGGACACGTCGGCCCGGTCGAGGCTCTTGCGGGCATTCTCGAGCGAGAACGTCGCTTCCCACTCGAAGCGCGCTCGCAGCGCCGTTGCCAGCGCACAGGGATAAGGCATCGTGCGGGCCTTCAGCCGCGCCAGCTCTCCTTGCTGATCGTGCAGGAGGCGGGCACAGGCCACCTCACCCATGTAGATCGTCGGCAGGAAGGCATGCGGATGGCCGGGCTGGTAGTAGCGGTCGACCTTTCCGTCATGGGCGTCGTCGATCGCCGCCGCGACGCGATCGAGATTGCGATAGAGCAGGTCGACATGGACGCCGTGCACCAGCAGCCAGCCGCCGCCGTCGATCCATGGTCCCCAGCCGCCGAGCGGCGTCACCGAGGCCTCGCCGCCGCGGTCGTCCAGGAGCGTCGCCACCCGGCCCAATGCCTCGACGTCGATCGGCTGGTCGCCTCGATAGTAGAGGCCGATGTCATAGTCGGAGGACGGGGTCGCGGTGCCGCGGGCGCGCGACCCGCCCAGCGCGATTGCCGCCACACCGGGCACCGGCGCGAGAGCCGCGACCAAAGTCTCTAGCAGGGCTTCGTCGTTTGCATCGATCATGGCCCAGTCTACCGGTCACCCGACTGGAAATCGCCGGCCGTCCCCGCCAACATGGCCGCCAGGAGGACAGGGCACATGTTCGATCTGGTCATCAAGGACGCACAGATCTTCGACGGCACGGGAGCTGCCCCGGTGCATGGTGATCTCGGCGTGACAGGAGGCCGGATTGCCGCCGTCGGCGGCAGGCTCGGCGCCACGAAGGAGACAGTGAAGGCCGACGGCCTCGCCCTGGCGCCCGGCATCATCGATGGCCACACCCATTACGACGCCCAGATCACCTGGGACCCCTTCATCGATCCCTCGCCGGCGCTCGGCGTCACCACGGCGGTGCTCGGCAATTGCGGCTTCACCATCGCGCCCTGCAAGCCGGCCGACCGCGACCTCACCATGCGCCACCTGACCCATGTCGAGGGCATGTCGCTCGACGCCCTGCGCGCTGGCATCCACTGGGAGTTCGAGAGCTTCCCGCAATATCTCGACATGCTCGAGCGCCGCGGCGTCGGTCCCAACGTCGCCTGCTTCTCCGGACATTCCGCCATCCGCACCTTCGTCATGGGCGAGGACGCGACCGAGCGCGCCGCAACCGACGACGAGATCGCCCGCATGGTGACGCAGGTACGCGAGGCGATGGCGGCCGGCGCCGTCGGCTTCGCCTCCTCGACCGCCGAGGCGCACAACGGCGAGGGCGGTACGCCCATGCCGTCGCGCCTCGCCGACGACCGCGAGCTGCGCGCCCTGGTGAAGGCGATGGGCGACAGCGGCCGCGGCGTCTACATGCTGACCAAGGGCAGCAAGACGTCGATCCCCTATCTCGAGGAGCTGGCCGTCGAGGCCCGCCGCCCGGTGGTGATCGCGGCCGTGTTCCATTCCAACACCAATCCCACCGCCGCCTTCACCACCCTCGACCAGGTGAACCAGGCGCGCTCTCGCGGTCATCAGCTGGTCGCCCAGACCTCGTGCTGCCCGCTCAGCATGGATTTCACCTTCAAGAGCCCGTACCTGTTCGAAAGCATGACGGCGTGGAAGCCGGCAATGGCGGCGCACGGCTTCGACGACCTGGTGAAGGTCTACCGCGATCCGGCATGGCGCGATGCCGTGCGCCGGGAGCTCGCCGCCTCGCGCGGCCGCCTGGTGTTCAACAGCGAATGGGACAAGCTGTTCGTCGTCGAGACGGCGAAGGAACAGAACCGCGCGCTGGAAGGCGCGACCCTGGCGGCGCTCGCCAACAAGGCGGGCAAGGATCCGCTCGATTTCATCCTCGACTTCGCGCTGTCGGAAAATCTCGACACGATGTTCGTGGCTCAGCTCCTTCACAACGACGAGAAGGCGGTCGGCCGGATCCTGGCCGACCCGAACACGCACATCTCGCTGTCGGACGCCGGCGCGCATCTTACCTTCTTCTGCGACGCCGGATTCGGCCTGCACCTGATGGGCCACTGGAGCCGCGATCTCGGCGTCCTCGATCTCGCCCAGGCCGTGCACCGCCTGACCGGACAGCCGGCCAGCCTGTTCGGCATCGCCGACCGCGGCACCCTCGCCGAGGGCAAGGCCGCCGACCTGATGCTGTTCGATCCGGCGACGGTGGCGCGCGGCCCCAAGCGGCGCGTCCACGACCTGCCGGCCGGCGCGGCGCGGCTCACGACCTCGGCGGTCGGCCTGCACGGCGTCTGGATCAACGGTGCCCACGTTACCGACGAGAAGGGCTTCTGCGCCGATCCCAGCTCGCGCCCGGGCGAGGTGATCCGCCGCTTCGCCGCCTAGGCTGGATTTCCACGGAGGCGGATCCGGCTCCGTGGAAATCCAGGCTAGGTGCGGCGGCGAGTCTCGGCCGCGCTGGCGGGCAGGCGCGGAAGCCGAACCGGCCCGACCGTCGCGGCTGCGGTCCACGATTTCGTGCAATTGCACTCGACCGTTGGCCGGCCGCTGTCGGAGGGCGACATGGCCGAACCGTCGCTTGTCGCGATCGCACTCTTGCTCTGTCATGGTGCGCGCGCAGAGTCCTGAATTCGAGCGACGGGCAGACGTCCCCGTGGCTCGCCGCCCGATGGCAAATGAAACGCCGCGCTCTTCCGTCAAGCGCGTTGTGCCACCGCTTTGACCTTGGGCTTGGCCTGCAAGCCACTGAGGAGAAGGTCGACCATCCGACCTGCTGACCGCTTCCAGCTCTTGCTCGGCCTGACGTGTGCCACGCCAGCGAGCGCGCGCAGCAGATCGTGCGGCTCGATGTCGTCTCGAAAGACACCAGCCTCAACCCCACCGGCGACCAGCGCCTTGACCGGAACGTCGAGGCGGTGCGGGGTCTTGCTGTAGAGGGGTTCAGGTCCGCCGATGAGCGTATCCATCGCCTCCGCCATACCGTGCTTGGTGTCGAGAAAGTCGACGAACAACATCAGCCACTCGCGAAGCGCAGCCGACGGTTCTCGCCTACTGATCAGCTGATTGGCCGCTTCGATCAGCGTCGTGACCTCCTGCTGGTACACTTCCGAGATCAGCTCATCGCGCGTCGGAAAGTGGCGATACAGCGTGGCGATGCTGACGTCAGCGTCGCGTGCAATCTGCTCCAGGCTGACAGCCGCGCCATCTCTGGCAAAGGCGCCTTTGGCTGCGGCAACCAAGCGTGCCCGGTTGCGCTCGCCATCGGCGCGAGGCCGCCGGGTTGGCTTTGGGATGGACTTTTGCTGCACGCCGAATAGCTCCCCCTTGATAAACGTAGGATCCCTACGTATATTTAAGCGTAGCTCCCCTACGCTTTAGCACAGGACCAAGCGACGCCAGAAGCGGCGACAAGGGGGTGAAGGAGCGGATCCATGACGGACGTGGCGCTGTTCCAGCGCAACGACGATCGGCTTCGGTCTTCGAGCAATTGGCCGGGGCACTGGCTTGAACGCGTGTCCACTCATGGCGATGGCACATGAATTTCAAGGATTTCCAGTGATGGCGACAGAATCCATCGCGGCGCACGCAAAAGCATCGGTCGCAATGACCGCTCGGCAACGGCTGATCGCGGTGCTTCTTCTCGGCACCAATTTCATGCTCTCGGTCGACTTCTCCATTCTCAATATCGCATTGCCCGAGGTCGGTCGCGACGTCGGCCTCGACCTCGCCGACTATCCTTGGGTCGCTACGGCTTTCGCGCTTCCGGCCGCCGGACTGTCTCTCCTGTTTGGTCGGCTGGGCGACATCTACGGCCGACGTCGGCTGTTTGTTGGAGGCCTCGCGCTCCTTGCGCTGGCCTCGCTAGCGGGTGGCATTGCGACCGGGCCGCTTCTTCTCCTTGGGGCACGCGCTTTCCAGGGGATTGCCACCGCGATAACGGCGCCCGCGGCGCTGGCGCTGCTTATTACGGCCTTCACCGACGACAGGCAGCGCGCCCGGGTGTTGGGTCTGAACGGCACGCTGCTCTCGGGCGGGTTCACGGTTGGAGCGCTCGCCGGCGGGTTGCTCGTCGACATGCTCAGCTGGCGATGGGCTTTCCTCATCAACGTGCCCTTCGCTCTCGCGATCCTCGTTCTCACCCCCTTCGTCATTCCCGCCGGCCGTTCGCTGGAGAGCGTCCGGCTCGACCTTCCAGGTGCAATTTCTGTGACATTGGGCCTCCTAGCCCTCGTGTTCGGCATTGTTGAGTGGTTCCTACCCGCATTGATCGCGGGACTGGTCCTGCTGGCGTTGTTCTTCTGGATCGAGCGCCGCGCGGTGGCGCCATTGGTCGCAATCGGGATCCTTGCGCGGCCATCGGTGCGGTGGGGCAACCTCGCGGCGTTGACCATCTTTTCGATGGAAGCGGGCCTCGTCTTCCTGATGACGCTGTATCTCCAGGATGTGCTGCACTTCGGGCCGCTGACGACTGGCTTGGTTTTCGGTGTCCCCGGCCTCGCCTCCGTGGCCGCCGGCGTCGTCGCCGGCCGAATCATCGCCCGCCGGGGCGCCCGACCAGTGCTCCTGGCGGCATTGCTGGTTCAAGGTTGCCTCACCGCGCCCCTGATCCTGCTCGGCACCGAGCAGACCTGGCTGTGGCTGCTGGTGCCGGCTCTCTTCGTGGGCTTCTTGGGTCACATCGCGGCCGTTGTCGCCGCGACGGTCATCGCCACCTCAGACGTCGCCGATGAAGATGCGGGCCTCGCAACCGGCCTCGTGACCACGAGTCAACGGGTCGCAGTTACTGTCGGCATCCCACTCCTCGGTGCCGTGATGCTCCTCCAGGCCGACCTGCTGGCCGGCATCCATCTTGCTCTCGCTGCCGATGTACTCCTGACACTGACAGTCGTCGCCATGATCGGCGCCGGTTTGAAGGGGCCCCGATATCCAACGCCAAGATAATCCGCACTCGCCGGGTCATGCACGATCTTGTTGGCGCATTTTCTCGGGATTGGTCACTGGACAGCTGGAGGCTCGAAGCCACGCTCTTGAAGTGCTCGGACGACCGCTCCGGGTCGGGCCTAAGCCCAAAAGAAGTCGTGGCCGCATGAACTCGGCTTGCTCGTGCGCAGGCGGCGGAGACGGTACCGTCGGTCCATGTCCCAACTCCGCTTGCCTGCCTTCGATTCGGCCAACATCGCCGAAAGCAACGCCACCAGCTACCCGGAGAAATTCCGCGCCCTGAACAGCCGGCGCTGGAACCGCCGGCTCGGCGAGCACGTGGGATTGAGGAACTTCGGCGTCAACTTGACGCGCATCGCTCCCGGTGGCCAATCGTCGGCGCGGCACGCGCACAGCAAGCAGGACGAGTTCATCTGGGTGGTGTCGGGCGAGGTCGTGCTCGAGACCAACGAGGGCGAGCAAACCCTGCGATCGGGCCAGTGTGCCGGTTTTCCGGCGGGCAGCGGCAATGCCCACCGCTTCGTCAACCGTTCGACCGAGGACGTCGTCCTGCTGGTGATCGGCGACCGCACGCCGTTCGACGAAATTGTCTATCCCGACATCGACAACCACGCCAAGGCCGGCGCCGACGGCCGCTACGTCCACTCGCGCAAAGACGGCACGCCGCACTGACGCGCGCGAGCGAAGCGACAGGGCATCGCTCCGCCTCCGTGCCGATCACAGGCTTGGCCAGTGGCGGTTACCGCCAGTCGGTGACCGACCGCGCCGCATCGCCCAGCGTCCGATCGACCTCGCCGTGCACCGGCCCCTTGCCGAGGGCCGGCTGCTCGTACATCACCATGTCGACGTCGAGCGGTCCCATGCGCACCGCGTAGGTCGAGTACGACGCCTTCAGCGGGCCATCCGCCGCGCCCGCCAGGGTGTAGGTCCAGGCGCCCCAGTGCCAGAACCGGCCGCCACCGACGGCCGTCGGGCGTACGAAGGTGCCGAGCCCGTAGTGGGTTCCGCCGCCGGTCTGCTTGCCGTCCGGCGACATCATCCAGGCGCGCTCGGCGGGACCGATCGCCGGATTGCCTGGAGCGAAAGCCTGGTAGAAGCGACCGTAGTCGGCGAGCGGCATGCGCCAGCCGCCATAGCTCGACAGGATGCGCCACTGCGGATCGAGCCCGGCCTGTCTTGCGCCGAGCGGCAGCAGGACCGCCTCGCGGCAGTAGCTCTCGTAGTCCCGCCCGCTCGCCTCCACGATGATCGCGCCCAGCACCAGGTAGGCGGCATTCGAGTAGGCGTAGTGCGTGCCCGGCTGGTAGGTCAGAGGCTCGCGCAGCAGCCACCCGAGCTGGGTGCCGAACGCGGTGCGCCGCGCCGAGTGGCTGCGCAGGTAGCCGCCCAGCGGTGCATTCACCTCGTCCTGCCTGCCGTCGAACCCGGCACGATGGGCCAGCAGCTGACTGACCGTCACCGCGAGCAGGCGCGGATCGGCCGGCCGGCCGAGTTGGCCCAACGTGCGCGCCAAGGCCTGCGATACCGGCGACTCGAAGGTGAGTCGCCCGCGCTCGATCAGCCTGGCGACGCATACGCCGGTGATCGCCTTGGACAGGCTGGCAAGCGGCACCGCTGCTCCCGGCCCGACGACACCGACGGTGGCTTCGCGCACCACCCGACCACCCTGCAGGACGACCAGGCCACCCGACCTCTTGTCGGATTTGCTCATCCAGCCTCGCCAGGCCTGCTCGACGGCATCGGGCGTTCGAGGCACGCGCTGCGCCCCCGCCGGTGCCGGGACGAGCAGGATGATCGCGACAAGCGCGACGATAAGCCGGCAGTCGATCGGCGGCGCTCGCATGGTTCGCTTCTCTCGTCATTGGCGCCGCTGCCGGAGCCTGATAGCAAAGGGTGACATGACCATTCTCGTCTCGACAAGGTGCGCCGATGGCGACGCGCTCGGCGCGGTCGCGGTCTCGGGCGGTCCCGGCGGCGACAGGGACGAGGCGTGCGCCCAGGCTGGTCTCGACCGGGCTGCACCCCTGCTCGAGTGACGCGCGGGGTCGCCTCCGCCCAGCCAGCCTGCTAGAACGCGACCAGCTCCAGTGGAGGATGGAATCATGGTCGCCGAGATCGGGCACTTCATCGAGAACAAGCGCGTGGCGGGCACCAGCGGCCGCACCGGCGAGGTCACCAATCCGGCGACCGGCGAGGTGACGGCGCGGGTCGCCTTCGCCTCCACCGGCGAGGTCGATGCCGCCGTTCAGCTGGCGAAGAAGGCGCAGCTCGCGTGGGCGGCGACGCCGCCGCTGCGCCGCCAGCGCGTCATGTTCAACCTCAAGAGCCTGGTCGAGAAGCGTGCCGACGATCTCGCCCGTCTGATGACCCTCGAGCACGGCAAGACCGTCGACGACGCCAAGGGCGAGGTCGGGCGCGGGCTCGAGGTGGTGGAGTTCTCCTGCGGCATCGCCCATCACATGCGCGGCGACTTCACCGAGCAGGTCGCCACCGAGATGGACAGCTGGTCGATTCGCCAGCCGGTCGGCGTGGTGGCCGGCATCACGCCGTTCAACTTCCCAATCATGATCCCGTGCTGGATGGGCGCCATGGCGGTGGCCTGCGGCAACGCCTTCATCCTGAAGCCGTCGGAGAAGGATCCGAGCGCGCCGATGCTGCTGGCCGAGCTGTTCGCCGAGGCGGGCGCACCGGCCGGCATCTTCCAGGTGCTGAACGGCGACAAGGTGGCCGTCGACGCGCTGCTCCAGCACCCCGACGTGCCGGCGATCTCGTTCGTCGGCTCGACCGCGATCGGCGAGTACGTGTACCACCAGGGCACGCAGCGCAACAAACGCGTCCAGGCGCTGTGCGGCGCCAAGAACCACATGGTGATCATGCCCGACGCCGACCTCGACCAGGCGACCGACGCGCTGATCGGCGCCGGCTACGGCGCGGCCGGCGAGCGCTGCATGGCGATCTCGGTCGCTGTCGCGGTGGGCGATGTCGCCGACCGGCTGATCGACAAGCTGGCGCCGCGCGTGTCGGCGCTCAAGGTCGGGCCGGGCATCGACCCGGCGTCGGAGATGGGCCCGCTGGTGACCCGCCAGCATCGCGACAAGGTGATGGGCTACGTCGACCTCGGCGTGAAGGAAGGCGCCAGGCTGGTGGTCGACGGCCGCAGCCTCAAGCTGCAGGGCTACGAGAACGGCAACTTCATGGGCGGCTGCCTGTTCGACAACGTCACGCCCGACATGAAGATCTACAAGGACGAGATCTTCGGGCCGGTGCTGTCGGTGGTGCGCTCCAAGAGCTTCGACGAGGCGGTCGGCCTGGTGAACGACCACGCCTACGGCAACGGCACGGCGATCTTCACGCGCGACGGCGATGCCGCCCGCGCCTTCGCCAACGGCGTCAAGATCGGCATGGTCGGCATCAACGTGCCGATCCCGGTGCCGGTCGCCTATCACAGCTTCGGCGGTTGGAAGGCCTCGATCTTCGGCGACCACGGCATCTACGGCATGGAGGGCGTGCGCTTCTACACCAAGCTCAAGACGATCACGGCGCGCTGGCCGACCGGCATCCGCTCCGGCGCCGAGTTCCATTTCCAGGCAAGGAATTAGGGGCCGCCACGAGATCGGTCTGCTCAGGGGAGGAATCCATGCCGTCGACGACATCGCCAACCGCCATCAGCTCGCATCTCGCCGTGCGGCCGGACTGGCTCGCCCGGCGGCGCGAGCCGGCGATCGAGCCGGACCTGCCGATCGTCGATCCGCATCATCATCTGATCGACCGGCCGGAGAGCGGGCGCTACCTGCTGCCCGACCTGCTCGACGACATCAACGGCGGCGGCCACAACGTCGTCGCCACGGTGTACCTGGAATGGCTGTCGATGTATCGCCTCGACGGTCCGCAAGAGATGCGCCCGGTCGGCGAGATCGAGTTCGCCAACGGCGTCGGCGCGATGTGCGCCAGCGGCAGCTACGGCAAGCCACGCGTCTCCGCCGGCATCGTCGGCCACGCCGATCTCGGCATCGGCGCGCGCGTCGGCGATGTTCTCGATGCGATGATGGTCGCGGGCGGCAGCCGCTTCCGCGGCATCCGCTTCATCTCGGCCAGCGATCCGGAGCAGGCCAAATGGGGTGCCACGGCTATCCGGCCGGAGGGCCTGCTTCTCGAGGCGAAGGTCCGCGAAGGGTTTGCCCAACTCGCACCGCGCGGCCTCACCTTCGATGCCTTCATGTACCACCCGCAGCTCGGCGACCTGATCGATCTGGCGCGCGCCTTCCCGCAGACGCCGATCGTGCTCAATCACGTCGGTGGCCCGATCGGCCTAGGCCGCTACGCGGGCAAGCGCGATGCCGTCTTCGCCGACTGGAGCAAGCGCATCCGCGAGCTGGCGGCGTGCCCCAACGTCCACGTCAAGCTGGGCGGGCTGGGCATGAAGGTGTTCGGCTTCGACGTCCACGAAGGCGAGCTGCCGCCGAGCTCCGAGCAGCTGGCCGCCGCCTGGCGGCCCTATGTCGAGACCTGCATCGCGGCGTTCGGCGCCAATCGCGCGATGTTCGAGAGCAACTTCCCGGTGGACAAGGGCTCGTACGGCTACGGCGTGTTCTGGAACACCTGCAAGCTGCTCGCCAGGGGCGCCAGCGCAGCCGAGAAGGCCGACCTGTTCCACGGGACAGCGGCGAGGTTCTATCGGCTCAAGCTGTGATCGTCGTCCTCCCCACCGAAGTTGGGGAGGTGCCCCGTCTTCATGCTCCTCTCCCCCGTTAGGTGGAGAGGTTGGGTGAGGGGGGTGCAGGTGATCTCGCAACCTTCGTACGCGCGCAGCTGGGGGAGGAGGATCACTCCGGCTCGATGCCGGCGATCTTCGCGATGGCGGCGTAGCGCGCCACCTCGGCCCTGATGAAGGCGGCGAACCCCGCCGGCGAGTCGCTGCGTGGGTCAAGGCCGAGCGGAGCGAAACGCTCCTTGACCTCGGGCTGCGCCACCGCCTTGCGCATGGCCGCATTGAGCTTGCCGACGATCGCCTCGGGCGTGCCGGCCGGTGCCAGCAGGCCCCACCACGTGCCGACGTCGTAGCCGTCGATGCCGAGTTCGTGCAGGGTCGGCAGGTCTGGCAAGGCCTCGCTGCGCCGGGCGCTGGTCACGGCGAGCGCGCGCAGCTTGCCGGCGCGGATCTGCGGCGCCGTCGAGGCCACCGACATGAAGGAGAGCTGGACATTGCCGGCGAGGAGATCGTTCAGCGCTGGCGTGTCGCCGCCATACGGCACGTGCACGATGTCGGTGCCGGTCTTCGACTTGAACAGCTCGGCCGCCAGATGCAACGGCGTTCCCTTACCGGCCGACGCGTAGTTGAGCTGGCCGGGCTTTGCCTTCAAGAGCGCGATCAGCTCCGACAGCGAGCTGGCCGGCACCGCCGGATTGACCACCAGCACGTAGGCACTGGTGGCGGCAAGGCTCACCGGTGCGAAATCCCTGACGACATCATAGGGCAATTTCTTGAACAGGCTGGGCGCCAGCGCGTGGGCGCCAGCACCCATGAACAGCGTGTAGCCGTCGGGCGGCGACTTGGCGACCATGTCGGCGCCGATCGTACCGCTCGCGCCAGCGCGATTCTCGACCACGAAGGATTGCCCCAGCTCCTTCTGCAGCTCGGGCGCGATCACGCGAGCCACCACGTCGTTGGAGCCGCCGGGCGCGTACGAAACCACGATCTTCACCGGGCGGGACGGATAATCTTGCGCCGCCGCCGGAGCGGCGACGAACAGGCCGAGAAGGACCGCGATCCACTTCATGAGGCAGCTCCTGGTTTGTGCGCAGCATAGGGCGCGAGGTCGCCGCCGAGCCGGGCAGTCAGCTGGCGGCAGGCATCGAGAAGGATTTCGCCCATCTTCTGCGCCTCGCGCTTGCGGAAGCGGGTGATCGGGCCGGACAGCGAGACGACGCCCAGCAGCTCGGCTTCGGGACCGAACACGCCGCAGGCTATCGCTGCCAGCTCCGGGTCGTACTCGCCGCGGGTGACGATTGGCAGCGGGTTGGCCGCACTGGTTCGAATGGCGGCGGGGACCGCGCCACGCTTCATGTGCCGCGACACGCCCAGATCGAAGTGCAGGAACACCCGGCCGGGCGCGCCGACGGTCAGCGGGATCAAGTCGCCCTCGCGGATGTGATCGCGCAGGGTGCGCTGCGAATCGACACGGCGCAGGCAGAAGCGATGCTCGCCCTTGCGCACGTAGAGCGTGGCGCTTTCGCCGGTCCGCGCGACCAGGTCGCGCAGCACCGGCATGATCAGCCCGTCCAGGGTGGTGCCGCGCTTGCAGATCTCGCCCAGCCGCACGACGGCCGCGCCGAGCTGATAGCGCCCGCTGTCCAGCCGCACCAGGAAGTGGGCGTTCTGCAGCGAGCGGGCCAGCCGCAGGATGGTGCTCTTGTAGAAGCGCGTGCGCTCGGCCAGCTCGGCCAGCGACAGCGACGTGTCGTCGGCCTGGAAGGCCGCGAGCACCGCGAGCGCCCGCTCCACCGACGTCATGGCCTTGCCCATCGTGACGGCCTTGCCCATTGCACCGTTGCCTGCAGCAGAATGTCCTTTCCTTTTGACAGAATGTCCAGGCGCTCCGTATTTTTGCCAGCGTGAAGTGGGCCCCGAGCGTGAAGGGGTGCCAGCGTGCAGTCGCCCAGGAGTCGTGCGATGGAGATCCGCCGGACCCCGATCGAGCATCCCTCCGCCTGGCGTGGCGTCGACGTGGCGGGGGACCCCGCCTGGCGCGTCGCCCTCGGGCCGACCGAGATCGCCGAGATCGAGCAGGCCCTGGCCGGCGTGCTGCGCCGCGGCCTGCGCGCCGGCACGTTCGCCGCCGGCGATTTTCCCCTGCCGACGGTCGATCCAATCCTGGAGCGCTGCCGCGACGACGTGCTGACCGGGCGCGGCTTCGTGCTGCTCAGCGGCCTGCCGGTCGAAGGGCGCGACCTCGAGACCATACGCACGCTCTACTGGGGCATCGGCCTGCGGCTCGGCACGCCGGTGACTCAGAACCTCGCCGGCGACCTGATGGCCGAGATCAGCGACCGCGGCCTCGACGTCAACGCGCTGAACGTCAAGCCATCGCAGACCAATGCCGAGCAGCGGCCGCACAGCGACCCGGCCGACATGGTGGCGCTCTTGTGCGTGCGCCGGCCGCAGTCGGGCGGCCTCAGCCGCATCGCCAGCTCGCTGGCGATCTACAACGAGATCCTGGCGCACCACCCCGACTATCTCGACGTGCTGTATCGCGGCTTCCACCACGATCTGCGTGGCGACGCATCGAAGGACAGCCCTTACGGCGTCACGCCGCGCCCGATCCCGATCTATCGCTGCCGTGAAGGCGTGGTCAGCAGCGTGTTCAACGCCAGCACCATCAAGGATGCGCAGCGACGCATGCCCACCGCCGTGCCGGCGCACGAGATGGCGGCGGTCGACCATATCGTTGCGCTGGCCCATCGCGACGATCTTCGGCTCGAGATGGATTTCCAGCCCGGCGACATGCAGATCCTGAACAACTACACGGTGCTGCATTGGCGCACCGCCTTCGTCGACGGCACCGACCCCGCGCACAAGCGCCTGCTCTATCGCTTCTGGGTCAATGTGCCGGGATCGCGGCCGATCGATCCGGCGTTGGCCGCCGGCTACATCACCGGCGCCCAGACGGGGCGGGCCAGGGCTGGCGCGCATGCCTGACGCAACCCTCGTCACCGGCGGCAGCAACGGGATTGGCAGCGCCATCGTGCGGCGCCTCGCCGGCGAAGGCCATACCGTGGTCAATGTCGATATCGCCGAGCCACCGGCCGACTTGCCAGGCCACTTCCGCCGGATCGATCTTTCCGCCAAGGCCGAGGCACGGTCGGCGCTGATGAAGCTCGCCAGCGAGTTCGCGCTCACGCGGGTGGTCAACAATGCCGGCATCGTTCGCGCAAGGCCGATCGAGCAGGTCACGGCCGAGGAATTCGACGAGGTCGTCGCCATCAATCTCGGCGGCGCGATCCTTGCCACGCAGGCCGCGTTGCCGGCGATGCGCGCCGCCCGCTTCGGCCGCATCGTCAACATCAGCAGCCGCGCGGTGCTGGGCCGGCCGAACCGCACGGTCTATTCCATGACCAAGGGCGGGCTTCTCGCCATGACCCGGACCTGGGCGCTGGAGCTCGCCGCCGAGGGCATCACGGCCAACGCGATCGGACCCGGTCCGGTCGACACGGAGACGTTCCGGCGAAACAACGCACCGGCCCTCGTCGCCAACGTGCTCGCGGCCATTCCGATGAAGCGTCTCGCCGTCGCCGAGGACGTGGCCCAGGCCGTCAGTTTCTTCCTCGACGCGCGATCGGGTTTCATCACTGGCCAGATGCTGCATGTCTGCGGCGGCCAGACGCTCGGCCTGCAGCCCGCCGCATGAGCCGCGACGCCGTCCTCGTCACCGGCGCCAGCCGCGGCATCGGCGCCGCCATCGCCGGGCGGCTGGCCGGCGACCATCACGTGGTCAATCTCGACATCGCGCCGCCGGCGGGCCCCTCGGCGGCCGAACACGTGCAGGTCGACCTCCGCGATCTCGCCGCCACCCGCGCCTGCCTCGCCGATGTCTGCGCCCGTCATCGCTTCACGCGGCTGGTCAACAATGTCGGCATGTCGTCGGCGGTGCCGCTGGCCGAGCTGGGCGATGGCCTGACCGAGGCATCGATCGCGCTCAACCTGCGCGCCGCCCTGCTCTGCCTTCAGGCGGTGCTGCCGGCGATGACCGAGGCGGGCTTCGGCCGGGTGGTCAACATGGGCAGCCGGGCGGCATTGGGCAAGGAGCTGCGCACGGTCTACAGCGCGACCAAGGGCGGCATGCATGCGTTGACCCGGACCTGGGCGCTCGAGCTCGCCGACCGCGGCATCGCGGTCAACGCGGTGGCCCCCGGCATGATCGACACCGAGCTGTTTCGCGGCGCCAACCCGCCCGACTCGCCGGTCACGCGGAAGCTGGTCGGCGCCATCCCGATGAAGCGACTGGGCACGCCGGACGACGTGGCCAAGGTCGTGGCATTCCTGCTGTCCGACGGCGCGGCCTACATGACCGGCCAGATTGTCCACATCTGCGGCGGCCTCTCGGTCGGCGCGGTTCTTGAATGAGGCACGAGGCGATGACCCCGCACTTCTTCACCGCCAGCGACGGGCTGAGGCTTGCCTATTACGTGGACGACAATACCGACCCGTGGGCCAATGCGCCGACGCTCCTGATGGTGCACGCCGCGATGGGCTGCGCCGAGCGCTTCTATGCCTGGGTGCCGATGCTGTCGCGACACTACCGCGTGCTGCGGCCCGACCTGCGCGGCCACGGAAACTCGGCGACGCCGCCGGCCGACAGCACGTTCGGCATCGACCGGCTGATGAAGGACACGCTCGAGCTGATGGACTCGCTCGGCGTCGCGAGCGCCCACGTCGTCGGCAACTCGGCCGGCGGCTATGTCGGCCAGAACCTTGCCATGGCCCATCCCGACCGGGTCAGGAGCCTGATCCTGTTCGGCTCGACCCCGGGCCTGCGCAACAGCCAGGCCGCGACCTGGGTGCCGCGCATCGCCAAGGACGGCATCCGGAAATTCCTCATGGACACCATCGCCGACCGCTTCGTGCCGGGCACCGATCCGCGCAAGATCGAATGGTTCGTCGCCCGCGCCGCCGAATGCGATCCGGCCTATATCGGCCGCTTCGTCAGCCACATGGCGTCGCAGGACTGGAGCGACCGGCTGGGCGCCATCAAGTGTCCCACGCTGCTGGTGATACCGGGCGCCGAGACCGTGGGCTCGATCAGGAACTACGACGTGATGCGCGAGCGCATTCCCGACGTCCAGTTGATCGCCTACGAAGGCCTGCCGCACAATATCGGCGAGGCGGCTCCCGAACGCTGCGCCGAGGACGTGCTGGCCTTCCTGCGCTGGCGCTTCGGCCAACCCTCGCCGCCGCTGCACGTCGCCCAGCCGCATTGACCCCTGGGCACTCGCATATGGCAATTTCTCCGTCATCCCGACCGGAGCCGAGCGTAGCGAGGCGTAGTGGAGGGACCCTTGTTATTGTGGCATCGACAAAGACAGGTCCCTCGACTGCGCCGCCAATGGCGTTGCAACCAGCGCCTAAGCGGGCGGCTCCGCTCGGGATGACGGAGAAGTTGTTTCCTGTGAATGCCCTGCATTGACCCGGAGTCCCCGATGCGCCGTCTTCTTCTGCTCGCCCTCTCCTTCAGTCTGCTCTCCTTCGGCCTGCTCGCCTTCGACCTCCAGGCCCAACCCTTCCCGGCCCGGTCCGTCCGCCTTGTCATCCCCTACCAGCCGGGCGGCGGCACCGACATCCTGGTGCGCATCCTGACACCCGAGGTTTCGCGCACGCTCGGCCAGCAGCTCGTGATCGAGAACAAGCCGGGCGGGGCCTCCCAGATCGGCACCCAGATCGTCACCGACGCCGCGCCTGACGGCTACACGATCCTCGCCACCGACAGCGCGCTGCTGGTCAATCCCGGCCTGTTCGGGTCCAAGCTGCCCTACGACACGCTGAAGAAGCTCACAGGCATCACGATGATGGCGAGCGGTCCGGTGCCGCTCCTGTTGCATCCCTCGGTGCCGGCGACCGACCTGCAGGCGCTGGTGGCGCTCGCCAAGGCGAAACCCGGCACGCTCAATTTCGGCTCCGGCGGCAACGGCAGCGCACCTCATCTTGCCGGCGAGCTGTTCAAGCAGGTTGCGGGCATCGACATCGTCCACGTGCCCTACAAGGGCACGGCGCCGGCCTTGAACGACCTGATGGCCGGCGCCGTGCAGATGATGTTCGGCGGCATCAGCTCGTCGCGCCAGTTCGTCGAGCAGGGCAAGCTGCGCGCCGTGGCGATGAGCGCCAACAAGCGCTCGCCGGCCATGCCGACGGTGCCGACCTTCGCCGAGGCCGGGCTGACCGGCGTCAATGCCGAGAGCTACTGGGGCCTCTACGCGCCAGCCGGCACGCCGGCCGACGTGCTGAAGGTCCTGAACGAGCATTTCGTCAGGGCCCTCGAGGATCCCAAGATCATCGCCCGGCTGCACGAGCTCGGCTTCGAGATCATCGCCAATCCACCCGCCGACCACACTGCTCAGTTCGCGAGGCTGGTGGCGGAGTGGACGCAGATCATCCAGAAGGCCGGCATCAAGCTCGAATGAACGCTGCTGGAGCGTGATTTTCTCTGGTTGAAGCACCAAGGATAACCTCACCCTGAGGAGCCACGCGGAGCGTGGCGTCTCGAAGGGTCGGCAACAGACGTGATTTGGCCACCCTTCGAGACGCGGCCTGTGGCCGCTCCTCAGGGTGAGGTCATTCTCTGACGCTTCAACCAAGGAGGATCACGCTCTACGTCGTTGTCGGCTCGCCCAGGGCCGCGACATCCTGGGCGAAGATCATGCCTTCCTGCCCGATCAAGGTCGGGTCGCGCGGCGAGGACAGGTATCGGGCAAACAGCCAGACACCGTCTCCCGGGTTGTCGACGATCTCCGCCCGGGAGCCGTCGACCAGCACGATCGAGGTGCCCGGCGCCAGCTCGCGGACGTTGATCGGCCCGGTCATTCCGCCGCCTTGCGCTCGCTGCCGCGCCAGGTCGCGAGCTGCGACCAGTCGCCGGCCTCCATGAACTCCGCCCAGCGGCGATAGAAGTTGCGCATCGGCTGCTCGCTCGATTGCACCTCGGTGAGGTCGATCACCTCGCCGGGCACGCTGAGACCCTGGTACTCGTAGTCAGTGACGGCGGTGCCGCTGCCCTGGTCGTAATTGTAGGGATGGCGCCGCGCGATCGTGCCGCGGCTCGCGGCGTGCGCATAGTTCCAGTTCTCCATGTCGTCCTGCTCGGTCATGCCGGCGGGGCCCGAGTAGCGGATGTAGTAGTCGCGCAGGAACTGCTTGACCTCGCCCGGCGCATCGCGATCGACGAAGTACCAGCGCCAGCATTCGGTCTGATGCGGGCCGCGCGGATGCCAGCCGGCCATGGTTCGCGGCTGGCGCGACAGCAGCGCGGTGTTGGGGAAGATCTCACCGGGCGCGCCGACCAGCCGGGCCTCCTCGCCACGGCGACGGCGTTTCTCCTCCTCGCAATGGCGGAAATACTCGGCAACGATCGGGGCATTCATGTAAGCCGGCGGCGGCAGCCTTTCGGCCGGCAGGACATAGAGGATCGTCTGGTGACCGCGATCGGGGATGCAGACATGCAGCTTGCGGCTCACGTCGCGCTCGCCCATGTCGCGGCGGCCGGCACCCGACGGGCCGATCCCGGCCAGGTCGACCGATCGGTGGCTGATGTTGTGATAGGTGTCGCCGCTGAAATTCTCGGCCGGGAACTTCCAGTTGCAGGGCACCAGCCATTTCTGGACGCCGCACAGCACCTCGGCCTGCGCCTCGCGCCCGTCCCAGCCATCTAGCTGCAGGTCGAGATAGCGGGTGAAACCGCCGAGATACTCGGTGAAGGACGGCGCCGCCGGGTCCCAGGTCGCCCAGATCGAGCCCTTGTAGTTGGCGAGCTGCGCGACCTCGATGAGGCCCCATTTCTCCTTGTCGAGGCGCGAATGATAGGCCTCGCGGAAGTACGGCACGCCAACCAGCCGCCCATCGGTGCCGAAGCTCCAGCCGTGATAGGGGCAGGTGAAGACGGCTGCGGTGCCTTCGTCGTAACGACACACCTTCATGCCGCGATGGCGGCAGGAATTGAGAAAGACGTGAATCCGACTGGCGCGGTCGCGGCACAGGATCACCGACTCCTCGCCCATCGACGACACGAAGTAGTCGCCCGGCTTGGGAATCTGGCTTTCGTGCCCGACATGCAGCCAGGCGCGGGCGAAGATGCGCTCCTGCTCCTCGGCGTAGATGTCCTCGTTGACGAAGATCTCGCGGCTGATCTCGCCTGCCTGCAGGTCGACCAGGCCGGAGCGATAGCCCCGACTTCCCTTCATCGCCATGGCCGCCACCTCAAATGAAAAACGTCAGGTTCTTCGTCAGCAGCACGTTCTGGTCGAGAATAATCTTGCGCCGTGCCAGAAGCCAGCCCGCCCCGTTGCGGCGCAGCAGATCCTCGCGCTTGCCGACCAGGATGTCGGTCTCGGTCTCGACCCGGTTGCGATAGATCAGGAAGCGGCAGGTGACCGACACGTCCTGCGGTGCCGCAACGGAAGGCTCGGCGGCCCGCACCTGCACGTTGGTGATGAGATGCGACAGGCGCGAGCGCGGCTCCTCGGCCCAATGGATGCCGGTCTCGATCTGCTTCACGCGCCGGGCGAGCGTCTCCTTGCCCTCGTCGAACCAGTTGATGTCGGTGCCCGCGCTGGTGAACTCGCGCTCGTCCTCGCCGATCTTGACGTTGCGCCGCATCGGCATCCAGTAGCGGACGTCCTCGGCGAGCAGGTCGAGCCAGTCGCGATAGCGCCGTTGGTCGAGCAGCTCGGCCTCGTGATACAGGAAGTCGGCGATCTCCTGGCCGAGCAGGAGTCTCTCGATGCGTGCGTCGCGTTCAGACATGGCCGGCCTCCGCGGCGCGCCGGTCCTGGACGACCATCGCCGCCGCCTTCTCCGCGATCATGATGGTGGGGGTGTTGGTGTTGCCCGAGGTGATCGTCGGCATCACCGACGCATCGATCACGCGCAGGCCCTCCAGCCCGGTCACGCGCAGCCGCGCGTCGACCACGGCCATCGGGTCGGAGGCAATGCCCATCTTGGCCGTGCCGACGGGATGGAAGATGGTGGTGCCGATGTCGCCGGCTGCCCTCGCCAGCGCCGCGTCGTCGTCGCCCACGCCTGGCCCGGGCAGGAACTCCTCCGGCCGATAGCCCTGCAGCGCATTCTGCCGCATCAGCCGGCGGGTGACGCGGATCGCATCGGCGGCGACGCGGCGGTCCTCCCAGGTCGCGAGGTAGTTGGGTGCGATCACCGGCTTGGCCGACGGATCGCGCGAGCGCAGGCGCACCGAGCCGCGCGACGTCGGCCGCAGGTTGCAGGCGCTCACCGTGACCGCGGGGAAGCGATGCAGGGGATCGCCGAACTTGTCGAGCGACAGCGGCTGCACATGGAACTGGATGTTCGCCCGCTCGTGCTCGGGCGAGGAGGTCGTGAAGATGCCGAGCTGCGAGGGTGCCATGGTGAGCGGGCCGGTCTGGAACAGGGCGTACTCCGCCCCCATCAGGCCGCGGCCGATCAGCGAGTGATAGGTCTCGTTCAGCGTCTTGACGCCGTGCACCTTGTAGATCGCGCGCTGCTGCAGATGGTCCTGCAGGTTGTTGCCGACGCCCGGCTTGTCGCAGACCAGCTTGATGCCGAGCTCGGCCAGCCGGTCGGCAGGACCGACCCCCGACAGCTGCAGGATCTGCGGCGAGCCGATGGCGCCGGCCGACAGGATGATCTCGCCTGTCGCCCGCGCCTCGACGAGACGGCCGTTCTGGCGGAACTGCACGCCGACAGCGCGTTTGCCCTCGAACAGCAGCTTTTCCACCAGCACGCCGGTCTCGAGGCGCAGGTTGGGCCGGCCGAGCGCCGGCTTCAGGAAGGCACGCGCCGCCGACCAGCGAACGCCGCGCTTCTGGTTGACGTGGAAGTAGCCCACGCCGGTGTTGTCGCCGGTGTTGAAGTCGGGCGTGCGCGGAATGCCCATCTCGGTCGCCGCCTGGGCGACGGCGTCGAGCACCGCCCAGCGCACGCGCGGCTCCTCGACGCGCCATTCGCCGCCCGCGCCGTGATGCTCGGTATCGCCCAGGAAGTGGTTGTCGAGCCGCTTGAAGGCGGCATGCACGTCATCCCAGCCCCAGCCCGGCAGGCCGAGCTGGCGCCAGTGATCGTAGTCCTGCGCCTGGCCGCGCATCGAGATCATGGCATTGATCGCCGAGCAGCCGCCGATCACCTTGCCGCGCGGGTACTTCAGGCTGCGGCCGTTCAGGCCCGGTTCCTTCTCGGTCTCGAACATCCAGTCCGAGCGCGGGTTGCCGATGGCGAACAGGTAGCCCACCGGGATGTGGAACCAGATCCAGTTGTCGCGGCCGCCGGCTTCCAGCACCAGCACGCGCGACCGCGCATCGGCCGACAGCCGGTTGGCGACCACGCAGCCGGCCGAGCCCGCCCCGATCACGATGTAGTCGAAGTCGCCTTCGAGACGAGTCCCGGCATCAGCCGCCATTGCATGCTCCTCGGGCGGGATGATGCGACGCGCTGGCAGGAGCCGACAATGACAATCACGTCGCTCAGATCTGCGAGTAGCCCGAACCCTGCCTGTCGACGCCGCGGCCCGCGCCGGTCTCGATCCAGCCGAGTTCCTTCAGGATCTGCTGGCTGTAGGTCACGCGGCCGTTGACCCGCTCGGGCGGCTCGCTGGCCAGCAGCAATGCCGCGTTGGCCATCATCGAGGGCGGCTCGCCGGCCGGGTCGTCGAGGCTCTTGACCAGCTTGTGATAGACGGTGCCCGCCGTCGGCACGACCTGGGAGGGCGACACGCAGCTCACGGCGATGCCGCCGTGATGGGCCACCTCCTGCGCCAGGCCCTGGGTGAAGCGCTCGAGGGCGGCCTTGCTGGCGCCATACATCACGCCGCCGCGCACCGTCTGGTCGGCGTAGGGGCCGCGTCCCGGGCCGATCGCCGAGCCGGACGAGATGTTGACGATGGCGCCGCGGCCGGCGGCGATCATGTCGGGCAGCACCGCCTTCGACAGGATGAACGGCGCATGAACGTTGACGGCGAACGCCTTGATCCAGCGGCTGGTCGGATAGTCGGCCGTCGGGATGTAGTAGTTGAGGGCGGCATTGTTCACCAGGGTGTCGACCCGGCCATAGGCCGACCGTGCCGCCTCGACCAGCCGGAGGCACTCGGCTTCCGTCGAGATGTCGGCCGCGATCGCCGTCGCCTCGCCGCCCGCCGACCTGATTGCCGCGACGGTGCTGGCCAGCGACCCCACGAGCTGATGATCGCCCTCGTTCGCCGTCCGGGCGACGCACACCACCCGGGCGCCCTCGCGCGCCATCAGCTCGGCGATCGCCTGGCCGATGCCGCGGCTCGCCCCGGTGACAATCGCCACCCGCCCTTTCATCCGGGCGCCCTGCGTTACGGCCATGGCTGCCTCCCCTTGACTGTCGAAATCCGGCCCTTGCCGGACCGGCCGGCAGGCGCGCACAATTCCGCCAATACGGGAGCAAAGCCATGCAATACAAGCGCATTTCTGCCGATTGCCATCTCGACATGCCCTGGATGCCGCCCGACCTGTTCACGTCCATGGCGTCGCGCGAGATGAAGGACCGCATGCCGTTCGTCGTCGATACCGACGACGGCCCGAAATGGACGGCCAAGAACGGCGCCAGCTTCGGCTACAAGAACGGTGTCGGCCCGGCCGGCTCGAAATACGTTCCCGGCAAGCACCACCGCGTCGACGTGATGGCCGGGACCGGCCTCTACGAGGACGGCGCCAAGGACATCCGCCGGGTCTCCGACCCGCACCTGCGCATCAAGGATCTCGATCGCGACGGTGTCGACGCCGAGGTGATCTACGGCATCCTGGGCGCTTCGAGTCGACTCAACGACCGCGACGCCTCGAACGAGATGCTGCGCATCTACAACGACTGGCTGAAGAGCTTCTGCAGCCATTACCCCGATCGTCACATCGGGCTGGCCTGCCTGCCCTACGGCGACATCGACGCCGCGGTGAAGGAGACTTATCGCGTGGCCAAGCTCGGCCTGCGCGGCCTCGAGCTCTCGTGCTCGTGGGACATGGAGCCGATGTGGCATCCGATGTGGGATCCGCTGTGGAAGGCGGTGAACGACGTGCAGCTGCCGCTGCACTTCCACACCTTCCCGACCGTCCCGCCGAACACCATCGAGAAGCATGGTGGCCGGGTCGGGCGCTCGGTGTTCTTCACCGTCGTCTCGGGCTTCCAGATGAACCTGGTGAACATCCTGGCGGCGATCATCGGCGCCAACGTGCTGGAGCGCTATCCCAACATCCGCGTCGCCTTCGGCGAGAGCGGCTGCGGCTGGATCCCGTATGCGCTCGACCGCATGGATTTCGAGTGGGAGGACCGCTTCACCGACCTCGGCCTCAAGATGAAGCCGTCGGACTACTGGCGCCGCCAGTGCAAGGCCACCTTCCAGTTCGACCGCATCGGCGCCAAGCTGATCGACGACATGGGCGCCGAGAGCCTGATGTGGGGCTCCGACTACCCGCACGGCGACGGCGTGTGTTCGCCGAGGTATCGCCGGAGGTCACCCGGATGATCACCTGCACCAACGCCGGCAAGTTCTACGGCCTGATCAACTGAAGCTGCCGCAGTTGCGGAACCGAAATTGCCGAGCCTGGCGACAGGCTCGGCAATTTTGCTGTCGGTTGCCGCCGCGCTTGGCTGGGAGCGCGCCACTTCATAGGCGCTAGCAAAGTCACAGGCTCAAGGTGAGGTCGCTTCGTAAGCGAGCGCCCATGAAGCGGCGCGTTTCCAGCGAAGAGCATCTCCGCTCCGGCCCGTACGACGGCTCCATACCCGCAGCCCAAGGATCACCGACTCAATGGCCGCCGTCGACCTTCTTGGTCACCGACAGGCGGTCGATGTAGGTGAGCAGCAGGGCCGACACAACGAACGCCATGTGCATGACGATCAGCACGTAGAGCTTGTCGTTGCTCACCGTGTTGGCCTCGAGGAAGCGCTGCAGGAGGTGGATCGACGAGATCGCCACGATCGAGCTCGCCAGCTTGATCTTGAGCGAGCCGGCATCGAGCTTGCCGAACCAGCTCAGCTTCTCGGTCGTGCTGGTGGACTCGATATGGCTGACGAAATTCTCGTAGCCCGAGATGATCACCATGACCACGAGGTTGGCGACCATGATGAGATCGACCAGCGACAGCACGGCGAGCACGAGATCGCCTTCCTCGACGATCAGGACGCGCTGGACGAGGTCCCACAGCTTGAACGGAAACTTGACCACCACGACCCCGAGCACGAACACCAGCCCGATATAGAGCGGCGCCTGCAGCCAGCGGCTGGCCATGATGATCCGTTCGATGCCGACCTCGAGACGCCGGCCGGCCGTCTTCTCCTCGGCCATGGTCAGCTGAAGGCCTTGAACGTGATGACCGTGAACGTGTCCTTGACGCCGGGCAGCGTCTGGATGCGGCTGGTCACGAAGTGGCCGATGTCGGTCTTGTCGTCGAGATAGCACTTCATCAGCAGGTCGTACTCGCCGGAGGTCGAGTAGACCTCCGACACCTGCTCGACGCCGCAGGCATCGTCGGCCACGGCATAGGCCTTACCCAGCTCGCACTTCACCATGATGAAGATGGTCTGCACGGCGCGCGCCGCCCCTGCTCCAGGGTCGGCCTAGCGCGACGGCCGGGCCAGGAAGGCCGGAACGTGATCGCCCAGCCCCATCGGTGCCCGCTCGTCGCGGTCCCGCCGGCTCTCGTTCCGACGCTCGGCGCGTTGCTCGGGCTGACGCTCGCGGCGGTCCTCACGGGGGTCGCGGCGATCCTCGCGACGCTCGTCGGCGCGCTGCTCGCGTCCCTCGGGCTGACGCTCGCGCTGCGGCCGCTCGGCGCGCTGCGCACGCTCCTCGCCGCCGGTCGCGCGATCATGCTGCCGCTCGCCACGCTTCGGGCGCTCGCTGCGCTCTTCGGCGCGATGTCCGCGCTCCTCGGAGCGCCGCGAACGACCTTCGGCGCGACGGCCGGGCCCTGCCGCGCGAGGTGCGTGCTCGTCGGCATGCTGGGCGCGCTCGCTGGCCTGCTGGACGGGCTCGGCGTGCCCCTCGGTGCGGCTTTGCTCTTCCGACCGAGGCGCCCGCTCCCGGCGTTCGCGCGGAGCCCGTGTCCGCTCGGTGCCGCGGCCGCGACCCCGACCCCGGCCGCGACGGCGGCCGTCCGATTCCTCGAAGTCCTGCAATTCGACACCGGGCACTTCGATGCGCGGGATCGAAGTCCCGATCAGCTTCTCGATCGCCTGCACGAGATCGCCCTCGGACGGCGAGGCAAGCGTGAACGAATGGCCCACCTTGCCGGCACGGCCGGTGCGACCGATGCGATGGACGTAGTCCTCTGGCGAGAACGGCACGTCGAAATTGAAGACATGGCTCATGTCGACGATGTCGAGGCCGCGCGCGGCGACGTCCGACGCCACGAGGATCTGGATCTCGCCCTGCTTGAAGCGATCGAGCGTCTCCATGCGCGCCGGCTGGCTCATGTCGCCATGCAGGCCGCCAGCGTTGACGCCGTGCTTCTTGAGCGATCCCAGCAGGATGTCGACATCGCGCTTGCGGTTGCAGAACACGATGGCGTTCTTGACGTCCTGGCTGCGGATCAGTCCACGCAGCGCCTCGCGCTTGTCTTCCTCGGGCACGACGACGAGCCCCTGGACGATGTTGGTGCCGGCCGACGCCGACGGCGACACGGACACTTCCTTGGGGTTGCTCAGGAACCGGTCAGCCAGCCGCTTGATCTCGGGCGGCAGTGTCGCCGAGAAAAACAGCGTCTGGCGCAGCGGGGGGAGCAGCCCGACGATGCGCTCGACGTCGGGGATGAAACCCATGTCGAGCATGCGATCGGCCTCGTCGATCACCAGCACCTTGACGTCGTTCAAGAGCACCTTGCCGCGCTCGACGTGGTCGAGCAGGCGACCCGGCGTGGCGATCAGGACATCGACGCCGCGCTCCAGCGCGCGCTCCTGGTCATCGAAGCTCACGCCGCCGATCAGCAGCGCCATGTTGAGCTTGTGGTATTTGCCGTAGATCTCGAAGTTTTCCGCCACCTGGGCGGCCAACTCGCGCGTCGGCTCCAGGATGAGCGAGCGCGGCATGCGCATCTTGGCGCGGCCCTCGGCCAGGATATCGATCATGGGGAGGACGAAGGAGGCGGTCTTGCCGGTGCCCGTCTGGGCGCATCCCAGGATGTCACGCCCCATCAGAACGATGGGAATGGCCTTTTCCTGGATCGGGGTGGGCTCGGTGTAGCCCTTTTCAGCAACTGCCTGCAGTACCGGGGCGCTCAGCCCCAAACTCTCAAAACTCATTTAGTTTCCGTAACTTAGTCCAATTTTCCGCTGGACTGTTAAGAGGTCTCGTCAAGGCCCATGGGCGGGCCGGACCTCTGGCGGCCCTTCATATGACGCTTGCATCTCCCTAAGTCAATGCAGGCTTCCTGCGGGATCGGGTCGCGGCAGGCTGTATAGTCCTGATGTGCTCATGCCTTGAGCTCGATCTCGACGAACACGAACTCGAAGGCGTTGGGGTTGATGACGTCGTGCTCGACCCCGGTCTGGCGGGCGTAGGAGACGCCCGCGCGCAATGGCGCCGGCACGGTCGTCTTGCCGTCGAAGATGTGCAGTTCCCCGGTCGTCACCGGGACGACGACATAGTCGTGATTGTGGCGATGCCAGCCGGTATGGCTGCCGGGCGGGAAGCGCCATTCGGTGACGATCACGCGGTCGTTCTCAACCTGCACGGTGGGCTTCGCCAGGGGGCGTTGTTGGTCGCTCATGACAAAAAGCTAATGGCATGCCGGCCTTTTGTCAGGTGACAGCATAGCGCGGGCTGATACGGTGCATATGCACCCAATCGAGTACCCCGCGCATGCCCCATCCGCTTCTCACCGCCCCCCTCGGCTCCAGCCTGCTGCGCCTCGCCGGTCCGACGACCGCCGTCATGGTGGCACAGACCCTGGTCGCGATCGCCGAAACGTATTTTTTCGGCCGCCTCGGCACCGACGCCCTGGCAGGTTTCGCCCTGGTCTTCCCGTTCATGATGCTGATGACCATGATGGCCGCCGGCGGCATGGGCGGCGGCGTCGCCGCAGCAACGGCACGGGCGCTGGGCGCCGGTCGCCTCGCCGATGCGCGGGCTCTGGTGCTGCACGCCCTGGTTCTGGGACTGGGTCTCGCACTGCTCTTCACGCTGATGGCCTGGACCATCGCGCCGACCTTCTACGAGCTGCTGGGCGGCAGCGGTGCGGCGCTGGCTCACGCCGAAACCTACAGCCTCGTGCTTTTCACCGGCTCGATCGCGGTATGGGCCAACTTCTTCCTCGCCGCCCTGCTGCGCGGCGGCGGCGATGCCGCAACGCCGGGACGCTACATGCTGATCGCCTCATTGGCGCAAATCCCGCTCTCGGGCGTGCTGGCGCTGGGGGTCGGCGATTGGCCTGGGCTCGGCATGGCCGGGCCGGCGCTGTCGTCGGTAGTGACCATGGCCGCGGCGGCACTGCTGCAGGCGCGCGCCCTGTGGCGCGGCAAGCTGGGCTTCACGCCTACTCTCCGCGGCATCCCGCTGCAACGCCGGCTGTTCTGGGAGATCCTGCGGGTCGGGCTGATCGCCTCGTTCTCGGCGCTGACGGCCAACCTCACGGCGATGCTGGTTACCGGCCTGGTTGGCCGCTTCGGCGTCGCCGCCCTGGCGGGCTACGGCATCGGCGTGCGGCTCGAGTTCATGCTGGTGCCGCTAGCCTTCGGCATCGGCTCGGGCCTCACCACCCTGGTCGGCGTGGCGGCCGGCGCCAGCGACTGGAAGCGTGCGGTGCGCGCCGCCTGGTTCGGCGGGCTGGTCGCCTTCGGGTTGATCGGCGCCTTCGGCTGGATCGTCGCCCTGGTTCCCGAGGGTTGGGCGCGCCTGTTCACCGCCGATCCGCAGGTGATCGCCGCCACCGTGGGCTACATCACCCATGTCGCGCCGTTCTACTGCCTGTTCGGCCTCGGCATGACCCTGAGCTTCGCCAGCCAGGGCGCCGGCCGCATGAAGGCGCCGTTCTTCGCCGGGATTGCGCGCATGGCGGTGGCGACCCTGGGCGGCTGGCTGGCGGTCGAGAAGCTCGGCCTCGGTCTCGACGGCGTCTTCACCGCGATCGCGATCGGCATGATCGCCTTCGGTGCCCTGATTGCCGGCCCGCTGGTGGTGAAGCCCTGGGGACCAAAACGGTCACGCAGTCGTGCTACGCTTTCGCCTGCAACGGGAGGAAGCCATGCCGCGCCCCTCGACGATCGCAACCTGGAACCGCAACCCCGCTGACGAGGAGGCGATGGGTGCCGCCCATGCGCCGATCTGGCGGCGCATGGTCGATGTCTCGGTGCCGCACGACCTCAGCGGCTCGACGATCCTCGACTACGGCTGCAACCAGGGCGGTTTCCTGCGCCTGCTCTACGATCGCCAGCCGTTCAGGTCGGCGGTCGGGCTCGATATCGCCCGCGAATCGGTGGCGCGCGCCGACCTGCTGAAGGGACATCGGCCGATCGAGTACCAAGTCGGCGACAGCGCGGCCGGCCTGGGACGCACCTTCGACTTCGCCTTCAGCCACGAGGTGCTCTACCTGCTGCCCGACCTCGCCCAGCACGCTGCCGACATGAGGTCGGCTCTGCGCATTGGCGGCGCCTATGTGGCGGCCATGGGCTGCCACACCGACAGCGCCGTGTGGCCGCTCTGGCGGCAGCTCATCTCCGAGACCTCGTCGATCCCGATCTACGATCATTCATTGGAGGCCGTGTCCAGGACCTTCACCGAGTCGGGCTTTTCCGTGGCCGCGCGCCCGCTCGATCTCGATGCCTTCATGCCGGTGACGGTGGGCAGCCCCTACTTCCCCCGGGTGGTCGACCAGCTGCGCTACTACAGCCAGGACAAGGTTCTGTTCCGCTTCGTGCGCAAACCCTAGGCAGCCCGCCCGCTGGCGGCAGTCGCGCAAATCGGATTGGCCATCCGTAACCTTGGGCCTGCCGACCCGTTCTCCTCGGTGGACGCCCAAGGAGTATCCCATGGACGACAAGCCGAAGGATCTCACCGCCACAAGATTCGGGCACGTCGCTGCCGGACGCCGATGAGGTCCTTCACTTCGTCGAGGACGACGTGAAAGGTCAGGTCGCCGCCGCGGGTTCGACCATCGGGTAGCCGCCGACCACCTTCCGGCCGTCGACGTACGTCGAGATGCGGTCGGGATTGGCGTGGATGCCGAGCAGCCGCATCGGCTTGTCGCCGACCGTGCTGAAGCTGTGCGGGATATCCGCCGGCAGCGCGACGCAGTCGCCCGCCGTCAGCCGCGTCGGACTGGCTTCGCCGCCCTGCAGCCAGACATCGGCCTCGCCCTCGATGATGAACAGCAGCTCGACATACGGATGCCAATGCATCGGCGCGACATAGCCGGGCGCCGACGTCTGGATGCCGGTGCGGACCGGCGTATCGCCGTCGGCAACCAGCGGATGATAGAAGGCCAGCGGCCCGAATTCGAGGCGTGAGGACTCGGCCAGCTTGCCGACCTTGAGCGTATGCAACTGAGCCGCCATGGCAGGTCTCCCCTGAGGCTAGGACGAGCCATTATCGGGGGCGCCGACAGTGATGTCATCCGGGCACGAAGGCCCGGATGCCCTCGCAATCATCCTGAGCGCAGCGAAGGATCTCGTCGCCGTCTGCCTCTTGGTGTTTTGGCGCTCCTGACGATGAGACCCTTCGCTGCGCTCAGCAAGACGAGAAATCTGTGCGACCCCTCAATAGATTAGCAGGTTCACGACGACAGCGGCCTCAGGACGACAGCCCTTGGCCGGCTCGAGACGCATCCGTCCAATCAGGCGGCACGCTTGCCGAGCTTGCGCAGGGAGCGGTCGATCCACAGGGCGCCGATCTTCTCCTGGACACCGTTCTGGCGCAGGCGCTGGCGCAGGCAGGCGAAGTCGACCTTGTCGAGCTCCTGGTCCTGATTGAAGCAGGAGAACACCACCGACTCCTTTCCGGTCACCGGATCCTTGTGGAGCTGCACGCACTGGGCGCAGATCTCCTTCATCATGCATTGCATGGGCGAGTTGATCGACCCCAGCGCCCGGTGCCTTGGCGACAGATATGGCTTCAGCACCTGGTGCCGCGCGAGCCGGACGGCGTTCATCATGCCGTCCGAGCCGATGGCGACGATGCGGTCGGCGGCGCCGAAAGGGATCGGCTGCTCGCCGAGCTCGCCGGCGGCGTAGCGGCGCATCGCCTCGACGATGTTGGCGACCACGGCCTTGTCCTGCGGCCGCCGCGGCGTGAACCCGGGCACCTCGTCGCAGCACCAGACGACGGCGTCGGCCGCCGCCTCGATCTCCTCGATCTTGTAACGGTCGCTCACCTTCTTGTAGCCGGCGAAATAGAGCACCTTGCTGCCGGCCCTGCGGAACGCCTGGCCAATCGAGAACAGCACGGCATTGCCGAGCCCGCCGCCCGCCAGCACGACGGTCTCGCCCGGCTCGATCTCGGTCGGCGTGCCGGTCGGCCCCATGACGATCACCGGCTCGCCCGGCTCGAGCAGCGCGCAAAGGTCGGACGAGCCGCCCATCTCGAGCGTGATCAGCGACAGCAGGCCCCTGCCCTTGTCGACCCAGGCGCCGGTCAGCGCCAGCCCCTCCATGGTGAGCAGGGTGCCGTCGACGTGGCGCGAGCGCGCCTCGTAGTTCTGCAGGCGATAGAACTGTCCCGGCTCGAAATTGCGCGCCGCCGCGTGCGCCTCGACGACGACCTCGATGATGGTCGGCGTCAGGCGATCGACGCGCACCACCGTGGCGCGCCAGTCGCGATTGGCGCGCCCCAGAATCTCGGCCGGCGTGTGCCGGGAGGCAGGCAGCGCCGCCATGCTGCGCGTCAGCACCGGATAGCCCTGCTTGGCGCCGCCCATCGCCTTCACGACGTTGCCGGCGAACGACGGATGAAGATCGCCGAAGAACGACATGAAGCGGCCGTCGGCGGCGCGATACATCAGCACCCGCACGGCATCGGGCTTGGCGACGCGCTCGGGCGTCGCCGGGTTGCCCTGCTCGTCGAGCGCACGGAAATACTTGCCGTCGACGAAGGCATGCGTCGCGTCCTCGCGCGCCAGCACCGTGTTGGGCTGCGTGCCGGCCGCTACCAGGATGGAACGCGCCGGCAGGGTCGCCTCGACCTTCGCTCCGTCCTGCTCGCCGGTCACGCGCAACGCCGAGGCATGGCCGTGGGCGTCGATCTCCACGGCGACCGGCGAGAGGCCTTCGGCGAAGCGGATATCCTCTTCCAGCGCCTTCAGCACTTCCTCGTGGTTGAGCGTATAGGACGGCGAATCGATCAGGCGGCGCCGGTAGGCGATGGTAACGCCGCCCCAGCCATTGACCAGCCTGGCGATCTCGGGATCGCGCCCTTCGCGCGCCGCCGTCGCACGCTCCGCGCGGATCGCCTTGCCATGGTCGATGAACTCGGCGGCGATGCCGCGTTCCTCCTCGTTCATCGCGGCGAGCACGGCCGCCTCGCCGCGCTCCGCCACCAGCGCCTCATGGCGCGCCAGGAACTTCTCGACCTGCAGCGGATAGTAGGCGAGCGACTCCGTGGCCGTGTCGATCGCCGTCAGGCCGCCGCCGATCACCACGACAGGCAGGCGGATCTGCAGGTTGGCGATCGAATCCTTCTTGGCCGCGCCGGTGAGCTGCAGCGCCATCAGGAAATCCGACGCCGCCCGCACGCCGCGCGCCAGCCCGTTCGGCAAGTCGAGCACCGTCGGCTTGCCGGCGCCGGCGCACAGCGCGATGTGGTCGAAGCCCATCGCGAACGCGCTCTCGACCGTGACCGTGCCGCCGAAGCGCACGCCGCCGAACATCGAGAATTGCGTCCGCCGCTCGAGCAGCAGCCGCACCATCTTCAGGAAGTTCTTGTCCCAGCGCACAGTGATTCCGTACTCGGCGACGCCGCCGAAGCCCGCCATGGCGCGCTCGCCGAGATCCTCACGCAGGGTCGCGGCGTCATGCACCGCCGCGAACGGCTGACGCGTGCCGTCAGCCATCACTCCCGACTGCGCGACCGGCAGCGGCTCGATCTTGAGACCGTCGATGCCGACGACGGCATGGCCGTCGTTCATCAGGTGATGCGCCAGATTGAAGCCCGCCGGGCCCAGCCCGACCACCAGCACGGTACGTCCGGTGGCGGGCCGCGGAATCGGCCGGCGCAAGTCGAGCGGGTTCCAGCGCGTCAGCAGGGAATAGATCTCGAAGCCCCACGGCAGGCCCAGCACGTCCTTCAGGGTGCGGGTCTCGATCTGCGGGATGTCGACCGGCTCCTGCTTCTGAAAGATGCAGGCCTTCATGCAATCGTTACAGATGCGATGTCCCGTCGCCGCGAGCAGCGGATTGTCGATCGCGGCGACGGCCAGCGCGCCGATCGAGAAGCCTTCGCTCTTGAGGAGATTCATCTCCGAGATCTTTTCCTCGAGCGGGCAGCCCGCCAAGGTCACGCCGAACGGCGACTTCTGGAAGGCGCCGCTCTTGCGGTCCCTGAGCCCGCGCGAGCAGCTGTCCTTGCCCTGGTTGTGGCACCAGATGCAGTAGTTCGCGTGGTCGAGCGTGCGCATCAGGTCGAAGCCCGCATCGGTCAGCCCGAAGCCGTCGCGATGGCGCAGCATCGGCCGCGGCAGCCTCATGCGGGTGACGCCGTCCACCACCTCGGTCTCGATCGGCACCAGGTGCTCGAAGTCGAGCTTGTGCGGAACCTTGAACAGCGGCCCGTCGCGATGACGAGCCTTGCCCTCCGGATGATGCAGAGCCCAGGCGGCATAGTGAGTCAGTGCGTCGATCCGGGGCGTAGGCTTGTCGACCTTGAGCTCCGGGCCGGTCTCGGCCTGCACGGCGAGGGCGAAAGCAAGTTCCCAGGCCTCGAGCCCGTCCTCGATCCTCGCCGGCAGCGCGATCTCCTTCATCAGCGCCGAGCCATCGAGCGCCTGCGCGGCATCCGCCTTGACGGCTCGGGCGACGTAGCGCTGCACGAACAGCCGCTTGCAGTCGTAGAGCGGCGACAGGACGTTGTGATGTCGGCGTAGTGCCGTCGCCTGGTCGAGGACACCGAACAGCGTGGCGATGAAATCCTCGAGCGGACGCGCCAGCTCGATCAGGAGATTGGACTCGTCCTTCGCCGCGAGCCGATCGGGCGCCGCGCGCGCCGCCATCAGGCGTGCGTGCCCGTCGACATCGACGCCCTTCAGCCAGTCGACGAAGGCCGCGTCCAGGCGGACAAGACCGTCGCGGTCGTAGAGATCGTTGAAGCCGAGACCATGGCTCAGCGAAGGCGAGGTCATTGCCGCGTATCCGGTTTCTGCAGAATTGTGATTCGTTCGTGTGCGAACCGCTTAAACAAGGCAGGCCACGGGCGCAAGGCATCGACCCGCTTCGCGACATTAATGCAGATGACGGCGCACGCCGGTTCACGCATGGTCCCGGCCGCCATGCAATCCGACCTGGTTCCCGTACGCAACTGGCTGATCATGGTCGCCGCGATGATCTTCCTGATGATCGTGCTGGGGGCGCTCACGCGGCTGACCGAATCGGGCCTCTCCATGGTCGAATGGCGCCCAGTCACCGGCTGGCTGCCGCCGCTTTCCGAATCGGCCTGGCAGGCCGAGCTGCAGAAATATCTTTCCTCGCCGCAGGGCAGATTGATCAATCGCGGTTTCGGCATCGACGAGTTCAAGCAGATCTTTTGGCTCGAGTATCTCCACCGCCTGTGGGGTCGCTTGATCGGCGTGGCGTTCGCGCTGCCGCTCGCCTGGTTCTGGCTGCGCGGTCGCCTGACACCGGCGCTGAAGCCGCGCCTGCTGGCCTTGCTGGTGCTGGGCGGGCTGCAGGGGGCACTGGGCTGGGCGATGGTGGCGTCGGGCCTGGTGGATCGCCCGGCGGTCAGTCACTACCGGCTTGCCGGGCACCTCGTGCTCGCCATCGTGCTCTACGCCTACACGGTGTGGCTGATCCTGCAGCTCGGCCCGCAGCAGCACCGGCGCCACGATCCCACGGCGCGACGCTGGTCAGCGCTCCTGATCGCATGGCTGTTCGTCGTGCTGGTCTGGGGCGCGTTCATGGCCGGCCTGCGCGCCGGCGCGTCGCACAACACGTTCCCGACCATGTCGGGCTACTGGATCCCGCC
>LNFM01003361.1_pt1 | contig 48178 bp, 45 predicted proteins | sample 596031 | NCBI WGS metagenome assembly LNFM01 (sample SAMN04254537, study PRJNA301005) | activated carbon metagenome | isolation source: dual media filters at the Ann Arbor, Michigan drinking water treatment plant | place: USA: Ann Arbor
GCGTGCGCTCTCTGATTGAACAGAGAAATCTTTCATTCCTGTCCAGCGTCTTTCTGATAGGTCTGGGATATAGGATTCACCGAACTGCGGTGATTCTGTTTCTGCATTGTGATATGCTCTCTGTGTTGATATATTTATCAGCACCATCGCTTTTTCAAGCTCACTTTCACCGTCTTTGTTTTTGCAGTTCACATCCAAAATTGCCACTCTTTGACCGATGGCAAAGGCGTCATCAAAAACAACCTTGTCCGGCAATTGTTTGTTGTCCCATTCAATCCATGAAACGGCAGAGCATTGGATATTTTTTCCAATCCAATCATGGTTGTGGGACGATTGCTTATATTCAAATGGCTGGCGGCTTTTTACTGTGCCTGTTTCAAATGAAATTTCCAGGGTGCTGCAAGCTGTGTCAATGCTGAATTTATTCATTTCCTTCATTCATCCCTTCCATAACTGCAATTCAATGCCGTAGCACCCACTTGCAGGGTGAATGCGCTTTTCTCGCTTTGGCTGGTGACTCGGTAGCCGGTCTTTACTTGTTGGATGAGAAATCTATCCCCGTCTGTTTTTTGCAACATAGGCGATGCATAGGCGGGTAGAGGGATGTCTTCCCGAAGTGAGCTGACGGCAACGACCGAACTGCCTTGGTCAACCCATGCAACTACGGGTTCTCCGCTTTGTGAACTGCACATGAACCAAGAATGAGCGGCGGGAAGCTCCTGGGGCCATGTGTTGCGCTGCGCCTGTGCTTGCATGCTCCAGGTCAGTCCCACGACTACCAGCAGGCCAAACCTTCGCCAACGTAGTTGCGTCGTCTGCTTGGTGTCTGCGGCATGAGTTGCCGAATCCTTCATCTCTGTCCTCCAAGTTGTTGGCGGCACCGTGCCGCACTCGGAGGGATCGTAGCTCAAGAAGTCGTGTTACGACTATTCCAAATGAGACTAGACGATAGGATGTATGTCATCCTCTCTCTATCATGGCGACTACGATGCGCTACGGGCGTTACTGAGAGCCGTCCGGGTGGCCGCTGGATTGACACAGGTGCAGATGGCGCAGGCCTTAAACGTCGGCCAGTCCTATGTCTCCAAGTTGGAGAGAGGGGAAAACTTTGTTGATGTGTTGCTGTACGCCCGGTGGTGTCAAGCGTGTGGAGTCAAGCCGGGGGTAGCTTTGGATGAGCTGTTGTCCGTAGGGCGCTTGGAAAACAGTTCGCAGCAATAAAAAAGCCACCTCGGGAGGTGGCTTTTAGAAGGTCAATTCACTGATAGTAATCAAATCACTGGCTTTACGATTTTTTATAGCTAGTGGCTTGTTTAATCAGTGCTGAAAAGTTGCATGATTTATTTACGAAATATTGTTTGGGCGTTTGAACCACTTTTTCATAAAGTTCAGAGGCTCTGTCTTTTATGTCGTCAGAGTGATGTCTGATGAATATTTGTTGCTTCGTTAGTAGTGCGCGATATTTCACATCTGGGTGATTGGTGACATCAATTTCTGTTATTACATGAGGCAATACAGGAATCATGTACTTTAGCGCCACAATCCCTAGCTTGTCCGTAGGGTCTCCAAGGGCATGAATTTTAAAAACAGTTGAGTCACTGTTTTTTATGTTTTCGTGCGCTATTTTGTACGAAGATAGAGGGGCGATAAAATCGTCTGGCCCTATTTGCAACACAATCCCTACATAAGGTTTTGCCATAATGTAGTTTGCACCAGCGCTTTGTGGAACCTTTCCATCGGCAATCCGGAGATGATCTAGGTAATCATCTGTAATTGTGTACAGCCGCATTTTTATACTCTTTTTGGTGCAAAAAAAAAGTGGCTTGCGCCACTTTTTTCCCGTCTTGAGGCGCCGGGAGCCTTGTTTTAGTCTCGCACTTAAGGTAGCGACTCACCTAATTTTAGTCTCGCACTTGAGGTAGCGACTCACCTAATTTTAGTCTCACACTTGAGGTAGCGACTCACCTAATTTTAGTCTCGCACTTGAGGTAGCGACTCACCTAGTGGGTACGCATGCGTGCCCGTTGAGTCCATTGTATGGTAGTTCTGCTGTCCGTGCAAGGTCTAGGTGTCTCGTCTAGGTGTCTCGTCTAGGTGTCTCGTCCAGGTGTCTCGTCCAGGTGTCTCGTCCAGGTGGCTAGCGGAATTGAACCCGCGTCCGCAACTTGGCACCCGGACAGGCAATTGACAGGGGGGACACCAAGGGCGACACTTTGGGGGCACACTGCCAACCTCCCTTGGAAAACTCAAACGTAGTGGAGTTTTGTTGCGGTGCTCTAACTCTCTGAAAACAAACAGCTTTTTGGTAGGGGAGACACTCTCAAAGTGTCAAAATCTGGCTCCCGCCAGCTCCACCACTCAATGGAAAGAGCGCCTATTCAAAAGAATGGGCGCTCTTTTTCCTTTCTGTGCCGCTATCGCTGCCCTCGGCGTGCCATGGACGCCGAAGTCAAACCTGCGCCTGCGCATTCACCTTCTGGGCGACCTTTTCGGCCCATCGGTGAACTTCCGCCCGGCATTGAGGACGGACTTCGGTCATTTGTTGCGTAGCCATACCGCCAGCTCCCGGGACTGCTCCAAGGCGGGCGTCAAACGCCCGCAATCAGCGCAGCGATGGTAACGGCGATGAACTGTATTCCAAAGAAGAGCACGAGGATGGGCATGGATATCTCTCAGGTGAGAGCGCATGCTAGGTCCCGGATGTTTGCCAGCCGGTGCGAATCACTCCCATTTGTCTGTCAGACCAGTCCTGCAGGGGCAGGGTCTTTTGCATGTTTTTCAGCTCAGCACATGGCGTGTAGCCATTGGTATCAGTGCTTGAGTGCGGGTCTGGCTCACTGGAAAATCGAACAATCCGATTCGGAGGTGACCGCGATGCCTATCGAGTACCTACGCTCTCTCGAGCGGGATGCGCTGCCGTTCCTGGAGCGCAATGTGGCCAACATCGACAAGCTGCGCGTGCTCAACGCGGCAGGCATGGTGGATGTGCAGTTTGCGCCCATGAACTCCGTTGAGCAGACAGCCCATGTGCTGTGTATCACCGGCTTGGGCTGTGCCACCCTGCGCGCCCCTGTTTTGCCGATGTCGCGGCCTTTGCATGCGCTGCGCGATCTGGAGCCCTTGGGAACTGACTGAACGAGGTGCGCCTGTCGTCGGCCTGGATGGGCTGGCCAGCCAGTCGTTTGCAGGGTTTCTCCCGCATTGCTCGCAACACCGCTGCGCCGTGTTGTCCTACATGCTGATGCGCGGCCGGGGAAGGGGGCAGGTGCCAACCCTCTCATAGCATGAGCCATCTTTATGACTGGCACCGCCGGTAGAAAGGCTTCCTATGAGCAGTTGGTACAAGCTGGCGCTGGGTAACGATGATGTGGCTTTTGAGCCGACGCTGCGCATCCAGCAGATGTTCATGTCCAAATTCCTGATGTGCCCTCCGGGATCGGGTCGCGCACTGTTTTCCTGTTACGACAAGCATCACGACAACCTCTGGCTGTATTTTTCGCCCGCAGCACAGGATGTCGCCGTGCGCGTGTGTGCTGAACCTTGTGATCCTCCGACCGCGCTCGATTGCATCGGTCTTCTGGCGGGGGAAGGCGATGCCCTTGGACTAGCGCCGTCCCAATGGGCAAAGGCGGCCTGACCTGCAGGCGTGGTGCTGCAGGCTGCTGCGGGTAAGCCGGTTCCTACACGCTGGTGTGATTCAGGCCGACCGGTCCGGAGCTTGGCAAGTGCCCCAATCAACCAAGGCCGCTCGGGCTGAAGCGAGGCAATCATGTTTTCTTTCGATTCCCGGAAGCAGCACTTTGATGATGTCTGCGTTCCGATTTTTCAGATGGGTGAGACCGATTTGACTGACAGCCAAAGGCAGCAGGCCGATCGTGTGTCACCCTACAAGGGTGATGTCGACCCGGGCGACGCCAGCTTTCAGTTTGCCGACCTGGGGCTCCCACAGGCGCAGGCGATGGGTTGAGTGCATTGTTCGTGACAAGGCGCGCCCACCGCCGCCGCCGCACGGCCAGCATTCATGCCGCTCAAGTGGCAGCCCCGGTGCATGGCAGTGCGCCGCCGAGAAACAAAGCGAAATAAAGCGAAACTGTCCGGAGACCCCTCTTCGGAAGCAGTCGCGCACCATCAGGGTCATGTTCAACATCGTCCGGAAAGGACATGACATGAAACCCTGGATCAAAAAAGCAGCTGCAGGCGCCCTGGGCGCCATCGTGCTCGCGGGCGGGCTCACGGCCTGCTCAACCAGTCACACGCGCACGGCGCACTCGGCCGAGCGGATGGCGGAACTCAAGGGCAAGGCCGTGCTGCGCATCAGCAGCAAGCTCGATCTGAACGACGATCAAAAGGCCAAGCTCAATGTGCTGGCCGACAAGCTCGATGCACAACGCGTTCAGCTGACGGGATCTGGTGCGGGAGCGCGTGCCGAACTCGCCGGCCTGCTCGCATCCGAGCGCTTTGATCGGATCAAGGCCCAGTCGTTGCTTGACGAGAAAACCCGCGCGGTGCAGACGACCGGACCCGCAGTCATCCAGGCCATGGGCGACTTCTATGACAGCCTGCAGCCGGCACAGCAGCAAAAGGTGCGCGAACGCCTGCAAGGCCATGGTCGGTGGTTTGATCGTGGCTGACGCCACCTGGATCGAGGCCGCCATGTCGCCCACACACCAACCCGTGCACCACCTTGCCCGTCAGGTGAGGCACGTGGCTGCCGACCTGCTGGCAGACCTCCCCGAGCTGCACGATGAGCTGATGTGCCTGGTGTGGGGGCCGCGCTTTGACCGGGAGCATGCCCTTGGGCTGATCGCGCGCCGGCCCCAGGCATCGGTGTGCTCGGCAAGTGCCATGCTGGCTGCTGCCGATGCGTTTGATGCGATGCAGACAGCCTCTCAGCGTCGCGTACGGGAGCTCATCCGAAAGCACCGCGCACTGTCGACAGCTCCTGCCTTGGCCATGTCGCGCGATGATGCAGAGTTACTTGGAGTGCGGGCGCTGTCTGCCACCGCAGCCCCTGCAGTTGCGGGTATGGTCGAGCCGGCAGGTCTTCTGGCCAGGTGGCCCGCAAGCCGGGGACAGTCCCGGTGCGAAGCCCGCCCATTGGCACAGGCACCAGTGTAAGAATCGGCCATGCACCGCATTCTCCTGATTGATGACGACGCCCAGCTCGGGCCGCCCCTCACGGTTTACTTCAAGCGATTTGAACTGGAGCTCGTACATTCGCTGCGGCCCAGCGACGGGCTTGCCCGGCTGGCAGCCGAGGGCTTTGATGCAGCCATCCTGGATGTCATGCTGCCCGAGATGGATGGCTTCGAGCTATGCCGCACCATTCGCAAGCAGGGAGACCTGCCCATCGTGATGCTCACAGCCCGTGGCGAGGTCATGGACCGGGTGGTGGGGCTGGAGCTGGGCGCCGACGACTACCTGCCCAAGCCCTTCGAGCCCCGTGAGCTGGTGGCGCGGCTGCAGACGGTGCTGCGTCGCCAGCGTACATCAGGGCAGGGCGGGGCGGGCGCCCTGCAGCCACTGGAGTTCGAAGGCCTGAGCATCGATGCAGCCCGGCGCAGCGTGCAGCGCCATGGCGACGCGGTGGAGCTGACCAGTACCGAGTTCGACCTTCTGCATCTGCTGGCACGCGAGCCCGGCAAGGTATTCAGCCGTGACGACATCCTGAATCAGCTGCGCGGCCATGAGGCCGAGCTGTACACGCGCGCGGTCGACATTGTGGTGAGCCGCCTGCGCAAGAAGCTGGAGCCGCTGGACTGCATCAAGACCATGCGCAATGCGGGCTACTCACTGGCGCTGCGCCGGGTCGTCCCATGATGCGCCGCGCCGCGGCCAGGCTGTGCCCTGCGCCCGACGACGAGCACGACTGCCCGTGGCACCGCCGCGCGCGCAACGCCGTGGGCTATTCGCTGCGCATCCGGCTGGTGCTCGTGTTCATGGCGCTGGCCGTGACGGTGGCCGTGACCTTCATGGGTGGGGTGCAAAAAGCCGTTTCGGTGGGCTGGCGAGAGGCCGCACGGCCTCTGTTGATGGACTACGTAGACCGCCTGGCCACGGAGATCGGAAGCCCGCCCAGCATCGAGCGCGCGCAGGCGATTGCAGAGCGCCTGCCGGTCACGCTGTGGATCGATGGTCCGGTGATCCGCTGGCAGTCGCACCCCGACCAGCCGCGCCATGACTGGGGCGGCGCCCGGCTGCGCGAGGAGGATCATTTGCTGGCCCGTGCTGGCGACGATCAGGGCCACCGGCTGCTGCAGCGCATGACCGCCGATGGCCACAGCATCGAGTTCGGGCTCAATGCGCTGTCGTGGGACAAGCGCCCGCGCATCGCCTGGGGCACCCTCACCGTGCTGCTGCTGCTGACGGCACTTGCCTATGTGTATGTGCGCCACCTGCTGCGCCCACTCGACGACATCCGCCGCGGCGCGCAGCGCTTTGGCGAGGGCAATTTTGGTCAGTCGATCAACGTGCGGCATGCCCACCGGCCGGATGAGCTGGGCCATCTGGCCATCACCATCAACACGATGGGGGACGACATCCACCAGATGCTGGAGGCCAAGCGTGCGCTGCTGCTGGCCATGAGCCACGAGCTGCGCAGCCCGCTGACGCGCGCGCGCCTCAATGTGGAACTGCTCCCCGAAACGGCCGAGGTCCAAGGCCAGCGCCAGGCGCTGATGCGGGACCTGGCCGAGATGTCGGGCCTCATCAACGACCTGCTTGAAAGCGAGCGCCTGGCCGGCCGCCACGCTGCGCTGCACCGCGAGCCCACCGACGTGGCCGCGTTGGCGCGGGACGTGATCGACGACCTGGGAGCCCGCCACCCCGGTGCCGCTGGCATCGTGCTCAAGGCCGACGCTTTGCCCGCGCTGGACTTCGACAAATCCAGGCTGCGGCTGTTGCTGCGCAACCTGCTCGACAACAGCCTGCGCCACAGCGAACCCGGCGCGCCCCCCCCGGAGCTGCACTTGCGGATGGTGGACAGCGCCTTGTGGGTGCAGGTGCGCGACTACGGGACGGGCGTGCCGGAAGACCATCTTCCCCACCTCGCCCAGGCCTTCTACCGCCCCGACACGGCCCGGCAGCGCACCACTGGCGGCGTGGGGCTGGGGCTGTATCTGTGCCGCCTTGTCGCACAGGCGCACGGCGGTTCGCTGGAGATCGCCAATGCCCGTCCTGGCTTGCTGGTGACAGCGCGTTTTCCGCTGGCTTCCTGATACCGGCGTTACGAGGTTGCTGGGGCGCTCTGCCGGGCGCGGGTGGTGCCGGGCTGTCTGTGGGCCGCACGCCATCGGTGCGCGCACTGCACCACGGTGGCGTGCAGACAGCTCGGTTCCAGGCCCGTGCAGGGCCTGTGGACGGTTGTTTTAGGCCAAATCTGGCCATGGTCCATTGTTTGATTGGCTAGATTGCTATTAAAAATATAGCAATCGTGCATGCTGGATCACCGGTCAGACCGTTTGGCACCTGGCCTCATTCTTGCTGAGTGTTTGCGCCCGCTGTCGGTGATCTTTTGGTGTTTACCCTGTATAGACAGGTACACCCAGGATGTCATCATGGCGGCCGGGGCGCATGCGCGTGCCTGGCCGGGTGGGCTGGCATTTTTTTCAAACAGGAGCAGATGATGACTCGATCGGTTGCGAAATTGGCGTCGCTGGCAGCGGCAGTGGCATGTGTGATGGGCCTGGCCCCTGCGGTGCAGGCGCAGGAAGTCAAGATCGTGCTGGGCATGTCCGGCTGGACGGGCTTTGCGCCGCTCACGCTGGCAGACAAGGCGGGCATCTTCAAGAAAAACGGCCTTGATGTGGACATCAAGATGATTCCGCAGAAGGACCGCCATCTGGCCCTGGCCTCCAAGTCCATCCAGTGCGCAGCCACCACCGTCGAGACCCATGTCGCATGGAACGCCAACGGCGTGCCCATCGTGCAGATCTTCCAGATGGACAAGTCCTATGGCGCTGACGGCATGGCCGTGCGCGGCAACATCAACAGCTTTGCGGACCTCAAGGGCAAGACCATTGGTGTCGATGCCCCGGGCACCGCGCCATTTTTCGGCCTGGCCTGGATGCTCAGCAAGAACGGCATGAGCCTCAAGGACGTGAAGACCACCACGATGTCGCCCCAGGCCGCCGCGCAGGCTTTTGTGGCCGGCCAGAACGACGCCGCCATGACGTACGAGCCCTACCTGTCTACCGTGCGCGACAACCCTGCGGCCGGCAAGATCCTGGCCACCACGCTCGACTACCCCATGGTGATGGACACCGTGGGCTGCGATCCGGCGTGGCTCAAGGCCAACCCCAAGGCCGCGCAGGCGTTGACCAACTCGTACTTCCAGGCGCTGGAGATGATCAAGGCCGACCCGGCCAAGTCCAACGAAATCATGGGTGCGGCCGTCAAGCAGACGGGCGAGCAGTTTGCCAAGTCGTCGTCCTTCCTGCGCTGGCAGGACAAGGCCGCCAACCAGAAGTTCTTTGCGGGCGAGCTGCAGGCGTTCATGAAAGACGCCACGGCCATCCTGCTGGAGGCCGGCGTCATCCGCAAGGCGCCTGACGACCTGAACGTCACCTTCGACGCCAGCTTCATCAAGTAAACCGCCTACCGGAAGAACGCGCCATGTCTGCAGTACAACCCCTGCCTGCCGCCGATCTGAAAGCGCCCGTGCGCCGGCGTTCCATGGCTCCCCTGGAGCCCGTGAGCAGCCGCGCCCGCTGGATGCTCGGCCTGGGATTTTTCATCGTGTTCGTGGCAGTGTGGGCGTTCTTCACGCTGGGTGGCTTCGTGTCGCCCACCTTCCTTGCCAGCCCTGTGACCATGGTCAAGGAGGGCTGGCTGCTGTTCACCGAATACGGCTTCATCAAGGACATCGGCATGACGGTGTGGCGCGTGGTGGGTGGCTTCATCCTGGCAGCCGTCATCGCCGTGCCGCTGGGCATTGCGATGGGCGCCTACAAGGGCATCGAGGCGTTCTTTGAGCCCTTCATCTCGTTTTGCCGCTACCTGCCAGCCTCGGCCTTCATCCCGCTCCTGATCCTGTGGGCGGGCATTGGCGAGGCGCAGAAAATCCTGGTCATCTTCATCGGCTCGGTCTTTCAGATCACGCTGATGGTGGCCGTCACGGTGGGCAGCGCGCGGCGCGATCTGGTGGAGGCTGCCTACACGCTGGGTGCGGGCCACCAGGGCATCGTCACCCGCGTGCTCATCCCCGGTGCGGCGCCTGACATCGCCGAGACCTTGCGCCTGGTGCTGGGCTGGGCCTGGACGTACGTGATCGTGGCCGAGCTGATCGGTTCATCCAGCGGCATCGGCCACATGATCACCGACAGCCAGTCGCTGCTCAACACCGGCCAGATCATCTTCGGCATCATCGTGATCGGCCTCATCGGGCTGGTGTCCGACTTTGCGTTCAAGGCGCTCAACCACCGCCTGTTTGCCTGGAGCTTTGTGCGATGAGCAGCGTATCCATACAAGCCGTTTCACGCACGTTCGAAGGCCGCAACGGCCAGCGCACGCAGGCGTTGCTGCCGGTCGATTTCGAAGTGCGTGACAACGACTTCGTCACCATCCTCGGCCCCTCGGGCTGCGGCAAGTCCACGTTGCTGCGCATCGTGGCGGGGCTCGACCACGCCACCAGCGGCCGGGTGCTGCTCGACGGGGTGCCAGTGGAAGGCCCGGGCGCAGACCGCGGCATGGTGTTCCAGAGCTACACGTTGTTCCCCTGGCTCACCATCGAGCAGAACATCCGCTTTGGCCTGCGCGAGCGGGGCATGCCCGAGGCGCAGCAGAAAGAGCGCGCGGCGTATTTCATCGCCAAGGTGGGCCTGCGCGGCTTCGAGCAGCACTTTCCCAAGCAGCTGTCGGGCGGCATGCAGCAGCGCACCGCCATTGCACGCGCGCTGGCCAACGACCCCAAGATATTGCTGATGGACGAGCCTTTCGGCGCGCTCGACAACCAGACCCGCGTGCTGATGCAGGAACTGCTGCTGGGCATCTGGGAGGCCGAGCGCAAGACGGTGCTCTTTGTCACCCACGACATCGACGAAGCCATCTTCATGGCCAACCGCGTGGCCGTGTTCAGCGCACGGCCCGGCCGCATCAAGACCGAGCTGGCGGTAGACCTGCCGCACCCGCGCCATTACACGATCAAGACCAGCCCGGAGTTCATGGACCTGAAGGCGCGCCTGACGGAAGAAATCCGCGCCGAGTCCATGGCGGCCGATCTGCACTGACCTGACGGCAAGTACCCCCATGAGCGCACGTCCCTCCCGCAAGTCCACAGCTGCCGAGCCCCACGGCGCTGCGCCCGCCAGGGCCGCGGCCGCCGCGGCCGCGCCCGCGCAGGCCATGGCGCTGTACGAGCAGGTCAAGGACCACATTGCGCGCAAGATCCAGGAAGGCATCTGGCGCGCCGGCGACCGCCTGCCGTCCGAGAACGAGCTGGTCACCCAGTTCGGCATTTCGCGCATGACGGTCAACCGCGCGCTGCGCGAGCTGGTGGAGCAGGGCCGCATCGTGCGCGTGGCCGGTGTGGGCAGCTTTGTTGCCGAAGACAAGCCGCAATCCACGCTGCTGCAGATCGCCAACCTGGCCAGCGAAATCCGCCAGCGTGGCCATGACTATCGCTGCGACGTGCTGGCGGTGGAGCGCACCTCTGCCACGCTGGAAGTGGCTGCCGCGCTGGACCTGCGCACGGGCGAGTCGGTTTTCCACTCGCTGTGCATCCACCGCGAGGATGGTCTGCCCGTGCAACTGGAAGACCGTTACGTGAACCCGCGCCATGTGCCGGAGTTTGCAGCGCAGGATTTCACGCAGCTCCAGCCCTCCGAGTACCTGGTGCGCAACGTGCCGTTCGACCAGATCGAGCATGTGGTGGATGCCGTCATGCCCACGGCAGAGCAGGCTGCGCTGCTGGAAATGCCGGTGCAGGAACCCTGCCTTTTGCTCACGCGCCGTACCTGGTCACGCGGGGTGCCCATCACCGTGGTCCGCTGCCTGCACCCTGCCACCCGCTACCGCCTGGGAAGCCGCTTCCGCGCAGATGGAAACCCGGTCGCGTGATGCGCGCGACAGCCTGAACACCCGATTTTTTCGCTTGCGCCTACTTGTATATACAGGACAGTCCCATGACACTCAGTTCCCCATCTTCACTCACCCTGCATCCCGGCCACGTCACCCTGGCCGAGTTGCGGCGCATCCACGCCGCCCCCGTGCAGCTGGTGCTGGACCCATCGGCCCGCGCGGGCATGCTGCAGTCGCAGGCCACGGTACAGCGCATCGTGGACGAAGACTCGGTGGTCTACGGCATCAACACCGGTTTTGGCAAGCTGGCCAGCACCAAGATTGCGCACGAGCGCCTGGCGGAGCTGCAGCGCAACCTGGTGCTTTCGCACAGCGTGGGCACCGGGGATGCCCTGGCCGATGACGTGGTGCGGCTGATCCTGGCGACCAAGGCCATCAGCCTGGCGCGCGGCCACTCGGGCATCCGCCCCGAGATCGTGGATGCGCTGCTGGCCATGGCCAACGCCAGCGTGCTGCCGGTGATCCCGGCCAAAGGCTCGGTGGGCGCATCGGGCGACCTCGCGCCGCTGGCGCACCTGGCCTGCGTGCTGATCGGCGAGGGCTACGCCAAGGTGAACGGCGCCGTGGTGCCAGGCGCAGATGCCATGCGATCCATCGGCCTGCAGCCGTTCGTGCTGGGCCCCAAGGAAGGGCTGGCGCTGCTCAACGGCACGCAGGTGTCGACCTCGCTCGCGCTGGCGGGGCTTTTCGGGGCAGAAAACGTGTTTGCTGCCGCGCTGGTGGCGGGCTGCCTGTCGCTTGAAGCCATCAAGGGTTCCGTCAAGCCATTTGATGCACGCATCCACGAGGCGCGTGGCCAGGCTGGGCAGATTGCCGTGGCCGCCGCCGTGCGCGCGCTGCTCGATGGCAGCGCCATCGACACCTCGCACCCGAACTGCGGCCGCGTGCAGGACCCGTACTCCATCCGCTGCGTGCCGCAGGTGATGGGCGCGTGCCTGGATAACCTGCACCACGCCGCGCGCGTGCTGACGATCGAGGCCAATGCGGCATCAGACAACCCTTTGGTCTTCGACAATGGCGACGTGATTTCGGGCGGCAACTTCCACGCCGAGCCGGTGGCCTTTGTGGCCGACATCATCGCGCTGGCTGTCGCAGAAATCGGTGCGATTTCCGAGCGCCGACTGTCGCTGCTGCTCGACCCGGGCCTCTCGGGCCTGCCGGCCTTCCTGATCCGCGACAGCGGCGTCAACTCGGGTTTCATGATTGCCCAGGTCACTGCCGCAGCCCTTGCCGCTGAAAACCAGTGCCTGGCCAACCCCAGCAGCGTGACCAGCCTGCCCACATCGGCCAACCAGGAAGACCATGTGTCGATGGCCACGTACGGCGCGCGCCGCCTCGGCGACATGGTGCGCAATGCGGCCGTGATGGTCGGCATCGAGGCCATGGCCGCAGCCCAGGGTATGGACTTCGACCGTGCCCTCAAGAGTTCACCGCTCATCGAAGAGCAGTTCGCCGCCATCCGGGAGCGGGTGGCCCATCTGGAGCAAGACCGCTACCTCGCCCCCGACATTGAAGCCATGCGCGAATGGGCACAGCAGCCTGCCTGGCCTGCAGCGCTCACGCAGTGCCTGCCCAGCTACGCCTGATCTTTTCCCTGCACACCCACTGATTCCCAGGAGCCCACCATGAACGCCAACGACGCCATCATCGCTGCCGCCACAGCTTCCGCCAGCACCGACCCCCGCCACGACCCCACGCGCGTCATCCGCGCCCCGCGTGGCAACCAGCTCACCTGCAAAAGCTGGCTCACCGAAGCCGCCTACCGCATGATCCAGAACAACCTCGACCCCGAGGTGGCCGAGCGCCCGCAAGACCTGGTGGTGTACGGCGGCATCGGCCGCGCCGCGCGCAACTGGGAGTGCTTTGACCAGATCCTCGCCTCGCTCAAGGATTTGAACGATGACGAAACCCTGCTCATCCAGTCCGGCAAGCCGGTGGGCGTGTTCAAGACCCACACCAACGCACCGCGCGTGCTGCTGGCCAACAGCAACCTGGTGCCCAAGTGGGCCAACTGGGAACACTTCAGCGAGCTGGACCAGAAGGGCCTGTTCATGTACGGCCAGATGACCGCCGGCAGCTGGATCTACATCGGCACGCAAGGCATCGTGCAGGGCACCTACGAGACCTTTGCCGAAGCCGGCCGCAAGCACTTTGGCGGCTCGCTCGAAGGGCGCTGGATCTTGACCGCCGGCCTGGGCGGCATGGGCGGCGCGCAGCCACTCGCGGCCACGTTTGCGGGTGCGGTGTCGCTCAACATCGAATGCCAGCAAGCCAGCATCGACTTCCGCCTGCGCACGCGCTACGTGGACAAGCAGGCGCGCGACATCGACCACGCGTTTGAACTCATCCAGCAGCACACTGCGGCCAAGGAAGCCGTGTCGATCGCGCTGCTGGGCAATGCCGCTGACATCCTGCCCGAGCTGGTGCGCCGCGCGAAAGCAGGGGGCCTGAAGCCCGACTTGGTGACCGACCAGACCTCCGCCCACGATCTCGTCAACGGCTACCTGCCCGCCGGCTGGACGGTGGCGCAGTGGCGCGCCGCGCAGCAGGACGTGACGCAGCACGAAGTGCTGAAGAAGGCCGCTGCCAGGTCGTGCGCAGCGCATGTGCAGGCCATGCTCGACTTTCAACACATGGGCATCCCGGTGGTGGACTACGGCAACAACATCCGCCAGGTGGCGTTTGACGAAGGCGTGAAGGACGCGTTCGATTTCCCCGGTTTTGTGCCCGCGTACATCCGCCCGCTGTTCTGCGAAGGCAAGGGCCCGTTCCGCTGGGTGGCCCTGTCGGGCGACCCCGAAGACATCCGCAAGACCGACGCCAAGATCAAGGAACTGTTCCCCGAGAACAAGCACGTGCACCGCTGGCTGGACATGGCGGGCGAGCGCATTGCCTTCCAGGGCCTGCCTGCACGCATCTGCTGGCTGGGCCTGGGCGAGCGCCACATTGCGGGCCTGGCCTTCAACGAGATGGTGAAGAACGGCGAGCTCAAGGCCCCCATCGTCATCGGCCGCGACCACCTCGATACCGGCAGCGTGGCCAGCCCCAACCGCGAAACCGAAGCCATGAAGGACGGCACCGATGCCGTGAGCGACTGGCCGCTGCTCAACGCGCTGCTGAACACCGCGGGCGGCGCCACCTGGGTCAGCCTGCACCACGGCGGTGGCGTGGGCATGGGTTACTCGCAGCACTCGGGCATGGTCATCGTGGCCGATGGCACCGATGCCGCGGCGGCGCGGCTGGCGAACGTGCTGGTCAATGACTGCGGCAGCGGTGTGATGCGCCATGCGGATGCAGGCTACGAACTGGCGCAGGAGACGGCCCGCAAACAGGGCCTGAAACTGCCCATGCTGGCAGGCAAGTAGCAGGTCGCACGCAAGCGCAGACACCCATCGCACCCACCAGGCGACCTTGGTCATGGCAACAACCAACACGTTTCGCGGCGCGCCCGAGCAGGCACGGCAACGCCGGCAAGCCGCAGGCCGGGCTGCACTGCGCGGCACGCCCGCTCCGGACGATGACGTGCAGTGGTTTGACCTGCGCAGCGTACCCGCCATGCCGTGGAAAAACGGCGGTGGCAGTACGCGCGAGCTGGCCTGCTGGCCACCGGGCGCCGATACCAGCGGCTTTGACTGGCGCGTGAGCGTGGCCAGCATCGCGGCAGCGGGTCCGTTTTCGGTGTTCGCGGGCGTGGACCGGCACATCATGCTGCTCGATGGCGATGGTGTGCATCTGGCCCAGCCGGTGGACGACAGCGCCGCCCAGGCGCCTGGCGACATGCCAGGCAGCATTGCGCATTCGCTGCACCAGCGGTGGCAGCCCTTTGCGTTTGCGGGCGATGTACCCATCGACTGCGCGATGCTGGGAGGCCCCTCGACCGACTTCAACCTGATGCTGCGCCGGGGGCGTTGCCATGGTGATGTGCAGGTGCTGCGCGAGGCCTGCGCGGCAGGCCCCGAGGGCGCCGGGTTGTGCATGGTGCTGCAAGGCCAGTGGGCGGTGCTGGGGGGCGAGCGGTCGTATGTGCTGGGGGCAGGGCAGGGCCTGTGGTGGCCCGGCCCGTTGGCTGCGCGGTCGCTGGAACCGCTGGTGGCCATCGGCCATGCCAATACGGCTGCCAGCCCCTTCGCGCCCGATGCGCGCCCGGCGCTGGTCCGGGTGACGGTCAGGGAGGCCGGTTTTGGCTAAAAATGGCCTGTAGTCCATGATTTGATTGCACCTGTTGCTATAAAAACCATAGTTATTCCCATGACCCACACCCCCATGAATTCGCCACATGGCCAGGCGGTAGACGCCCATATGCCAACCCGCGCCCAGGCCAGTGCCGACGGGGTCTGGCAGGGCGTCGTGCCTGCAGCGGGCCTGTGCATGCCCGACGTTCCGTTGCCGGATGGCGCAAGCGCCAGCATCGTGGTGCAGCAGGGGGCGGTGCAGTGGGTCGGGCCGTGTGAAGCGGTGCCAGCCCGGTGGCAGGCGCTGCCGCGCTGGCAGGCAGCGGGCGCGCTGGCCACGCCCGGGCTGGTGGACTGCCACACGCATCTGGTCTACGGCGGGCAGCGCGCCAACGAGTTTGCGATGCGCCTGGCGGGTGCCACGTATGAAGCGGTGGCCAAGGCGGGTGGGGGCATCGTCTCATCGGTGCGCGCCACGCGCGACGCATCGGAAGATGCGCTCTTTGCGCTGGCTGCACCGCGACTTCAGGCGCTGCTGGATGAAGGTGTGTGTGCCATCGAGATCAAGTCGGGCTACGGCCTGGCGCTGGAGCACGAACGCAAGCAGCTGCGCGTGGCCCGCCGGCTGGGCGAAGCATTGGGCGTGACGGTGCGCACCACGTTTCTGGGGGCGCACGCATTGCCGCCGGAATACGCGGGGCGCAGTTCAGACTACATCCGCCTGGTGTGCGAAGACATGCTCCCGGCACTGGCCGCAGAGGGGCTGGTGGATGCCGTGGATGTGTTTTGCGAACGCATTGCCTTCACGTTGGCCGAAACCGAGCAGGTCTTCCAGGCAGCGCAGCGCCTGGGCATCCCCGTCAAGCTGCATGCCGAGCAGCTGTCGGACATGGGTGGCGCCGCGCTGGCCGCCCGTTACGGGGCGCTGTCGTGCGACCACATCGAGCACCTGTCGGCCGACGGCATTGCCGCCATGCGGGCCGCTGGCACCGTGGCCGTGTTGCTGCCCGGCGCCTACTACACGCTGCGCGACACGCAGCTGCCGCCGATTGCCGCGCTGCGCGCTGCGGGCGTGCCCATGGCGGTGTCCACCGACCACAACCCAGGCACATCCCCCGCGCTCAGCCTGCTACTCATGGCCAACATGGCCTGCACGCTGTTCCGCCTGACGGTACCGGAGGCGCTGGCGGGCATCACCACCCATGCAGCCCGCGCACTGGGCCTGCAGGAATCGCACGGCCTCATTGCATCGGGCCGCCCCGCCAACTTCGTGCTGTGGCCGGTGGCAGATCAGGCTGAGCTGGCCTACTGGCTGGGCCACAAGCCTGCCTGCACCATCGTGCGGCAGGGGCGATTGGCAGCGAACGGGCTGGCAGTGGCCGTTGCCGGAGCAGACCATGTCGCATGACCCGATGCCCATGCCCGCGGACCCCGCCCGCTGCCTTTTCGCGCTGGGCGCGCAACGTGCTGGTGCAGTGGGACGAAGCAGGGTGCATCGCCCGCGTGACCCCTGATGCCGCAAGGCCCGCTGGCGTTGCGCAGGCCGCAGGGCCACTGCTGCCGGGCATGCCCAACCTGCACTCGCATGCCTTCCAGCGCGCGTTTGCAGGCCTCACGGAATACCGGGGCGAGGCCCAGGACAGCTTCTGGAGCTGGCGCAACCTGATGTACCGATTTGCCCGGCGCATCACCCCCGAGGCGCTTGAGGCCATCGCGACCTGGCTCTATATCGAGATGCTGGAAGCTGGCTACACGTCGGTGTGCGAGTTTCACTACGTGCACCACGACACCGATGGCCGACCCTACGCCGACGACGCCACGCTGTCGCTGGCCCTGCTGCGCGCGGCGCAGACGGCGGGCATCCGCATCACGCTGCTGCCGGTGCTGTACCAGGCCAGCGGCTTTGGTGCGAAGCCACCGCGTGCAGACCAGGCCCGCTTCATCCGCAGCACCGACAGCATGCTGCGGTTGCTGGAGGCGCTGGCCCCCGGCTGTCGTGCGCAGCAGGCCATACTGGGCATGGCTCCGCACTCGCTGCGCGCCGTGCCACCCGACAGCCTCGCCGCTGCCCTGCAGGGCCTGTCCGCCCTGAATCCGCAGGCCCCCATCCACATCCACATTGCCGAGCAGACGCAGGAGGTGGACGACTGCCTGGCCTGGAGCGGCCAGCGCCCCGTGCAGTGGTTGCTGGACCATGCCCCGGTGGATGGGCGGTGGTGCCTGGTGCACGCCACGCACATGACGCCCACCGAGTACGCCGGTGCCGCCGCCACAGGGGCCGTGGCCGGCATCTGCCCCACCACCGAGGCCAACTTGGGTGACGGCATCTTCGACATGCCCCTGTGGCTGCGGCACGGCGGGCGCTGGGGCGTGGGCTCGGACAGCCATGCCTGCGTGAATGCGGCCGAAGAGCTGCTGATGCTGGAATACGGCCAGCGTCTGTCGCGCCTCCAGCGCAACGTGCTGGCCACGCCCGCGCAGCCCGAGGTGGCCACCGCCATGATGTTGCAGGCCGTGCAGGGCGGGGCGCAAGCATCGGGGCGGCTGAATGACGGCGGGTCGTCAGGCATTGCCGTGGGCCAGCCCGCTGACTGGGTGGTGCTGGATGCGCAGCACGTGGCCCTGTGCGGCCTGCCCGCGCCCGGCATGCTCTCTGCCCATGTGTTTGCCAGCCACCGTACGTCGGCCATCGGCAGCGTGTGGGTCGGCGGCACATGCCGTGTGGCCCAGGGGCGCCATGCGCTGCACGATGGTGCGGCGAATGCCTTTGTTGCGGCGCGCGCAGCCACGATTGCCGAAGATTGATCGACCCTATCCCGATAGCACCCCGCAGATGACCCACACTCCGCCGCCCCCCTTTTGTTTCCATCAGGGCACCGAGCCCTTGCTCATCTCCATGCCCCACGCTGGCACCTATGTGCCGCCAGCGCTGGCGGCGCGGTTCACGCCCGAGGCCCGCCAGGTGCCCGACACCGACTGGCACATGGAGCGCCTGTATGCGTTTGCCAAAGACATGGGTGCGTCCGTTCTCGTGGCGACGCATTCACGCTACGTGGTGGACCTGAACCGCCCGCCCGATGGCGCCAGCCTCTACCCCGGCCAGAGCGTGACCGGCCTGTGCCCCGTCGATACCTTTGACGACACCCCCATCTACACCGCAGGCGATGGGCCGGATGAAGCCGAGATCGCTGCCCGGCGTGATGCCGTGTGGGCGCCCTACCACGCGCAACTGCGCGCGGAGCTTGACCGCATCCGCGCCCGGCACGGGGTGGCCGTGCTGTGGGATGCGCACTCGATCCGCTCGGTGCTGCCGCGGTTCTTTGAAGGCAAGCTGCCCGACCTGAACCTGGGCACGGCCAACGGAGAGAGCTGCGACCCGGCCCTGGCGCAGGACCTGCTGTCGCTGGCCAAGTCCGCACAGGGCTATACGGCGGTACTCAACGGCAGGTTCAAGGGCGGCTACATCACCCGGCACTATGGCCAGCCAGGGCAGGGCGTGCACGCCGTGCAGCTGGAGATGACGCAGTGCAGCTACATGCAGGAGGCCCTGCCTTTTGACTACCTGCCCGAGGTTGCCAGCCGGATGCAACCGCATCTTCAGAACATGCTGGCTTCGGCGCTGGCGTTTGCCCGGCAGCCCGGCGACAGGCACTGACAACAGACTGCGCGAGACGTGTAAAAGGCATCGCCATACCGGTACTGCGCAACGTGCGGGTGCTAACATCCAGCCTGCGGTCGCAATGGCCGGCGGTGAAGCACTCACCAGAGACAGTCAGCGGAAGGAGCCGCTCATCCCCATGGAAACAGCGGCCACCCACTACTACATGCCCCATTACAAGGCGGGCGCCTCAGTGCGCTGGGGCCAGCGCGATGAAACGATCAGCCATGTCGTGGTTCGGCGCTACGCACTGGCGGTGTATCTGGTAGGCCACGACGCACCGGTCATGCCCGAGTCGCTGCAGCTCGCACCCACGGCCTTCCGGCTCACGCGGGCTCCTGAGGCGGGCTGAAAGCGGGCACCGCCGGGCCCGCCTGCCCATGCTTTTTTCTCTGACTGCGCTGTGCTGCGGCGCATTTCAGTCCTCAACGCATGGCCATGGCTTCGCCCAGCCTGATCGGCCGAGCGGGCGCCCACTGCGGATTGAAGCGCAGCGGCCCGTGGGGGAACAGCATGACCACGGTGGAGCCGAGCAGAAAGCGGCCCATTTCATCACCCTGCTGCAGGCTGACCTGGCCGGGGGCGTAGTCCCATTGCCGCTGCTTGCCGGTGCGCGGCGGGTTCACCAGGCCATGCCACACCGTGGCCATGCTGCCGACGATGGTGGCGCCCACCAGCACCAGCACAAACGGCCCATGAGCGCCGTCAAACGCACACACCACGCGCTCATTGCGGGCAAACAGCCCGGGCACGCCGCGCGCGGTGAGCGGGTTGACCGAAAACAGGTCCCCCGGCACGTGGACCATGCGCGTGAGCGTGCCGGCGCAGGGCATGTGGATGCGGTGGTAGTCGCGCGGGCTGAGGTATAGCGTGGCAAAGTGCCCGTTCTCGAACTGCGCGGCCAGCGCCGCGTCGCCGCCCACCAGCGCCGTGGTGGAGTACGTGTGCCCCTTGGCCTGAAAAATCTGGTCGCGCGCAATCGGGCCGAACTGGCTGATGGCGCCATCCACCGGGCAGATCAGGTCGGCTGCTTCCAGAGGGCGTGCGCCGGGTTTCAGGGCGCGGGTGAAGAAGTCGTTGAACGATGTGTACGCGCCAATGTCGGGGTTGGCTGCCTCGCCCATGTTGACGTTGTAGCGCGCCACAAAGCGGCGGATGGCAGCGGTGGTCAGGCCTCCCAGCCGGGCCGATGCCAGCTTGCCTGCCAGCACGGTCATCGCCTGTTTGGGCATCAGGTATTGCGGCAGAACTGCCAGACGATCAGACAAGGGCAACCTCTCGGGGACGAAAGCGGTGGATTCTATCGGTGGGGAGCGCAGGCGCGGCGCGGGCGCGCGCCGCATGCCGCTGTCAGACGCCGAGGTGCTGTTCCAGCAGTCCGGGCTCGTCCTGCAGCGCCTGCGATGTGCCTTCAAACACGATCTGGCCCTTGACGAGGATGACGTTGCGGTCGGTGATCTGGGTTACGTGCTTCCAGTTCTTGTCGACGATCACGCTGCTGATGCCGCTTTCCTTGATGAGACTGCAGATGCGCCAGATCTCGCGGGCGATCAGCGGTGCCAGGCCCTCGGTGGCTTCGTCGAGGATGAGCACGTCGGGGTTGGTCATCAGTGCGCGGCCGATGGTCAGCATCTGCTGCTCGCCGCCGCTGAGCTGCTGGCCGCCGTGCCCCAGGCGCTCCTTCAGGCGCGGAAAGGTCTCCATCACGCGGTCGAAGGTCCAGTCGTCGCCGCGGGCGGCGCTGCCCGCCGCATCGCGTGCCCGGCCGGACCTTGCGGCCATCACCAGGTTCTCGCGGACGCTCAGGTTGCCAAAGATGCCGCGGCCCTCGGGCACGTAGGCAATGCCCAGGCGGGCCACCTCGTACGGCGGGCGCCCCGTCATGTCGCGTCCGGCCACTCGCACGGTGCCGCTGGCCGGCTTCACCAGGCCCACCAGCGTCTTGAGCAGCGTGCTCTTGCCCATGCCGTTGCGGCCCATCAGGCCGATGGTCTCGCCCTGGCCGATGCGGAAGTCCACCCCATGCAGGATATGGCTGGGGCCGTAGTAGGTGTGGAGCCCGCGGGCGTCGATCCAGGGTTCACTCATCGCCATGCCTTGCTGCGGCCCGGTTTACTGGGGCGCCAGGGGTGTTGCATATCGCCCGGGCCATGTCAGTGGTCCTCTCCCAGGTAGGCCGCCTGCACGGCGGCGTTGGCACGCACATCGGGTGGCGTGCCGTGCGCGATGACTTCGCCGTTGACCATTACCGTGAGCTGGTCGGCGAGCGCAAACACGGCGTCCATGTCGTGCTCGACCAGCATGATCGCGTGCGCGGGCTTGATGCGGTTGAGCAAGTCCACCATGCGCTCGGCCTCGGCCACGCCCATGCCCGCCAGGGGTTCGTCGAGCAGCACCACCGAGGGCTTGGTGGCCAGCGTCATGGCGATCTCCAGCTGGCGCTGCTCGCCGTGGCTCATGGCGCCGGCAATGGCCGTACGCCGGTCTTTCAGGCCGGAGAGCTCGATAGCGCTTTCCAGTCTTTCGCTGATTGCTCTGTTTTTGATAGCGTCTGCGCGGGTGTCCGATAGCCAGCCCAGCGGGTTCCACGGCTGGTGTGGCTCGCGCGACTGGGCGGCCAGACGCACGTTCTCGTGCACCGTCAGGGGCATGAAGATGTTGGTCTTCTGGTAGCTGCGCCCCAGACCCTGCCGGGAGATGCGCTCGGGCGTCCAGCCGGTCACGTCCGTGTTGCCCAGTTTGATGGCGCCCGCGGTGGGGGGCAGGTCACCGGAGAGCAGGTTGGTCAGCGTGGATTTGCCAGCCCCGTTGGGACCGATGACCGCGTGAATTTTGCCGCGGTGCAGGTCCACAGAAACTCCATTCACGGCGGCCAGCCCGCCAAAGCGCTTGGTCAGGCCGCGTGCAGACAAAAGCAGATCATGCATGGGGCTGATCCTTGGGCTCGGGCGTTGGGCGTGTGCCGCCGCGCAGCAGCGCCACCATGCCCAGCAGCCCCCTCGGCGCGGCAAGCACCACCAGCACGATGAAGCCGCCCATCAGCAGCTGCCAGTGCTTGGTGATGTCCTTGAAGACATGCAGAAGGTATTCGAAAGCAAACGCGCCCACGATGGCCCCGGCAAAGTTGCCCATGCCGCCCAGGATGATCATCATGATGGCGTGGGCGCTCATGTGAAAGCCCATCAGCTCCGGGTTCACGTAGCCGGTCTGCGCACCCCACAGATAGCCCGCCAGGCCGGCCAGCGCGCCGGCCAGCGTGAATGCCGTGAGCTTGTATCCCCGGGTACCAAATCCCATGGCCCGCATCCGGTGCTCGTTGATGCGGATGCCGGCGAGGGCCCGTCCCAGCGGGCTCCACAGTATCCGCCGCAGCAGCGCATATGCGGCCAGCATCAGCACCAGCGTGAAATAGTAAAAAGTCTTGCGCCCTTCCAGGTCGAACAGGAGCCAGCCGAACACGCTCGCATCGGGCCGGAAGTTGATATAGATGCCGTCCGAGCCGCCCAGCGCCTTGTTGTCAAAGAACAGGTAGAACACCATCTGCGCGAACGCCAGCGTCACCATGATGAAGTAGATGCCGTGCGTGCGCACCACGAAGAAACCGATGATGAGGGCCACCAGCCCCGAGCCAAGCACGGCCAGCGGTAGCGTCCACCACAGGCTGACGGGTGCGTCGGCTGGTGTCATGAACGCCAGCGCATAACCCGCCACGCCAAAGTAGGCAGCGTGGCCCAGGGACACCAGCCCGGTCACGCCCTGCAGCAGATCCAGGCTCATTGCAAAGATGCCCATGATCATCATCCGAGTGACCATCTGCACGTAGAAGTCGCTGCCGACCAGCGGAAACAGCACCAGCGCTGCTGCGCCGAGCGCCAGCACAAACTGCACGCTGCGGGGCAGCACTTCGAGGTGGGCGCGGGGCGTGCTCATTGCTTGAAAAGACCTTCAGGTTTCCAGAGCAGCACGGCTGCCATCAGCATGTAAACCAGCATCCCGGAGACAGAGGGAAGCAGCACCTTGCCAAAGGTGTCGACCAGACCGACGAGCAGCGCGGCAATCAGCGCGCCGCGCACCGAGCCGATGCCGCCGATCACCACCACCACAAAACACATGATGAGCACTGACGAGCCCATGTTGGGGTACACGCTGGACACGGGGGCGGCCACCATGCCCGCCACGGCGGCGAGCCCCACGCCCAGGGCAAACACCACGGCGTGCAGCAACTTGATGTTCACGCCCAGCGACTCCGCCATGCTCCGGTTGAACGCACCGGCGCGGATTTTCATACCCAGCCGAGTCCTGGAAATGAGCAGGTACAGCCCCACCGCCAGCGCGATGCACACGCCCGAGATGAACAGCCGGTAGACCGGGTAGGAGAGGGTGTCCGTCAGTGCAATGGACCAGTCCAGCGCTTGCGGAATGGCGACGCCATGCACATCGTCCCCCCACAGGATGGAGCGCAGCTCTTCAAAGATGTAGATCAGCCCGAAGGTGAGCAGCACTTGGTCTAGGTGATCCCGGTGGTAGAAGTGCCGGAACAGCAGCCATTCCAGCGCCAGCCCGAACACCACCGCCAGCACCGTACCCACGAGGATTGCCGCCACCAGACTGCCCAGCTGGGCCGACAGCGAGTACGCCAGATAGGCGCCCAGCATGTAGAAGCTGCCATGGGCAAGGTTGACCACGCCCATGATGCCGAAAATCAGCGTCAGCCCCGCGGCCAGCATGAACAGCAGCAACCCGTACTGCACGCTGTTGAGCAGCTGGATGAGGAACGTGGCGAAGTCCATGGGGTGGGGGCGGCGTTGGGCAGACAGGGTTGCCGGTGTCACGCCGTGCGGCGGGTGACCAGCAGCAGCGAGCCCATCAGTGCAAAAAGCCCGCCCGAGACGCGGTTGAACCAGCGCATGCGGTTGCCGGATCGCAATACCGGGGCCAGTCGGGCCACGCCTGCGGCGCAAAGGGTGAGCACGGTGAACTCAAAAGCCACGAAGGTACTGGCCAGCACGGCAAACTGCGGCGCCCAGGCGGCCGAAGGGTCCAGGAACTGCGGGAAGAAGGCGGTGAAGAAGAGGATCGCTTTGGGATTGCTGCCACCCACCACCAGCCCCTGGGCAAAGAGCTTGCGCGTGCTGACGGTCGCCTGAGCGGCAACGCCATCCTTCGGCAACTGTTCAAACACTGAACCCTGGCTCCGGAAGGTCTTGACGCCCAGCCAGATCAGGTAGGCAGCACCCAGGGCCTTTAACGCCCAGAACGCTGTTTCAGATGCAGCCAGCAGTGCGCCCAGGCCCAGTGCAGACAGCAGCATCGTGCCCAGCACGGCGGTGACGCTGCCAGCCGCTGCGGCGAGGGCCTTGCGCGGACCGTGCTGCAGCGAGCAGGTCATGCACATCAGCATGGTGGGCCCGGGAGAGAGCACGAGCAGCGCGACGGCGCCGAGGTAGAGCAGATAGGTACTGAGCGTCATGAAGCACAAAAGAGGAAACAAGAGCCGTCAAACAGGAACGCAAATGAACCAGCGGATGCAGGCCGCTGCTGGCCGCTGGCAAGCCAGCAAGCCATGGCAGATTGTGAATGCCCCGGCGTCGCCTCGGCGCAACCGTTGGGTGGTGAGCGTTCCTCGGGAGCGCGTGTCAGGCCATGCGGCAACCGGCACCGCTGTCGGCCAGCGCTTTGGCGGCCACGCCGATTACCTTGTTTTCCTTGTTCTCGACCCTGCGCAGGTAGATGTCCTGCACCGGGTTGTGGGCCTTGCTCATCGTCCACTTGCCGCGGGGGCTGTCGATGGTGGCCCCTTCCATGGCTTTGTACAGGGCCGCTTTCGACGACAAATCGCCCTTGACGGCGTTGGCGCCCTGGATGAGCAACAGGCCGGTGTCATAGCCCTGCACGGCATAAACGTCGGGCTGGCTGCGGAAGGTCTTGGCGTATTCCAGCCGGAACTGCTTGTTACGTGGCGTGTCCAGCGAATCGCTGTAGTGCATGGTGGTGATGATGCCCTCTGCAGCCGGACCGGCCGCATCCAGCACCCCTTCGGTCAGGAAGCCTGAGCCGTACAGCGGAATCTTGTCCTTGAGGCCCGCAGCAGCGTAGTCGCGGATGAACTTGGCGGCGCCGCCGCCGGCAAAGAAGCAGGCCACAGCGTCGGGCTTGATCGCGGCGATCTCGGTGAGAAGTGCCTGGAATTCCACATTGGGAAAGGGCAGGCCGAGTTCCTTGACGATGGTGCCACCTGCAGCGGTGTAGCTCTGCTTGAAGCCTTCGAACGCCTCGTCGCCCGCCGCGTACTTCCAGGTGATCCAGACGGCCTTCTTGTGGCCCTTGTCCACCATCGCCTTGCCCAGCGCCAGGGTGGGTTGGGAGTTACTGAACGAGGTGCGGAACACATTGGGCGCGCACAGGGCTCTGGTGGCTGCGTGCACGCCGGCATTGGGGATCAGGTTGAGCACGCCGGTGTCCCGCGCGACTTTCTGGATGCCCATCTGTACACCCGAATGTACGGTGCCGATCAGCACATCCACCTTGTCGCGCTGCACGAGCTTGCTGGCGTTCTCGACGCCCTTGCTGGGCTCGGACTCGTCATCCACCTTGAACCACTCGATCTCGCGCCCACCCAGCTTCCCACCCTGCTGGTCGATGGCCAGCCGCACGCCGTTTTCAATGGCAACGCCCAGCTGCGCGAACGTACCGGTGTACGGCAGCATGAAGCCCACCCGCACCTTGTTGCTCTGGGCCCGAACGATCGAGGGCAGCAGCAGCCCGGTGGATGCAGCGCCCACCAGGGCTGCGCTTCGGCTGATGACAAGGCGGCGTGAGGTCATGGAGAGGTTCCTTTGTTTAGGCTTAAAGTAATTTACTCCATGGCCTCGGGCATGCAAACCTATGGCTTACCCGAATCGGACCGCCGCAGCGAGTGCGGCGCAGCCTGTTACGCACTGAACGCCGGAGCGTTCGATAGCGGTCAATGCTGCACGGCCCGATCGCAATGATCCATTTTCTGCATGGTTGCAGCCCAGCCCGTGTCGCAGTGCCGGACGGCTCCGTGGCTCGCTACCGTGCAGCGGCCTGATTGCTTGCGGGATCGTTGTCCACATTGACGCTGCGTCGCCAGGCCGGGTGCTCCAGTGGTGTGGCCCATGCCATCATCTTCCGCCGGTCACCACCTCCTGCACTGTCAGTGCTCCGTGAGGGACTGCTGCCGGCTTCGCACGCCGGCGTAGCGATGCGCCGGGTGACGATCTTCTGTCCATCGCCGCTTGGAACCGACGGTGGCGAGCGTGTGCGCTTTGTGCGGGCGCTGCAGGTGCCGGGCGAGGCCGCTGCACCCGTGCCCTTCGATCACGCCAGGCGCGCAGCCGGCGGCTGATAGGCAAAAAGGGTAGGGCACGGTACAATCGACAGGCTTTGCACAGCGCTTGCCTGTCCATTGACGCCGGCTTTTCCGGCCACCTGCCTGATCTGCGCCACGGGTGCAGCGAACCCCACCGCCCGCAATGCCCCGTGTGTCGAGCAAGCATCGACCACGCGGAGACCTTCATGGCGGCGTTCCCCGGCGGTCAGCCGCAGATCACCGAATATTTGTATTGAAGAGATAAACATGGCCAAAGAAGAACTCATTGAAATGCAGGGCTCTGTCACGGAAGTGCTGCCCGACTCGCGCTTTCGCGTCACCCTGGACAACGGTCACCAGCTGATCGCCTACACGGGTGGCAAGATGCGCAAGCACCATATCCGTATCCTGGCGGGTGACAAGGTATCGCTTGAAATGTCTCCGTACGACCTGAGCAAGGGCCGGATCACTTTCCGCCACCTCGCAGGCCGCGGCCCAGGCCCGTCGTCCAGCCGTTAATCTTTTTTGGCCGGCCCGTATGGGCCGGCAGACACGGCAGGTGACTCGGCCTGTGGTGTCCCGTCAGCACGGTGCCTGGCCTGATCCCGCTAAAAAATTCAAAAAAGCGTGCTTCGAACCAGAAATCACCGATTTGCCGGGTTAGAATACGAGCTGTCGGAGCGTAGCGCAGCCTGGTAGCGCATCTGCTTTGGGAGCAGAGGGTCGCGAGTTCGAATCCCGCCGCTCCGACCATTGTTTGAAAGCCCTGCAGCGTCATGCTGCAGGGCTTTTTTCATGGGTTTTTGTACCCTGGTGCAGGGCATGTACTGCCAGTCGCTGCGCTGGGGTGTGTTGGGTACCATGGCGCCTTTTGCGGTCGAGCGCATCACTTCCCCGAGCAACCCCATGGTCAACCCTTCCGTTCTGCTGGCATCCTCCGTCCAGGGCGCAGCAACCGCCTCGCCCGGTCAGCGCTACGCTGCTGTAGACGCACTGCGCGGAGTGGCAATGGTGTGGATGACGGTCTTTCACTTCTGCTTCGACCTCAGCCACTTCGGCCTTTGGCCCCAGAACTTCCGAGCCGACCTGTTCTGGACGACGCAGCGCACGCTCATCGTGAGCCTTTTTCTCTTCTGCGCCGGGCTGGGCCAGGCGATTGCGCTCCATCAGGGGCAGGGCTGGTTGCGTTTTGGCCGCCGGTGGCTCCAGATCGCCGGCTGTGCGCTGCTGGTGACGGCGGGCTCCCTTGTCATGTTTCCCGGGAGCTATATCCACTTCGGGGTGCTCCATGGCATGGCGATCATGCTTTTGATCGCCCGCGTGACGTCAGGATGGGGGCGCTGGCTCTGGCTGGGAGGGCTCGTGGCGCTGGCGCTGCCTCCACTGTTCCAGCAAGCACTGCCAGTGGCGTGGCCTGAAGCGGCGTCAGTGTTCAATAGCAGGGCGCTGAACTGGGTGGGGCTGATCACGCGCAAACCGTTCACCGAGGACTACGTGCCTGTGCTTCCATGGCTTGGGGTGTTGTGGTGGGGGATGGCCTCCGGGCAGTGGCTGTTGTCTGCGCGCCAGCGTGTCATCCGGTCTCCGCTGCCTGCCGGACTGGTGCCGCTCGCGACGCTGGGGCGGTGGAGCCTGAGCTACTACATGCTTCACCAGCCAGTCATGATCGGCTTGCTGATGGCCTGGATATGGCTGGGTAGCCGCTGATGCCACCAGCGAGCGGGCTGCGTGGATGTCCCGTCACTGACCCGGGCCCCGGGTCTTCGGGCGCGATCGGTGCACAGGACTTACCGTGTACCCGGCCCGTGTCTCGCACGCCTTTCTAAGTGTCGCCCCAAAAACAAAACGCGGCCACAGGGCCGCGTTGTTGAGGAATGGCGTGCATTCGGGCGGTGCAAGCACCGCAGTGGCTGATTACTCGACCTTGGCCTTGGCGCGCAGGTCTTCCTGGAACTTGGCCAGCTTTTGCTGCTGCAGCTGCTGTGCGACCTGTGGCTTGACTTCGTCAAGCTTGGGCAGCTCGGCCTGGCGCACGTCGTCCAGACGGATCACGTGCCAGCCAAACTGGCTCTTGACGGGGGTCTCGGTCATCTTGCCCTTTTCGAGCTTGACCAGTGCCTCGGTGAACTCGGTCACATAGCTGGATGGGCTGGCCCAGTCCAGATCGCCGCCCTTGGCGCCGGAACCGGGGTCCTTCGACTGCTTCTTGGCGATGTCTTCAAACTTGCCGCCCTTCTTGATCGAGGCAATGATGGCCTTGGCGTCGGCTTCCTTCTCGACCAGGATGTGGCTGGCCTTGTATTCCTTGCCGCTATTGGCTGCCACGAACTTGTCGTATTCCGCCTGGATTTCGGCATCGGTCACCGGATTCTTCTTCTGGAAGTCCATGAACAGTTCACGGATCAGAATGGTCTGACGGGCCAGTTCCATTTGCGTCTTGTAGTCAGGCGATGCTTCGAGGCCGCGCTTTTGCGCCTCCTGCATGAACACTTCGCGCGCGATGACTTCTTCCTTGATCTGGCCTTCGATATCGGGCGTCACCGGACGGCCCGAGCGCTCGACCTGCTGCTTGAGGGCTTCGACGCGTTCCTTCGGCACGGCCTTGCCGTTCACGATGGCGACGTTCTGGGCGGACACGGGCAGGGCCAACGTGCCGAGCACGGCAGCGGCCACGAGGCCGGACAGGAGCTGTTTCTTCATGCGGAATCCAAAAAAAGAGGGGTGTGTTGTGCCAGCTGAGCGCCGGCCAACGAAAGGTGATGCCGGGTCAGAGAACTTCAATGGCCAGGGCGTGTACGCCCCCGTCAATAAATTCTTGCAGGGCATCATACACAAGGCGATGCTGGGCTACGCGGCGCTGGCCTGTAAACAAAGGTGAGGCTATGCGCACCCTGAAATGGGTGCCAAAACCGGTGCCATTGGCACCGACATGGCCCGCATGGGCTGCGCTTTCGTCGAGCACCTCAAGAGTGGAAGGCGTCAGGCGCTGGGCCAGCGCATCGTGCATCTGCTGCGCAAGGGATGGGGTGGTTGTCATGGCGTGTCGATGCTCTCAGGCCGCGGGCTCGTCGCCCTTGAGGTGCGGCGCAATATAGAAACCCTGACCCACCAGGAAGACCAGCGGGAAGACGTAGCCCCAGAGCTTGAAGTCCACCCAGGCCTCGGTCGAGAAGTTCATCACCACGTATGCGTTGACGGCCGACATGAAGGCGCAGTAAACAATCCAGGCAATGTTCAGGCGCAGCCAGACGGCGTCCGGCAGCACCAGCTGGCTGCCCAGCAGCATCTTGAGAAAGTTCTTGCGAAACGCCCACAGGGCGATTGCCAGCGCCAGCGACATCGCGCCGTAAAGCACCGTGGGCTTCCACTTGATGAAGCGGTCGTCCTGCAGCACAAGGGTCAGCGTGCCAAACAGCAGGATGAGCACCAGCGTGGCCTTGTGCATGGTCTGCAGGCGGCGGTCAATGGCGTAGATCAGCCCCATCTGCACCACGGTGGCGGCCATCAGCACGGCCGTGCCCACGTAAATGCCATAGAGCTTGTAGGCTCCGAAAAAGAGCAGGATGGGGAAAAAGTCGATCAGGATTTTCATGAAGTCGTCGAAATGGCTCAGTGTGCGCCTGCCTCGAAGTCCAGCGACGCCGAGTTCATGCAGTACCGCAGGCCGGTAGGGGCCGGGCCGTCTTCAAAGACATGCCCAAGGTGCGCACCGCATTGTGCACACACTGTTTCGGTGCGGACCATGCCATGGCTGCGGTCCACGATCTCGGCGATGGCGCCGGGCACGGCCTGCGAAAAGCTCGGCCAGCCGCAGCCCGCGTCAAACTTGGTGTCTGAATCAAAAAGCTTGGCATCGCAGCAGATGCAGTGGTAGCTGCCATCAGCCCAGTGGGCTTCGAACTTGCCAGTGAAAGGCCGCTCGGTGGCGGCGTGGCGCGTCACCTGCAGGGCAGCGGGCTCGGCGCCTTTTTCACGCAGAATGGCTTGCCACTCGGACTCGGATTTCTGGATGGGGAAGGTCATGATGAACAGCTGATTTCGATGGACGAAGCCCAGTCGGGCGGGAAGTCGGCGTATGCCTCGTGGCCAGGGTGCTCGTCAAACGGGCGCTCCAGCAGGCGTTGCAAGGTATGGACTTCAGAGAAGTCGCCAAGTTTCGCGGCACGGATGGCCTGTTCGCCCAGATGATTGCGCAAAACGTACTTGGGATTGCTTTTTAGCATCAAATCGGCCGCAAGTGCTTTGTTTGATTGCCATGTTTGCTCTGAATATAATAGCATCCAGGCATCAAGACCCGCACGGTCTGCAAACAGGTCACGCACCGGCTCGAAATGGCCTGTTTGCACGGCGTGGGACAGGCGCCGCCAGAAGATGGTGTAGTCCACACCATTGCGCGCTAGTAGCAGCAAGATGCCGTCGATCAGCTCCGAATCCCCGTCGTGCGACTGCAGCAGGCCCAGCTTGTTGCGCATGCGGGCCACGAAAGCCTCGGGAAACACCGTTTTGAACGACTCCAGCGCCTCCTTGGCCAACTCCTGGTCGCCAATGAGCGGCAACAGGGCCTGAGCCAGGCAGAACATGTTCCAGTAGGCCACGTTGGGTTGGCGGTTGAACGCGTAGCGGCCCTGTGAATCGCTGTGGTTGCACACGTGGCCGGGCACGAAGGCGTCCAGAAACTGGAACGGGCCATAGTCGATCGTCAGCCCCAGTATGCTCATGTTGTCGGTGTTCATCACACCGTGGCAAAAGCCCACCGACTGCCACGCGGCCATGAGGGTTGCGGTGCGCTCGCTCACCGTGTGCAGCAAAGCTGCATAGGCGTTGCCGCCAAACGACTGCGATGCCCGGCATTCCGGGTAGTAACGGTCGATCACATAGTCGGCCAGTTGCCGCAGCTGCGCGTCGTGGCCGTTGGCGGCAAAGTGCTCAAAGTGGCCGAAGCGCACAAAGCTCGGAGCTACACGGGTCACCACGGCGGCGGTCTCTGTCTCTTCACGCCGCACCGGCGCAGGTGATGCGGTGATGCACAGGGCGCGCGACGTGGGGATTCCGAGGCCGTGCATGGCCTCGCTGCACAGGAATTCACGGATGCTCGAACGCAGCACGGCACGTCCGTCGCCCATGCGGGAATACGGCGTAAGACCCGCGCCCTTGAGTTGCACTTCCAGCCCACCGGCCGTCTCGCCCAGCAGGATGGCGCGGCCGTCGCCCAGTTGCCCGGCCCACACACCGAACTGGTGGCCGCTGTACACGCTGGCCAGCGCCCGCGATCCTGGCAGGAGCGCATTGCCGGTGAATGCCTGCAATGCAGCATCGCTGTGCAGGTTGGCGTCGCTAAGCCCGAGCAGCTGTGCGACCTGGGTGCTGGTGCTGACCCATCGAGGTGAGGGCAGCGGCGTGGGCCGCAGCTCCGTGTAGAAGCCGGGGCCGAGAGCGGCAAAGCCGTGGTTCCACGCGAGGCCCAGGTCTGCGGTCATCATGTTGTCTGAAGGCAGGGTCATCCGCTGGATTGTCTCGCAGGCGTGATGTCCCGGGATGCCGGGGGACATGCATCTACGCGTAGCATCCGCGCCTGTTTTGCAACAGGGTCCGGCCAGGTGGTCGTCACCCAAGCCTTCGGGCAATCTCAGTTCGTTGCCGTGGCAGCCAGGTAGGCGTTCAGCGCCGTGTCATCCACGATGGCCACGCGGCCGAATTCGAGCGATACGATGCCCAGACCCTCGAGCGCCCGCAGCACGCGGTTGACTGTCTGGCGCGACAGGCCGACCAGCTGGCCCAGCTCTTCCTGTGTGAGGTTCAGCCTGCGCGTGCTGCGCCAGAACAGCCTGCTCAGGTAAAGCGCCACGCGGTGCTCGGGCGACTGTGTCCGGCCGGCCTCGATGATGGTCATCGCCTGCCCCAGGCGCATGTTCATGTGTAGCACCAGGTACTGGTTGAACCCCAGGCTGGTCTGGCGCAGTGTTTCGAACAAGGGCAAGGGCAGGCACATCAACGTGGTGGGGCGCAGCGCCACCACACGGTACCGCCGGGGCTCGGGTTTCATCGCCGAGCCTTCGCCAAACCATTCACCGTCGGGCACGCCAATGAAGGCCGACGAACGCCCCTTGCCGGACGGACTCTGGAGCATTACCAGCCCGGACAGCACCGCATGCCAGCCCTGCACCGCGCTGCCGGCGTCCATCATCACGTCGCCCTTGCCGGCCTGCATTGCGAAAACCTCGGCGCGCAGGCGCTCCTGCAGCGCGGCGGGTAATCCGGCAAACCAGGGTTGCGCTGCGATGAAACGTGGTGCAGTGAGATGCGAGTCGAGCATTCCTCAATTGTCACCGGGTGTTGTCGGGCGGTGCCGTGCGTTGCGGGTTATCCCTTGGCCTTTGTCAAGGCGACGACATGTGTTGGCCTGCGCGTTGCGCGACTGCACACTCGAGCGGTAACGTCAGACGGCGCGGGTGTGGCAGACCAGTCGCAAACATGTCAGCCATCACCCCTGGCGCATGACCGCCGCGCTACGATGATCGTCCCCTTCAATACAACAACCAAGGAGCACACATGCTGGGCCTGATGCAGAGCCAACCGCTGCTGATTTCTTCGCTGATCGAATTCGCCGAGCGCCACCACGGCGACGCCGAAATCGTCTCGCGCAGGGTAGAGGGTGACATCCATCGCTACACCTACCGCGACCTCGCTGCGCGCTCCCGCAAGCTGGCGAACGCTCTCGATGCCCTGCAGCTGCAGTTCAGCGATCGCGTGGCGACGCTGGCCTGGAACGGCTATCGCCACATGGAGATGTACTTCGGGGTGAGCGGGGCGGGCCGCGTGCTACACACCGTCAACCCCCGCCTGCACCCTGACCAGATCGCGTGGATCGTCAACCACGCCGAAGACCAGGTGCTGTGCTTTGACCTGACCTTCCTGCCGCTGGTGCAAGCCGTGCATGCCCGCTGCCCCACCGTGAAGAAGTGGGTGGCCCTGTGCGACGCCGACCGGCTGCCTGCCGATTCCGGCGTGCCAGGCCTGGCCAGCTACGAAGAGTGGATTGGCGCATACCCGGCCGACTACGCCTGGCCCGACTTCGACGAGAACTCGGCATCCAGCATGTGCTACACCAGTGGCACCACCGGCAACCCCAAGGCGGCGTTGTACAGCCACCGGTCCACCACGCTGCATGCCTACGCCGCAGCGCTGCCCGACGTGATGTGCCTTTCGGCACGCGACTCGGTGCTGCCCGTGGTACCCATGTTCCACGTCAATGCCTGGGGCATCCCGTATTCGGCTGCGCTCACCGGCTGCAAGCTGGTGTTCCCCGGCCCGGCCATGGACGGCAAGTCGATCTACGAGCTTATCGAATCGGAAAAAGTGAGCTACGCCGCGGGCGTGCCCACTGTGTGGCAGATGATGCTGGGCCACATGAAGCCCGCGGGCCTGAAGTTCTCGACCCTGCGCCGCACCGTGATCGGCGGCTCGGCCTGTCCGCCCGCCATGATCCACGCCTTCAAGGAAGACTACGGCGTGGAGGTGTTGCACGCCTGGGGCATGACGGAAATGAGCCCGCTGGGTACGCTGTGCACACTCAAGAACAAGCACCTGGCCCTGCCCAAGGACGAGCAGATGAAGATCCTGCAAAAGCAGGGCCGTGCCATCTATGGTGTGGACATGAAGATCGTGGGCGGCGATGGCCAGGAGCTGCCCTGGGATGGCAAGACCTACGGCGACCTGCTGGTCAAGGGCCCGTGGATCGTCGGCAGCTACTTCAAGGGTGAGGGCGGGAACCCGCTCGTGAAGGATGCACAGGGTCGTGGCTGGTTCCCAACCGGTGACGTTGCCACCATCGACGCCGACGGTTTCATGCAGATCACCGACCGCAGCAAGGACGTGATCAAGTCTGGCGGCGAATGGATCAGCTCCATCGACATCGAGAACATTGCCATGGCGCACCCCTCGATTGCCATGGCCGCGTGCGTGGGCATGCCGCACCCCAAGTGGGATGAGCGCCCGATCGTGGCTGTGGTCAAGAAGCCGGGAACCGAGGTCACGCGCGAGGAGCTGCTGGCCTTCTACGAGGGCAAGACCGCCAAGTGGCAGATCCCGGACGACGTGGTGTTCGTCGATGCGATTCCGCTCGGCGCGACCGGCAAGATGCTCAAGACAAAGCTGCGTGAGCAGCTCAAGGATTACAGGCTTCCGGGCCTGTGAAAAAGCTGTGGTCTCGCGCACTCTGAAACCGGCACAGACCGGGGCGAGCGCACCCGTGGAACTGGCTTTGCCAGGCCACCGGGTGCATCCCCCTCCCTCGCTGCGAGAGAGGGGGAGGGCGCGCAGCGCCACAGGGGGTGAGACGGGGTTCCAGTCACGTGTGCGACGCCGCTAGGGGCAATCCCTGAGCATCGCATTGTTGCAACGCGGTACGCTGCGTTCTACCGATTTACAAGGAGACAAAACCATGAAATTCGCTATTAAGGCTGTAGCAGCCTCGGTAATTCTGGCAAGCGCTGGCGGCGCATTCGCTCAAAAAGGCGAGACCGTCAAGATTGCCTGGCTTGACCCCCTCTCCGGCCTGATGGCCGCAGTGGGTACGAACCAGCTCAAGAGCTTCCAGTTCATCGCCGAAGAGTTCAACAAGAAGAACGCCGCAGGCGTCAAATTCGAAATCATCGGCATCGACAACAAGCTGAGCCCGCAGGAGACCACCAGCGCGCTGCGCTCGGCCATGGACCAGGGCGCACGCTACATCGTGCAGGGCAACGGCTCGGGCCCTGCACTGGCGATCATGGATGCGCTGGAAAAGCACAACGCCCGCAACCCCGGCAAGGAAGTCGTGTTCCTGAACTACGCTGCGGTAGACCCTGACCTGACCAACAGCAAGTGCAGCTACTGGCACTTCCGCCTGGACGCAGACACCTCCATGAAAATGGAAGCGCTGACGACCTACATGAAGGACCTGCCCGAAGTCAAAAAGGTCTACCTGATCAACCAGAACTATTCGCATGGCCACCAGGTCTCGAAGTTCGCCAAGGAAATGATGCAGCGCAAGCGCCCTGACGTGCAGTTCGTCGGCGACGACCTGCACCCCCTGGCACAGGTGCGCGACTTTTCGCCCTACATCGCCAAGATCAAGCAGTCGGGTGCCGACAGCGTGATCACGGGCAACTGGGGTTCCGACCTGGCTCTGCTCATCAAGGCGGCCAACGATGCAGGTCTGAACAACGTCAACTTCTACACCTACTACGGTTCCGTCACCGGCAGCCCCACCGCCATGGGCGCAGCAGCGTCAGGCCGTGTGTACCAGGTGGCCTATGCCCACATGAACCTGGCCGGCCCCCTGAACCAGATCGTGGTGGACTACAAGAAGAAGTTCAACGACGACATGTACACCGGTGCCGTGTACCACGCGTTCACGCTGCTGAGCGAAGCGTTTGCCAAGGCCAAGACGACCGATCCCGTGAAGGTGGCCGCCACCATGTCCGGCATGAAGTTCAAGAGCTTCAACGGTGAAGTCGAGATGCGCAAGACCGACCACCAGCTGCAGCAGGGCCTGTTCATCTCCAAGTGGGAAAAGGCGGGCGGCAAGTTCCCGATCGACTCGGAAAACACCGGCTACACCTTTGTTCCGGTGAAGTACTACGAGCCCTTTGTGGCCAGCACGCCCACGTCGTGCCAGATGAAGCGTCCCTGAGCGCTGATCTGAATGCTTCGAGGCCCGAGCCACTCGGGCCTTTTTTTTCCCCTGAAATGAAAAATTCCGATGAATCTTGAGTTTTTCGTGATCTCTTTGCTGAACGGCGTGAGCTACGGGCTCCTGCTGTTCATGCTGAGTTCCGGCCTCACGCTGATCTTCAGCATGATGGGCGTGCTCAACTTTGCACACACCAGCTTCTACATGCTGGGTGCCTACTTCGCATTCACCATCTCGGGCGTGGTCGGCTTCTGGCCTGCGCTGGTGCTGGCCCCGCTGGCGGTGTTCGTGCTGGGTGCAGCATTCGAGCGCTACTGCCTGCGCCGGGTCCACAAGTTCGGCCATGTGCCCGAGCTGCTGGTCACCTTCGGCCTGTCGTACCTGATCCTGGAGGTGGTACAGCTGGTCTGGGGCCGTTCCACGGTGCCGTATGGCTTGCCCGAGCAGCTCCAGGGTCCGCTATTCACCCTGTACGGCACGCAGTTCCCCAAGTCGCGGTCTTTCGTGATGCTGGTGGCGCTGCTGATGCTGGTCTCGGTCTGGCTCCTGCTCACACGCACCCGCATCGGCCTGGTGATCCAGGCGGCGCTCAAGTACCCCGAGATGGTCGAGGCGCTGGGCCACAACGTGCCCCGCGTGTTCATGATGGTGTTTGGCGGCGGTGCTGCGCTGGCCGGCCTGGCCGGTGTGATCGGAGGCAACACCTACGTCACCGAGCCGGCCATGGCCGCGTCGGTGGGTTCCATCATCTTCGTGGTGGTGGTGGTCGGCGGCATGGGCTCGCTGGCGGGTGCCTTCCTGGCATCGCTGCTCATCGGGCTGGTCCAGACCTTTGCCGTGGCGCTGGACTACTCGCTGATTCACGTCTTCAAGGCGGTGGGCGTTGCTGTCACGGACCAGACTTTCGGTTATCCGCTGCTCAAGCTGACGATCTCGCAGGTCGCACCCATCCTTCCGTACCTGTTCCTCGTGCTGATCCTGATCTTCCGCCCCAAGGGCCTGCTGGGCACCCGGGAGGACTGATGCCATGAATTCCAATTCGACGACAACTTCTGCGGGCGCCAGCGCGGGCTCGCACTACCGGTTCAAGCCCTTCAATGTGGGGCGCTTCGTGATCTGGTCGCTCTTTGCCGTGATGCTGATCGTGGCGCCCATGCTGTTTCGCAGCAGCCTGGCGCTCACCATGCTCTCGCAGATCGGCTACCTGATCATCATCTGCCTTTCCTACAACATCCTGTTGGGGCAGGGCGGCATGCTGAGCTTCGGCCATGCGGTGTACACGGGCCTCGGCTCGTTCATCGCCATTCACGCCATGAACATGGCCACCAAGGGATCGTTCACGATTCCACTGGTGCTCATCCCGCTCATTGGCGGTCTGGCGGGCGCTTTCTTCGCCATCGTGCTGGGTTTCGTCACCACGAAGAAGTCAGGGACGACGTTCGCCATGATCACCCTCGGAATCGGCGAACTGGTGGCGTCGATGGCGCTCATGTTTCCCGAGTTCTTCGGGGGTGAGGGCGGCATCACGACCGACCGGGTGTACGGCACGCCCTTCTTCGGCATCACCTTCGGCCCGGCCATCCAGGTGTACTACCTGATTGCTGCGTACTGCTTTGTCTGCACGGCTGCGATGTTTGCCTTCACGGGCACACCGCTGGGCCGTATCCTGAATGCGGTTCGCGACAACCCCGAGCGCGTGGAGTTCATCGGCTACAACACGCAGCGCGTGCGCTACTTCGCCTTCATCATCGCGGGCTTCTTCGCCGGCATCGGCGGCGGTCTGGCCACCATCAACTTCGAGATCATCACCGGGGCGGACAGCCTCAACGTGATCCGCTCGGGGGGCTACCTGCTGTTCACGTTCCTCGGCGGGGCCACGTTCTTCTTCGGCCCCATCATCGGCGCGGTGCTGCTGGTGCTGGCATCGGTGCTGCTGTCCGAGCTGTCCAAGGCATGGTTGCTGTACCTGGGTCTGGTGTTCCTGTTCATGGTGATGTACGCACCCGGCGGCATTGCCAGCCTGATCATGATGAACCTGCGCGTGGCCAAATACGGCAAGCTGCGCCAGCTGTGGGTGTCGTACCTGGCGCTCGCAGGCACTGCGCTGGTGGGCGTGATGGGCGCCGCCTGCATGATCGAGATGACCTACCACCTGCAGCTCAACGCTGCGCTCGGTTCCAAACTGAGCTTCCTGGGCGCCACGCTGGATGCCAAGAGCTTCACCAGCTGGTTCGGCTCCATCTTTGTCATGGTGACCGGCTTCGGGCTTTTCGAGATGTGTCGCCGGCAGTTCGTGCGCCAGTGGAGCACGATCCAGGAACAAATCGAACATGAGATCAAGCGTGGGGAGGCGCTGTAAACATGGCGGCTGACAACGCAACCAAGACCAACACCTACGCACTCGAACTGCGTGACCTGCGCAAGAGCTTTGGCAAGACGGAGATCATCCGCGGCGCCAACCTGTGCGTGGCACCCGGCGAGCGCGTGGCCATCATCGGCCCCAACGGCGCCGGCAAATCGACGCTGTTCAACCTCATCAGTGGTCGTTTTGCGCCCACCAGCGGGGACGTGATCCTCAACGGCCAGCGCATCAACGGCATGGCGCCATACGAGATCAACCGCCAGGGCCTGTCGCGCAGCTTCCAGATCACCAACATCTTCCCCAAGCTGTCGGTGTTCGAGAACCTGCGTTGCGGGGTGCTGTGGAGCATGGGCTACAAGTACACGTTCCTGCGGTTCCTGTCGAACCTGCACGACGCCAACCGGCGCGCCACCGAGCTGATGGAGATGATCAAGCTCGACAAGAAGCGCGACACGCTGGCCATGAACCTCACTTACGCCGAGCAGCGGGCGCTGGAGATCGGCATCACCATCGCCGGTGGTGCCAACGTCATCCTGCTGGACGAGCCCACCGCAGGCATGAGCAAGAGCGAAACCACCCGTTTCATCGGTCTCATCAAGGAAGTGACCGAAGGCCGTACCCTGCTCACGGTGGAGCACGACATGGGCGTGGTGTTTGGCCTGGCCGACAAGATTGCCGTGGTGGTGTACGGCGAGGTCATCGCTTTTGATACGCCCGAGAAGGTGCGCGCCAACCCGCGCGTGCAGGAGGCCTACCTCGGATCGGCTGTGGCCGACCAGCAGGCGGGAGGACACTAGACATGCTGAAGATCGAAAACCTGCACGCGTATTACGGCAAGAGCCATGTTTTGCACGGCGTAAGCTTTGAGGTGCAACCCGGTGAAATCGTCGCCCTGCTGGGCCGCAACGGGTCGGGCCGCTCCACCACTGCCAAGGCCATCATGGGCCTGGTGGACTGGGAGGGCACGGTCAGCTGGAAGGGCCAGGCTCTCAACGGCAAGAAGGCCTACGAGATTGCCCATCTGGGGCTGGGCTACGTGCCCGAAAGCCGCGACGTCTTCCCCAACCTGACCGTGCACCAGAACCTGCTGCTGGGGCAGAAAGGCGCTGGCAAGAGCAGCCGCTGGTCGTTTGACGACATGTACGAGATGTTCCCGCGGCTCAAGGAGCGCCAGCACACCGAGGCGGGCGTGATGTCGGGCGGTGAGCAGCAGATGCTGACCCTGTGCCGCACGCTGATGGGCGACCCGGACCTGATCATCATTGATGAGCCCACTGAGGGACTGGCGCCCAAGATCGTGGAGCTGGTGGGCCAGTACCTGCAGACGCTGAAGGCACGTGGCGTGTCGGTGTTGCTCATCGAGCAGAAACTGACCATTGCGATGAAGATCTCCGACCGGGCCCTCGTCATGGGGCATGGCGCCATCGTGTTCCAGGGCACGCCAGACAGCCTGCGGGCCGACAACTACATCCGCAAGGAGTGGCTGGAGGTGTAGTAGGGCGATCCTCCTGAGGCGCTGCGCGCCTTTCCCCCTTCTCTCGGATCGCTGCGCGATTCGGGAAGGGGGACGCAGCCCTCGCTGCGGGGCGGCCCTTGCCAGGCTGCCCTGGCATGGCGCCGTGACAGTTTCGACGCAAGTGTGTCTGGCGATGGCGCAAGGCCGACCACCCCCTCCAGCTGGTAACGAAATCGTCCGTTGCCTGTGCTCATCGACCGCGCACCGCGGTGAGTTGACCAAACTCCCTTGTCCCGCCCGGGACAAATTGAAACGCCAAACGGGTTTGAAGTCTCTACAATAAAAACGCACGACCGTTCTTTTTCCACTTTCCAAGGAAACAACAGCATGACCGCTGAATACAAAGTCCACGGCTCCGTTGCCGTGATCACCATGGCAAACCCTCCCGTCAACGGACTCGGTCTGGCAACGCGCCAGGGCATCGTCGAAGGCCTGGGTCGCGCCAATGCCGATGCAGCGGTCACGTCAATCGTGATCACCGGCGCGGGCGGTGCGTTTTCTGGCGGCGCTGACATCAAGGAGTTCGGCACAGACAAGTCGCTGCAAGAGCCGAACCTGCTGTCGGTGATTGCCGCCATTGAGAACTCGGCCAAGCCGGTCGTGGCGGCCATGCACAGCGTGGCCATGGGCGGTGGGTTGGAACTGGCACTGGGTTGCCACTACCGCATTGCAGCACCTGGCTGTTCGATCGCACTGCCTGAAGTCAAGCTGGGTCTGATTCCCGGCGCGGGCGGCACGCAGCGTCTGCCCCGCGTGATTGGTGTCGAAGCGGCGCTCAACCTCATCGTGAGCGGCGAACCCGTCAAGAGCGAAATGATCGGCGCTGTGCCCGGCCAGAAGCTGTTTGACAAGATGGCTGCGTCGGCCGAATCGCTGGCGGCCGAAGCCCTGGCGTTTGCCCAGAGCGTCGCCGATGCTCGCCCGCTGCCCCTGGTGCGCAACTTCCCCTGCAAGCACCCCGAAGGCGACGCGTACTTCCAGTTCGCTCGCAACATGGTCAAGGGCATGGCCAAGAACTTCCCCGCCCCCGCCAAGTGCGTGGACGCCGTGGAAGCCGCCACCAAGAAGAAATTTGCCGACGGCATGGCAGTGGAACGCGAGATCTTCATCAACCTGATGTGGACTGCCGAGTCGCGCGCCCTGCGCCACCTGTTCATGGCCGAGCGTGCTGCCAGCAAGATCCCGGATGTGGCTTCGGACACCCCCAAGCGCGATATCAAGCTGGTGGGCGTGATTGGTGCCGGCACCATGGGTGGCGGCATCTCCATGAACTTCCTGAACGCAGGCATTCCCGTCAAGATCCTGGAAATGAAGCAGGAAGCGCTGGACCGCGGCGTGGCCACGATCAAGAAGAACTACGAAGCCCAGGTCAAGAAGGGCAAGCTCAAGCAGGACAAGTACGAGCAGCGCATGGCCCTGCTGAGCACCACGCTCTCCTACGACGACTTCAAGGACTGCGACCTCATCATTGAAGCCGTGTTCGAGGAAATGGGCGTCAAGGAAGCCGTGTTCAAGCAGCTCGACACCGTGGCCAAGCCCGGCGCGATCCTCGCCTCCAACACTTCCACGCTGGATGTGGACAAGATCGCGGCCTTCACCAAGCGCCCCCAGGACGTGGTGGGCATGCATTTCTTCAGCCCCGCCAACGTGATGAAGCTGCTGGAAGTCGTGCGCGGCAAGGAAACCGCCAAGGACGTGCTGGCCACCGTGATGGCCATTGGCAAGAAGATCAAGAAGACCTCGGTGGTCTCGGGCGTGTGCGATGGCTTCATCGGCAACCGCATGATCGAGCAGTACAGCCGCCAGGCCGGCTTCCTGCTGGACGAAGGCTGCACACCCCAGCAGGTGGACAAGGCCGTCGAGAAATTTGGTTTTGCCATGGGCCCGTTCCGCATGGGCGACCTGGCCGGTAACGACATTGGCTGGGCCATCCGCAAGCGCCGCGCTGTGGAACGCGCCGACATGAAGTACAGCCGCACCGCCGACAAGCTGTGCGAACTGGGCCGCTTTGGACAGAAGACCGGCGCAGGCTGGTACGACTACCAGGCCGGCAAGCGCGATGCGCTCCCGAGCGACCTGGTCAACAAGATGATCGAAGACCATCGCAAGGAACTGGGCATCACGCCGCGCAAGATTTCGGACGAAGAAATCGTGCAGCGCCTGGTGTTTGCGCTGGTCAACGAAGGCGCGCACATTCTGGAAGACGGCATTGCCAGCAAGTCCGGCGACATCGACATGGTGTACCTGACGGGTTATGGCTTCCCCATCCACCGCGGTGGCCCCATGCACTACGCCAGCGAAGTCGGCCTGTTCAACGTGGTGCAGGCGATGGACCGCTTTGCCAAGAACCCGCTGGACGACGCCGAGTTCTGGAAGCCCGCTCCGCTGCTGGCCAGGCTGGCCGCCGAAGGCAAGGCCTTCCAGTAAGCGCGCACCTTCTTACCGAACAAAGGATTCCCCCATGACCTCCGCAGTGATTGTTTCCACCGCCCGCACCCCGCTTGCCAAGAGCTGGAAGGGCTCCTTCAACATGACGCACGGCGCCACCCTGGGCGGCCATGCCGTGCAGCACGCCGTGTTGCGCGCCGGCATTGATGGTGCCGACGTCGATGACGTCATCATGGGCTGCGCCACGCCAGAAGGCGCCACGGGCAGCAACATCGCACGCCAGATCGCCCTGAAGGCCGGCCTGCCCATCACCGCCTCCGGTGTCACGGTCAACCGTTTCTGTTCTTCGGGTTTGCAGACCATTGCCATGGCCGCACAGCGCGTCATCGCCGGTGAGGCCGATGTTTTCGTGGCCGGTGGTGTCGAGAGCATCTCCTGCGTGCAGCAAGAGATGAACCTGCACATGATTCAGGACCTGGCCCTGGCCAAGCAGAAGCCCGAGATCTACTGGAGCATGCTGCAGACCGCCGAGCAGGTAGCGAAGCGCTACAACATCGGCCGCGATGCCATGGACGAATACGGTGCGGGTAGCCAGCAAAAGGCCTGCGCGGCCCAGGCTGCCGGCCTGTTCGATGCCGAAATCGCCCCCATCACCGTGACGGCCGGCGTGGCTGACAAGACGCTGGGCCTGATCACCAAGCAGGTCACGGTGAGCAAGGACGAAGGCACGCGGGAAGGCACCACCGTGGATGCCATCAGCGGCCTGCGCTCGGCACTGCCGGGTGGCCTGATCTCTGCTGGCAACGCCAGCCAGTTCAGCGATGGCGCTGGCGCCTGCGTGGTGGCCAGCGAAGAGTACGCCAGCAAGAAGGGCCTGAAGCCTCTGGGCCGTTTCCTCGGCTTTGCGGTGGCCGGCTGCGAGCCTGACGAAATGGGCATTGGCCCCGTGTTCGCCGTACCCAAGGTGCTCAAGAAGCTGGGCCTGACTGTGCAGGACATCGACCTGTGGGAGCTGAACGAGGCTTTTGCCGTGCAGGTGCTGTACTGCCGCGACAAGCTGGGCATCCCGGCGGACCGCCTGAACGTGAACGGCGGCGCCATCGCCCTGGGTCACCCCTATGGTGTGTCGGGCCAGCGCCTCACGGGCCACGCGCTCATCGAAGGCAAGCGCCGCGGCGCCAAGAAGGTGTGCGTGACCATGTGCATCGGCGGCGGCATGGGCGCAGCCGGCATCTTCGAAGTGTTCTGATCCATGCCCGGAGAGCCTTTGCACCCGGCGCCTGGCAGCCCTGCGGCGGCCGATTCGCCCGAGGCTTTCCTGGCGCGGGGCCGGGCGGTGCTGGTCAGCCAGTCGTTCAGCACTTTGATCGGTGCACACCTGCACGCGCTGGCCCCCGGCCAGTGCGAGTTGCATGTGCCTATCACGCCCAGCCTGCTGCAGCAGCACGGCTTTGCGCACGGTGGCGTGGTCAGCTATGCGGCCGACAACGCGCTGACTTACGCTGGCGGGACGGCCATGCGGGTGCCGGTGATCACGTCCGAGTTCAAGATCAACTACGTGCGTCCCGCCGTGGGCGAGCTGCTGATTGCACGCGCCCACGCCGTGCACCACGGCCGCACGCAGGCGGTGTGCCGCTGCGATGTGTTTGCGGTGGAAGGCGGCGTTGAAAAGCTGTGCGCCGTGGCGCAGGGCACCATCGTCGCGCTGCCGCCGCGTGAAGGCAGTACGCCCCCTGGTGCGGCCAGTGACGCCGGCACCCAGGCGGTCGGCCGCCCTGACTGACTGGTTGCGTGAGCGCCCGAGGCATGCCCCATGTTCCACCGGGATGCTCTCACTCCTTTTTTAATAGCTGAAGGTGCTTATTCCATAAGCACCTTAGGCCACTTTTGCCCTGAAATACCATGAGCCTTCGCCCCACCGTCGACTTTCTGCTGTACCAGTGGCTTCAGGCTGAGCAACTGCCCGAGCGCGAGCGTTTCAGCGACCACTCGCGCGACACCTTCGATGCCGTGCTGGACACCTGCGAGCGCATCGCCCGCGAGAAGTACGCGCCCTTCAACCGAACGGTCGATACGCAAGAGCCGCACTTCGACGGCGAGAAGGTCACGCTGCCCCAGTGCACGCACGATGCGCAAAAGGCGTATGCCGCATCCGGCATGCTCAGCGCTGCGCAGGACTACGACATCGGCGGCATGCAGCTGCCCTATACGGTCGAGGCCGCGGCCAACAGCTTTTTTGCGGCGGCCTCGGTCAGCATCGGCTCGGGCTTGCTCACCGTGGGCAATGCCAACCTGCTGATGGTGCACGGCACCGAGCTGCAAAAGAAGGTGTTTGCGCTCAACGAATTCTCGGGCCGCTTCTCGGGCACCATGTGCCTGTCGGAGCCGCAGGCGGGCTCGTCACTGAGCGACGTGGCCACGCGTGCTGTGCCCGATGGTGATGGTTTCGAAGCTGATCCGTTGGGCCCGCGCTACCGCCTCAAGGGCAACAAGATGTGGATCTCGGCCGGTGAGCATGAGCTGACCGACAACATCATCCACCTGGTGCTGGCCAAGATCCCGGGGCCCGATGGCAAGCTGGTGCCCGGCACCAAGGGCATCTCGCTCTTCATCGTGCCCAAAAAGCTGGTGGATACCGAAGGCAACCTGACCGGCGTGCGCAACGACGTGGCGCTGGCAGGCCTGAACCACAAGCTGGGCTGGCGCGGCACCACCAACACGCTGCTCAACTTTGGCGAAGGCAAGTACCCGGTGGACGGGCAGGCCGGTGCCGTGGGCTACCTGGTGGGCGAGGCCGGCAAGGGCCTGCACTGCATGTTCCACATGATGAACGAGGCCCGCATCGGTGTGGGCATGGCCGCCACCATGCTGGGCCTGGCTGGCTACTACGCCAGCCTGGACTACGCGCGCAACCGCCCGCAGGGCCGGCCCGTGCAGGGCCCCAAGGCGGCTGCCGGTGCGGCACCAGCAGTGGTCAAGGACGCAGCGCAGCCGCAGGTGCGCATCATCGAACACGCCGACGTCAAGCGCATGTTGCTGGCGCAAAAGGCCTACGGTGAAGGCGCGCTGGCGCTCAACCTGTACTGCGCGCGGCTGGTGGATGAAATGCACACCGGCGAAGCCGCGGTGGCCGACGACGCCCGCATGTTGCTGGAGGTGCTCACGCCCATCGCCAAGAGCTGGCCCAGCGAGTGGTGCCTGGAGGCCAACAGCCTGGCCATCCAGATCCACGGCGGCTACGGTTACACGCGCGACTTCCCGGTGGAACAGTACTGGCGTGACAACCGCCTGAACATGATCCACGAAGGCACCCACGGCATCCAGGCCATGGACCTGCTGGGCCGCAAGGTCCTGATGGAGGGCGGCCGTGGCCTCACGCTGCTGGCCGGCCGCATCAACGCCACGGTCGAGCGCGCCATCCAGGTGCCTGCGCTCGCCGCGCACGCCAATGCGCTGGGTGCAGCGCTGCAGCAGGTGGGCGCCTCCACCAAGGCCGCCTGGGCCACGGGCCAGCCCGCCGATGCGCTGGCCAATGCCGTGCCGTACATGCAGGCGTTTGGGCACACGGTGCTGGCCTGGATCTGGCTCGACGTCGCGTTGGCCGCACTGGCCGCCGATGCAGACCAGGCGCAGCCCTCCAGTGCCGGGCGCATGGGCGCCATGCGCTATTTTTTCCATTTCGAACTGCCCAAGATCGGTGCCTGGCTGCAGGTGGTAAGCAGCCGCGACGACACTTGCGCAGCCTTCCCGGAAGACGCGTTTTGATGACTGCACCGCAAACCCTGCAGCGCCTGCAGACGCTCATCTGGGTGCTGATCTATGGCGGCCTGCTCACGCTGGTGCTGGGCATTGCCACGGCGCGTTCCGATGGCGCAGTGGGCTGGACGCTGGGCGTGGCCGGTGGCCTGGCGGCGGTCGCGGGCGTGGTGCTGATCGCCGTGCGCGCGCGCCTCAAGCCGGACGCGGGCGGCTGATGCAGCCACCGCGCGGCCCGGCTCCGCAGGTTACCTTACAGGCCTGAAGATGGAGCAGGGCGGTAACGCTGCGCTGAAGCCGCCCACGCGACACTGCACGCCCTCCAGCCACCGCACAATGCCGCAAGCGTGCGCGGCACGGGGCTGGGGGGCCCACCGATGCCGTGCCAGCAGCCCTGGCACGGCAGCCACCGACCACACAACATTCAACGCAAGGAGACACCATGACCACACGCACCATCCAGCAACTGTTTGACCTGACCGGCAAGACGGCTCTCGTGACCGGCGGCTCGCGCGGCCTGGGCCTGCAACTGGCGCATGCGCTGGGCGAGGCCGGCGCTCGCATCATGCTCAGCTCGCGCAAGGCCTCGGACCTGGAAGAGGCCTCTGCCGACCTGCAGGCCGCCGGCATCGACGCCCGCTGGATCGCGGCCGACTGCGCCAACGAGGCCGATATCCGCCGCCTGGCCGACGAGACGCTGGAGCGCATGGGCGGTGTGGACATCCTGGTGAACAACGCCGGCGCCGCCTGGGGCGCCCCCGCCGAAGACCACCCGGTGGACGCGTGGGACAAGGTGATGAACCTGAACGTGCGCGGCTATTTCATCCTGAGCCAGCACATCGCCAAGCACAGCATGATCGCGCGCAAGAGCGGCAGCATCATCAACGTGGCGTCCATCGCCGGCCTGGGCGGCAACCCCAAGGGCATGAACACCATTGCTTACAACACCTCCAAGGGTGCGGTGATCAACTTCACCCGTGCACTCGCGGCCGAATGGGGCAAGTACAACATCCGCGTCAACGCCATCTGCCCGGGTTTCTTCCCCAGCAAGATGACGGTGGGCACGCTGAAGGCGATGGGCGAGGAGGCCCTGGCTGCACACGCCCCGCTGGGACGCCTGGGCGACGATGAGGATCTGAAGGGCCTGTGCGCGCTGTATGCGTCGGACGCCGGCAAGCACATCACCGGCCAGTGGCTGGCGGTGGATGGTGGCGTCAGCATCGTGACAGGAGGGTGAGCATCCCCCTGAGCGGCTGCGCCGCTTCCCCCTTCTCTCGGCTTCGCCGGGAAGGGTGACGCAGCCCTCGCTGCGGGGCGGCCCTTGCTTGGCTGCCCTCGCCAGGGCCACGCCAGTTTTTGCGTTCCGTGTTTTGAGGAAAACGTCTTGATCAGTTTTGGTGTCGAAATCCCGTTTGTCAGCCACCTGGGCTTCACGCTGCATCGCATGGAGGGCGGCGAGTCCGAGCTGCGCTACGAGGCCAAGCCCGAGCATCTGAATTCGTTCGAGGTGACGCACGGCGGGGCGTCGATGACGCTGCTCGATGTGACCATGGCCACGGCGGCGCGCAGCGTGACGCCCGAGATGGGCGTGGTCACCATCGAAATGAAGACCAGCTTCATGCAGCCTGCCCGCGGCCCGCTGGTGGCCAAGGGGCGGCTCATTCATCGTACGGCGACCATGGCCTTCACCGAAGGCACCGTGTACGACGCACAGGGCAAGGTGTGCAGCCATGCCACCGGTACCTTCAAGTACGTGCGCCGCCTGCCGGTGGACAGCCGCAGCGCCAACGGGCTCAAGGTGATTTCGACCGACTGAGCCGGATTTTTGGTCAAACAGGCCGCTGGTCCTTTATTTATAAGTGCCAGTAGCTATTATTTTTATAGTATTCAATCCCCGAAGGAGCGTTTCCATGCCACGCAATCAGCAAATCGTTCTCGACAACCGCCCGCAGGGCGAGGCCGTGGCCAGCAACTTCAAGCTGGTCGCCTCCGACACGCCTGCGCTGAAAGACGGCGAAGTGCTGGTGCGCCACCACTACCTGAGCCTGGACCCGTACATGCGCGGCCGCATGAACGAGAGCAAGAGCTACGCCGCGTCGCAAGGCCTGGGCGAAGTGATGATTGGTGGCACCGTGGGCGAGGTGGCCGATAGCAAGCACCCCAAGTACGCCGTGGGCGACAAGGTGGTGGGCATGGGCGGCTGGCAGGAGTACAGCGTGGTCGACGGCAGCGCCGTGGGTGCGC
>LNFM01005010.1_pt1 | contig 48168 bp, 37 predicted proteins | sample 596031 | NCBI WGS metagenome assembly LNFM01 (sample SAMN04254537, study PRJNA301005) | activated carbon metagenome | isolation source: dual media filters at the Ann Arbor, Michigan drinking water treatment plant | place: USA: Ann Arbor
CGTCGAACGCCTTGGCCCACGGCTCGGGCTCGGGGCTGGTGCCATGGCGGACCAGGGCACGCAGATTGTGGGTCGCGCTGCCCGACCCCATCACCAGCACACCTTCGTCGCGCAGCGGCGCGAGCTTGCGGCCGAGCGCGATGTGGTGCGCCGGGCTCTCGTCGGGCTGGACGGACAGCTGGAATATCGGGACATCGGCCTCGGGCCAGCCTAGCAAGGCCGGCACCCAGGCGCCGTGATCCAGCCCGCGATGCGGATCGTGGGCAGCGCCGGTCAGCCTGGCCACCCGCTCGGCCAGCGCCGGCGCCCCCGGCGCCTCGTAGCGCAACCGATAGAGCGCTTCCGGGAAGCCATAGAAATCGTGGATGGTCCCCGGCCGGCGCGCTAGCGACACCGCCGGCACGTCGGTGCCCCAATGGGCGGACACCGCGACGATCGCCGTCGGCTTCGGCAGTTCCCTGCCGAGCGACGCCAGGAAGCCGCGTGCCGGCACGTCGCTCAGGATCAGCGTCGGAGAGCCGTGCGACACGAAGATCGTTGGCATGGACATCGCTTTATTCCTCATGCTGCCCGTGGCAGCCTCTTTGCAATCAGGTTCGAACACAAGGGTATGCTGAAATGTTGAATTCGTTGCGCAGACGGGCGGTCGCGGTGGCGGCCGCCTGCCTCATGGCCTTGCCGATCGCCGCCACACCGGCCGGCGCCCAGACGTTGAAGCTGGTCGCCCATTCCGACCTCAAGGTGCTCGATCCCATCTGGACCACGGCCTTCATCACGCGCAACCACGGCTACATGATCTACGATGTCCTGTTTGCAAGGGACGATGAACTGCGGATCCGGCCGCAGATGGTCGACAAGTACGAGGTCTCGGCCGACAAGCTCTCCTGGACCTTCACCCTGCGCGATGGGCTCGAATGGCACGACGGCAAGCCGGTCACGTCCGAGGACTGCGTCGCCTCGATCAAGCGCTGGGGTGCACGCGACGCGCTTGGCCAGCAGCTCATGGCCTCGGTCGGCGAGATGAAGGCGATCGATGCCAAGACATTCCAGATCGTGCTCAAGGAGCCGTTCGGCCTGGTGCTCGACGCGCTCGGCAAGCCCTCCTCCACCGTGCCGTTCATGATGCCCAAGCGGGTGGATCGACGACTATACCGGCTCGGGCCCGTTCATCTTCAAGAAGGACGAATGGAAGCCCGGCGAGAAGGTCGTCTACGTCAAGAACCCCAAGTACAAGCCGCGGCCCGAGCCACCGTCGATGCTGGCCGGCGGCAAGGTCGTTAAGATCGACCGCGTCGAGTGGATTGCCGTCAGCGATCCCCTCACCGCCGTCAACGCCCTTCAGCAGGGCGAGATCGACGTCCTCGAGGTGGCGGTGACCGATCTTTTCCCGATGATGAAGGCAGACAAGAACATCGCGCTCTACGGCTGGAATGCGCTCGGCAGCCAGATCATCATGCGCTTCAACCACCTCCATCCGCCGTTCAACAACGTCAAGGCACGCCAGGCGGCGATGTATGCCGTCGCCCAGGAGGATTTCCTGCGCGCCCAGGTCGGCGATCCGGAGATCTACCGCGTCTGCAATTCCCCGCTGGTCTGCGGCTCGCCCTACGAGAAGAGCTACGGCGACCTGCTGATCAAGCCCAACCTCGAGAAGGCCCGCCAGCTCCTGAAGGAAAGCGGCTACGATGGCACGCCCATCATCATGATGCAGGCGACCGACCTGCAGTCGTCGAACCAGTTGCCGCCGGTCGGCAAGCAGGCGCTCGAGAAGATCGGCTTCAAGGTCGACCTGCAGGCGATGGACTGGCAGACCCTGGTCGCGCGCCGCGCCAAGAAGGACGCCCCCGACAAGGGCGGCTGGAGTATTTTCTACACGACCACCGTCACCGCCGGGACCGAGGATCCGGCCGGCAATGCCTTCACCAGCGGCGGCTGCGAGAAGGCATGGTTCGGCTGGCCGTGCGATCCGGAGATGGAGAAGCTGCGCGCCAGCTACGCCCGCGAGAACGACGACGGGAAGCGCAAGCAGCTCGCCCTCGCCGTATCCGACCGTGTCATGGACCAGGCAACCTACATCGTGCTTGGCCAGTACAAGGCGTTCGGCGCCTACCGAAAGGACCGCGTCTCGGGCTGGCTGGCCGGGCCGGTGCCGGTGTGGTGGAACGTCACCAAGAAGTAGGCCCTCGCATGGCGACGGCATCCGGCAGGCAGTATCGTGCCGGATGCCGTGCAGCGCTGCTACGCCGCCCTGGCCAGCGGCTCGTCCCGCCAGCGTAGCGCCGCCTCGGCCACCCGCCTGCCAAGCGCCTCCATGGTGCGGAAGTCGCTGGTAGCGATTCCCTCGACTCTCTGGTCGGCATTGGCCTGGGCCATCGCGCCGACCGAGGCGCCAAGCCGGTTGAGGTCGTCGGCCGACCCCTTGGAATGGTTGAAGCCGGGCGGCAGGCCAAGCCCGACCCACACCATGCCGTGCTGAAGGGCGAGGGTCAGGAGCTGGTAGAGCGTGTTGTGCTTGTCGCCGTTCCACGATGCCGAGGAAGTGAAGCCTGCCGCCAGCTTGTTGCGCCACGCCCCTTCCAACCAGCGCTTCGACGTCCAGTCCTTGAACTTGGCGAACTCCGCCGAGACACCGCCCATATAGGTGGGGCTGCCGAAGACGATGGCGTCGGCGCTGTCGAGATCGGCTGCGCGAGCCTCGGCCTCGGAGACGGGAACCAGGATGGCCTTGGCACCGGCAGTCGCCCCGATGCCGCGCGCAACCGCCTCGGCCAACGCCTGGGTGTGGCCGAAGCCCGAGTGATAGACGACGGCAATGTTGGTCATGACTATCTCCAATTCTCTGATTTGACTGGAGAAATCGTCCGTGCGTTGCTCCAGTCAAGTTGCTTACACAAAGTGACTGGAACGATCTGGGGAGTGCACTATATAAGTTCTAGTAGGTACCGATTCGTAACTTTGGAGGTGATTCGATGACCGCCGCCGAAGCCCACGGCAAGGAAAGCGCGTCCTGCCCCATGGACTTCATCCTGCGCATGCTGATGGGGCCCTGGACGACGTACATTCTGTACAACCTCAAGACCCACGGCCCGCAGCGCTTCGGGCAGCTCAAGCGTCGTGTGTCGGGCATCTCGGCCAAGATGCTGACCGAGCGACTGCGCACCCTCGAGGGTGCAGGCCTGGTGCGACGCGACTACGAGGCGACCATCCCGCCCAAGGTCACGTACTCGTTGACCCGGCGCGGCCACGAGCTCGACGAGGTCATGGGCAAGCTCGCCGAGATCGGCACTCGGTGGGGCGAGGAGGACGCCGCCCTGCGCGCCGCCCGGGCCACCGAGCTGAAGGCGGCGGCAGAGTGATCGGCTGAGGGGGTCATCTTGCCGGGAGCGCGCCGGTCATCGGGTGCGAGACGGGGGAGGGATTAGAGATGTGTCCACTCCGTAGCGGCGAAGTTGGGGAGGAGCGCCAGTGAGTGGCGCGCTCCCGGCGATGAGCCCTCGGAGTTCCCTCGCGGCGCGGTCACTTCGCCGGCACGTTGAAGTGACCCTGGATGAAACTGAGATCGATGAACGCCTTGGGATCGGCGTCGCGAGCGACCTGGCCGGTCGATTGCCAGAAGGCGACTTGCTTGTAGATGTCGCCGACATCGAGCCGGCCCTCGGGGTCGATGAAGGGCAGCCCGGCGGCAACCCGTTCGGGCGGCTGCTTGAGCACCGTCGACAGGATGCCGATCATCTCGTCGTAGTTGGGGCCAGGGATCAGCTTGCCGTTCTCGCGCTTGCCGAATGCCAGGTGATAGGCGGCGGCACCGCGCCGGTAGCCGACGAGGAATTTCTCGACCAACGGCCGGCGATTGGCGACCGTCTTGGGCGAGGTGAATACCGCCCCGAGCTGCCACGGCACCTCGTCGCCGACATAGGCGATCGGCTTGCCGTTGCCCTCCGCCTCGACCTGGCGAAAGGTGGTGATCGGAAACACCGCCGCGTCGACCTGCCCGCCCTTGAACGCCGCCACCATGTTGGGGATCGTTTGCAGGGCCACGATGGTGAGCGCCTTGGTGTCGACGCCGTGCTTGCGCGCCACGATCTCCAGCGAATAATGCACCGAGGAGCCGACCGTGGTCACGGCGACCCGCTTGCCGACGAGATCCTTGACGCTGCGCACGCCGGCATCCCAGGCCGCATTGGTGACGGCGATGACGTTCAACTGATAGCCCGGCCGCTCGGCGCTTTGCGCCGCCACGACGACGAGGCCGCCCTTGGCGGCAAGATTGTAGAAGCCAGCGGTGAAGGCGGTTACGCCGAGATCGGCATCGCCCGACACGACGGCCAGAGGCACCTGGGCCGCCGCCTGGAAGTCCTTCATCGTGAGTTCGAGGCCGGCCTCCTTGAACCAGCCCTTCTCCTGGGCGATGAAGATCGGCCCCGAAGAGGCTAGCCGGAGCAGCGCGATGGTCGCCTTGGTCGACTCCTGGGCACCGAGCGGCCGCACGGCGGATAGTGCGAGCAGCCCGCCCAACGTCGCACGGCGGGTCGTGGAATGCCGAAACACCGAGTCCTCCCGTTCTTCCCTGAGCCGGAGTATGGTCGGATTGCAGCATGAATCCCATCGAATGTGACGTCCTGGCGAGCGGCGGCGGCATGGCAGGCACCGTGGCCGCCGTGGCCGCCGCCCGACAGGGTGCCCGAACCGTCCTGTTCGAGCGCCACGGTTTCCTGGGCGGCGCAGCCACGGCGGGCGCAGTCGGACAGTTCGTCGGCTGGGAAACCCGCGCCGGGCGGCGCGTCATCGCCGGCATTGCCGAGGAGATCGTCGAGCGGCTGCACAGGGCCGGGGGCACCTCCGGCCATGGATCCTTCGTCATGTCGACAGGCCATCGCATGGACCGCGTCGAGTACGACACCGAGATTCTCAAGGTCGTGCTCGACGAGATCGCCCACGAGGCCGGCGTGCGCGTGCTGCTGCACAGCCAGCTCGCCCAGGCGAGCCGGCGCGGCCGGGCGATCGGCTCGGCCAGCCTGCTCACCAAGGGCGGCCTGCTCGACGTCCGGGCCCGCGTCTTCATCGATGCGTCGGGCGATCTCGACCTGATGGCGCTGGCCGGCGTGCCCTTCCTGGCGCTCGAGGCCGGCGAGAGCCTGCAACCCGCAACCATGATGTTCCGGCTCGGGCCGATCGACTTCGCCCAGTTCGACGGCATGAGCCTCGAGACCAAGGCGGCGCTGTCGGCGCGCGGCGTCGCCGAGGGCGCGCTGCCGCGTGCGGCACTGCATTGCAGCCGCGTGCCGGGCAGCGATGACGGTTGGTTCAATGTCACGAGAGTGGCGATCGACGCCAGCGATCCGTTCGCCCTGTCGGACGGCGAGCGCGAGGGCCGGCGCCAGGCGCTGGCGGCCGCGCGCTTCATCGCCGCCCAGGTGCCCGGCTGCAGCCGGGCACGGCTGGTCTCCTTCGCCCCGCAGCTCGGCATCCGCGAGACGCGACGCATCGCCGGCCTCGCGACGCTCACCGCCGACGACCTGCGCAGCGGTGCGGAGTTCATCGACACCATGGCGCTCGGCGCCTATCCGATCGACGTGCATCACGCCGGCGGCGCCGCCATCACCTTCGAGGAGCTGGGGCCCGACCACGTCTACGCATTGCCGTACCGCATCGCCGTGCCGCAGGGCCTCGACAATGCCCTGGTCGCTGGTCGCGGCCTGTCGGCGACGCACGAGGCGCACGGCGCCATCCGGGTGATGCCGACCGCCATGGCGGTGGCGCATGCCGTCGGCACCGCCGCGGCCCTCACCGCCGCTTCCAACCAGCCGGCGGCATCCCTCGATCCGGCCACCCTGCGCGAGAAGCTCAGGGCCGCGGGGGCTATCCTGTGAGGCGAAAATGCTGCTTTCACATCGGTGTGACGGCGAGCGTGAGGCCTGAACCTACTTCTTGGTGACGCCCCAGAACACCGTGACCGGCGGCGGCACGGGCATGGTGCCGATGTTGCTGCGCACCGCGGAGACGCCGAACCACTCGCCGAGATGGACGTGAGTGACGATCTCGACGAAGTGGCGCTGCACCTCCTCGGCCGCCTTCTTCTTCTCCTCGGGCGTCGCCGCCTGCACATAGGCGTCGCGCAGCTTCTCCATCTTCTCGTCGCACGGCCAGCCGGCCCGCGCCTTGTCGCAGGTCGCCGCCAGATAGGGCGTCATCAGCGGGTCGAGGATATCGACCTGCGTCCAGCTCGTCGCGAATGCCGTCCAGCCGCCTTCCGACGGTGGCCCCTTCTTGGTGACCAGGCGATTGACCATGGTCGTCCAGTCGGACGGCTGGACCTCGACCTTGAAGCCGGCGCGCTCGAGCTGGGCCTTGGCGACGATCGGCAGCTGCTTGATCACGTTGAGATCGCTGGGCTGCGGCATCACCACGACGGTGCCATCGTAACCCGCCTCCTTCAGCATCTCGCGCGCCTTCTGGGCGTTGCCGTTCAGCACGTTGTCCATGCCGACCTCGGAAGCGAGCGGCGTGCCGCAGGTGAACAGCGCCTTGCAGGTCCGGTAGAAGCGGTTGTCGCCGATATTGGCCTGCAGGAATTCCTCCTGCGCGAGCGCCACCATCGCCGCCTGGCGAATCTTCACGTTGTTGAACGGCGGGATCAGCCAGTTCATGCGGAAGACGTACTGGTTTGCCGTCCGGCCCTTGATGATCCGGATGTTCTTGTCCTTCTCGAGAATCGGCAGCGAATCGTAGTTGACGCTCTCGATGTAGTCGATCTCGCCGCGCTGCAGGGCGTTCACCTGGGTCTCGGTGTCGGGGATCCACATCCATTCGACGCGGTCGACGCCGACGACCTTGCCGCCGGCCAGGCCCGACATCGGCTCGGCGCGCGGCTTGTACTTGGGATTCTTCACATAGACGGTTTTCTCGCCGGGCTTCCATTCGTCCTTCTTGAGAATGAACGGTCCCGACCCGGTGTAGTCGTCGATCTGCTTGTAGGGGTCGGTCTCGGCGACACGCTTGGGCATCATGAACGGCACCACGACCGACGGCTTGCCGATCGATTCGAGTACCGGACCGAACTTCTCCTTGAGCACGAGCTGGAAGGTCCTGGGGTCGACGACCTTGTACTCCTGCAGCGCCTGCGAGAGCTTCAGCCCCATCGAATCGCGCACTGCCCAGCGCTTGAGCGAGGCAATGCAATCCTCGGCGGTCACCGGCGTGCCGTCGTGCCATTCCAGCCCGTCGCGCAGCTTGAAGGTCCAGGTCTTGCCGTCGTCGCTGGTGGTCCAGCTCTCGACCATCTGCGGCTTGATCTGGAAGCTCTCGTCCATCGCAAACAGCGTGTCGTAGACCATATAGCCGTGGTTGCGCACGATGTAGGCGCCGCTCCAGATCGGATCGAGCACCTTGAGATCGGAGTGCATGACCACGCGCACGGTCTGCGCCGAGGCGACCGATGCCGCCAAGGCCGCGAGCCCGCCTGCCAAGCCGAGAAGAATACGCCGCATGTTGGTCCCCAAAGCTACGAACGCCAGAAGGCCCGAGCCTACGGCGTTTGCGGGCGCTCCGACAGGGCGATTCTGTAGACCCGTGCGGCAGTGCCCGAAAACAGGGCAGCCTTTTCCGACTCGGAGGCCTTGGCAGCGAGCCGCTTGAAGGCATTCCACAGCACGCCGTAGCCCGACGTGATCTTGTCGACCGGGAAGTTGCTCTCGAACATGCAGCGCTCGGCGCCGAACAGCTCGATGCAGGTCTCGACCCAGGGCCTGAAGGCGTCGGCCAGCATCTGCGACGTGGGTGGCGCCGGCCGCTGGTAGAAGTCGAACCAACCCATCGCCATGCCGAGCCCGCCGACCTTGACGGTGACGTTGGGCCGGCGTGCCAGCTCCGCCATCGACCCTTTCCAGGTGGCGAACACCTCGGCATGCCGGCTGGCATAGGAGGCGTAGCCGAGTGGGCCGCCGACGTGATCGAGGATGATCTGGGTGTCGGGAAACGCCGCCGCGAGGTCGGCGACCTCGGAGAGTTGCGGATGGTAGGCCCAGGCGTCGAAGGTGAGGTCGCGGCGCGCCAGCTCGCGGAAGCCGTCGCGCCAGGTCGCATCGGCCATCAAACCAGGCGTCGGGTTGGTGCGTGTCGCGCGAATCCCCGGATCCTCGTCGAGACCGGTCTGATAGCGGATGCCGGCGAATCGGCCGTTGCCGGCGGCGATCTGCGCATCGAACACCGCGCCCGCCCTGCTCCCGAGGCGCAGATCGACGTGGCTCAAGATCCTGGCGCAGGCGCGCAGGTTGCCGTAGAGGCCGCTGGCGCTCATCGCCGCCACGCCATTGGCGAACTCCGTCTCGCCGACGCAGCGCAGCTCGGCCGGACCTTCCTTGCGGTACATCGAATGGCAGTCGACGAACACCGTGGCGACGATGTTGTGGCCGGTCCGCGTATCCGCCAGCAGGTCGTGGAACATGTAGTCGTTGTCGGCGCGCTGCCAGAGATGATGATGCGGATCGACGATCGGCAGCGCCGGCTCGAGCGCGTCCTCCGTGACCTTGGCGACCCAGGCGGGGTCGACAGGAATGACATTGCCGAGCCTGGGTGGCGGCGCGGTGCTCATGGTTTCCTCCGGGTTTCAGTAGCGTCGTTGCGGCATTCTATCCCGTCGTCCCGCGAAAGGCGCTTGCCGAGCAAACGCCCTAAGCGAAGGTCGTCGGCCGTCTGGCGTGATCGAGGTTCGACTGTAGGCGACGCGCTTCCCCGGTTTGGCGTCGCCCGGCACGAGCGCCTCGCCGGCGGCGCCCGAAGGACTGCGCGCCCGGCATCACCACAGCGGCTTGCCGTCCATGGTCGAGACGTGGGCGGCGATCACCTTCCAGCCGTCACCGGGAAAGCGGACCCAGGTCTGGCTCTGTCGGCCGACCAGATCCTTGCCGCGAATCTTGAACTCGAGGTTCACCGTCGCGATGTCGCGACCGAGCGTGAGGATCTCCAGCCGGATGCGCCGCTCCTTGATGCCCGGGCCGGGCGGCCGCGCGACGCGATGGGCGTGAATCTCGTCGAAGCCGTAGCCGTTCTCGTGCATGGCGTATCGGATGGTGTGCGGGCTTCTCCAGAAGGTGGCATCGAGCACGTCGACATTCTTGTCGATCAGCGCCTGCTCGTAGCGCTCGAACAGCGCGCGCACCTCCTCGACGATCTCGGCGATGTTGGGCGTGAGGTCCATCGTGTTGCTCCGTTGCACTCCGAATTGGTCGTCTTGGGCGCCACCAGGGATCTCGGCGCCAGACGTCGGACGCAAGCTCCAGGCAGGCGGCAACCTGTTCCGTCGCGACGACCGGATGTGCGTACTTCCTGTCCCTCGAGCGCCTCACCCCGCCATCGCCTGCGCCACCGCCACCAGCATGGCGTCGCTGCCGCGCGGGCCGATGATGGAGAGGCCGATCGGCAGGCCGTCGACCGTAGCGCCCGGCAGGTTCACCTGAGGATGCCCGGCGAGGCCGCCCTGGGCACACAGGCAGGTGATGCGATCACGCAGAGGATCGAGGTGGGAAAGCGGCTGGCCGCGCAGCGGCGCCGGGAACGGCGTCGTCGGCAGGCAGAGGATCGTGCCGGCAGGCAGCAGATGGGCCATGCGGCCCCTCGCCTCCAGGCGCATCAGGTTGGCCCAGCCGCGCTCGCTCTCGGGAATCGACGATGCCAGCACCAGCCCGCGGGCGACGGAGAAAGCCATGCGGGGATTGCGCTCGTCGAGCCAGCTTCTGAACGTCGCGAGTGCCTCGCAGGGTTGCAGGGTGCGCTGCGCGCGCGCCCAGACCGACAGGCCCTGCGGCGCCATCACCTCCTCGCGGCTCGCGCCGATCAACGCCTCCAGCTTCTTCACCATGGGCTGCAATGCCACCGCGACGCCGGCGTCGGCGAAGCCGAACGTGTCAACAGCGACCACCACCCGGCTGGGCAAGGTCGCCGGGATCGCCTCTCCCAGCATCACGGCCGACACGCGCGCGAAGGTCGCCGCGTCGCGCGCGAACCAGCCGGTCGTATCGGAGGTCGGCGCCTGCGGCGCCATGCCGGCGAGGTCGAGGCGGCCATGGGTCGGCCGGATTCCGTAGAGGCCGCAAAAGCTCGCCGGCACGCGTACCGACCCGCCGGTGTCGGTGCCGAGGGCGGTATCGCACAGGCCGGCCGCCACGGCGGCGGCCGAGCCCGACGACGAGCCGCCGGGCACCCGGTCCGGCGCCGCCGCATTGACCGGTGTGCCGTCGAAAGCGTTCTCGCCCAGGATTCCCAGCGATACCTCATCGGTAATGGTCTTGCCGATCAGGGTGGCGCCGGAATCGAGCAGGGTCTGCACCGCCCAGGCATGCCGCGCCGGCAGCGGCCGGCCGCTCGGCCAGTCGGGATTGCCGCCACCGGTCGGCACGCCGGCGACGTCGAACAGGTCCTTCGCGGCGAAGGTGAGCCCGGCCAGCGGGCCGCCGGCGCGGCCCTCGATGCGCACCCGCGGGCCTACCACGAAGGCACCGACTGGATCGTCCACGCGCTACTCCGCCTATTCGGCGGGCGCCGCCGGCGCGGCGCGCCGCGAGCGCCTGCTCCAGGCGGCCCGCCAGTTCATGCCGGCGAGCTTGTCGAGCCAGATGTAGACGACGGGCGTGATGAACAGCGTCAGCAGCTGCGACACCAGGAGGCCGCCGACGACCGTGATGCCGAGCGGCTGGCGCAGCTCGGCGCCGGCGCCTGCGCCGATCGCGATCGGCAAGGCACCCAGCAGGGCGCAGGCGGTGGTCATCATGATCGGGCGGAAGCGCAGCCTCGCGGCCTCGACGATCGCCTGCTCGGCCGACGCACCCTGAGCACGCCGATCGATCGCGAAATCGACCATCATGATGGCGTTCTTCTTGACGATGCCGATCAGCATGACGACGCCGATCATGGCGATGACGCTGAGATCCATGTCGAACATCATGAGGATCAGCAGCGCCCCGATGCCCGCCGACGGCAGGCCGGACAGGATGGTCAACGGGTGAATGAAGCTCTCGTAGAGGATGCCGAGGATGATGTAGATCACCAGCACCGCGGCGAACAGCAGCAGGCCCTGGTTAGCGACAGCCTGCTGGAAGACCTGCGCGCTGCCCTCGAAGCTGGTGGCGATGTTCGGAGGCAGCCCGACGTCGGCCGCGGCCGCCTGGATCTCCGCGACGGCCTGGCCGAGCGCGACGCCCGGCGCCAGGTTGAAGGAGACGATCACCGAGGGCAGCTGGGCGATGTGGTTGACCGTGAGCGACGTCGGCTTGTCGCTGCGCTTGGCGACGGTATCGAGCGGCACCAGCGCGCCGCTCGGCGTGCGCACCTGCATGCGGCGAAGCACGTCGTTGACGTCGGCGTACTTGGGATCCGCCTCGAGGATCACCTGGTAGGTGTCGTCCGGGGCATAGATGGTCGAGACCTGACGGCTGCCGAAGGCGGAGTACAGGAGCAGGCGGATCTGATCGACCGACAGGCCGAGACGGGAGGCGGTGTCACGGTCGACATCGATGACCGTGGAGCGCGCGCGCACCTGCAGGTCCGAGTTGACGTCGAGGATCTGCGGGATGCGCCGCATGCGCTGCTCCATGAGCGGGGCGTACTCGCGCAACGTGGCGAGGTCGCTCGAGCGCATGCCGAATTGATACTGCGCGCGGGTCTGGGTCGTGCCGAGGTTGATCGATTGGGTCGGCTGGAAAAAGACATTGATGCCAGGGACGGTCGCCGTCGCGCGCCGCAGCCGGGCGATCACCTGGAGAGCACTGTCCTTGCGTTCCGGCTTGTCGCGCAGGATCACGAACATGCGCCCGGAATTGACCGTCGCAGCCGCATTGCCGCCGCCGACGATCGACAGCACCGACTTGACATCGGGGTCGCGCTTGATGATCTCGGCGAGCGCGCCCTGGCGCGCCACCATGGCATCGAACGAGGCATCGTCGGGACCGACCGTGGAGCCCGAGATCTGCCCGATATCCTCGGACGGGAAGAAGCCCTTGGGAATCGCCTGGAACAACACCCCCGTCAGCACGAAGGTGCCGAGCGTGATCAGCAGCACCAGCCGCGGCATCGCCACGGTATGCCTGAGCGCCCAGGCATAGCCGGCGCTCACCTTGTCGAAGCTCCATTCGAAGGAGCGCAGCAGGAAGTTATGCCGCTCGTTGTGGTCGACCGGCTTCAACACCCGCGAGCACAGCATCGGCGTCAGGGTCAGCGACACGATGCCCGAGATCAGGATGGCGAAGCTGATGACCAGGCCGAACTCGTTGAACATGCGGCCGACGACGCCGCCCATGAACAGCACCGGGATGAACACGGCGACCAGCGACAGGGTCATCGAGACGATGGTGAACCCGACCTCCTTGGACCCCTTGAAGGCGGCCTCCATCGGCTTCTCGCCCGCCTCGATATGACGGACGATGTTCTCCAGCATGACGATCGCATCGTCGACCACGAAGCCGACGGCGAGCGTCAGCGCCAGCAGCGAGATGTTGTCGATCGAGTGGCCGCACACGTACATCGCCGCGAACGTGCCGATGATGGATATCGGCAGGGCAATGGCCGGGATCATCGTGGCGCGGAAGCTGCGCAAGAAGAAGTAGATGGCGATGATGACGAGGATGGCCGCCAGGATGAGCGTGAACTCGACATCCTCGATGGCATGGCGGATCGGCACCGAGCGATCGGCCAGCAGCTGGATCTCGACGCCGGTCGGCAACTCCGCCTGGATCGCCGGCACCAGGGCCTTGACCCGGTCGACGACGTCGACCGTGTTGCCGTCGGGCTGGCGATAGACGCCCAGCACGATCGCGCGCGTGCCGTCGAGCCAGCTCGCGACCTTGTCGTTCTCCACGCCATCGATGGCGGTCGCGACGTCGGACACCCGCACGGGAGCGCCGTTCTGCCAGGTGACGATCACCGGCATATAGTCGGCCGCCTTGGTGATCGGCCCCGTGGCGTCGAGGATCGAGCTCTGGCGGTTGTCGGCAATGGAGCCCACCGGCTTGCTCGAGTTGGCGCTGACGATGGTGTTCTGCAGCTCCTGCAGGGTCAGGCCGCGCACCGCCAGCTGGTCGAGATTGGCGCGCACGCGCACCGCGTATTTCTGCGACCCGAAGATGACCACCTGCGCCACGCCCGGCAGGGTCGAGATGCGTGGCAGGATCGCCCGGTTGGCGAAGGCGTCGATATCCGACAGGCGGACCTGGGAGGAGCGCAGCGCCAGGAACATCACCGCCCAATCGGCGGGGTTCACCTTTCGGAAGCTGGGCGGCGTCGTCATTTCCGGCGGCAGGCGTCGCATGGCCGAGGAGATCGCCGACTGCACGTCGAGCGCCGCACCGTCGATCGAGCGATTGAAGTCGAACTGCAGCACGATCGACGTGTTGCCGAGCGACGATGTCGACGTCATCGCCGTCACGCCGGCGATGGTCGAGAACTGGCGCTCCAGGATGGAGGCGACCGATGCCGCCATGGTTTCCGGGCTGGCGCCGGGAAGCTGGGCCGTGACCTGGATAGTCGGAAAGTCGACTCGCGGGATCGCCGCCACCGGGAGCTGCTTGTAGCCGAAGATGCCGGCGATGATGAACGAGGCCATCAACAGGATGGTCATGACCGGGCGGCGAATGCACAGCGCGGAAATCATGCTGGGCTCCTCCCGGTCAGCCGCGCGGCTGCGCGGGCGCTGCGGGTCTGGGGGGCTGCGCCTGTGTCGGCGCCGCGGCAGGCGACGGGGTCGGCGGGCGAACGGCGACGTTGGCACCGTTGACCAGGCGAAGCTGTCCGTCGACCGCCACCTGCTCGCCGTCGGCAAGCCCCTTGCCGATTACCGTCTCGCCGTTCTGCGTGCGCTTCACGACCACCGGGCGAAGCTCGGCAACCCCGTCCTTGATCACGAACAGGTACGGTCCCTGGGGGCCCAGCTGGATGGCGGGGGCGGGAACGGCGATCGCATCCGGTTCCACGCCGAGGACGATCTCGACCCTGACGAACTGGCCCGGCCAGAGCCCCTCGTTGGCGTTGTCGATGCGCGCCTTGGTGGTCACCGTGCCGGTATTGGGATCGACCGAGTTCTCGATGAAGGCGATCACCCCTGGCTGCTTGTGATCGTCGTCGATCAGGGCGTTGACCTTGACATCGCCCTTGGCCATGGCCGCGCGGATATCGGGGAGATAGACTTGGGGAACCGCGAACGCGACGTAGATCGGGTTGACCTGGTTGATCGTGGCGAGCGCCGAGGCGGACGAGTTGTCGCCGACGCGAACTACCGTCCCGGCCTTGCTCGAGATCGAGCCGATCCGACCCGACACCGGCGCGCGGATCTGGGTGAAGGTGAGCGACGTCTGCACGCTCGCCCTGGCCGCCTCGTCTGCCTCGAGCTGCGCCTCGGCGGCCTTGAGGGCGGTGAATGCCGTGTCGCGGCTGACCACGGTGCCGGCGTTCTTGGCCAGCAGCTCCTCGTAGCGTTGCAGGTCACGCCTGGCCTGATGGACCTGGGCATGGTCCTTGCGGATCTGCGCCTCGATCTGGCCGAGTTGGGCCTTGAGCGTGCGCGAATCGAGCTCGAACAGGAGCTCGCCTTCCTTGACCAGCGCGCCCTCGTCGACATTGACCTTCATGATCTGGCTGTCGAGACGCGCCTTGATCTGAATCGAGGCGATGGCTTGCACCGTGCCGACCGCCTCGATGACGATCGGCATCGCCTTCTTCTCGACCTTGGTGATAACGACCGGAACCGGACCGCCGGGATTCAAGCGGCCGCGACGTCCCTGCGGCTGGGCAGCCGCCGCGGGACTGGCGCCACCCTTCTCCGCTGCGCTCGCCGCCGCGCCGAGCCCCAGGCGCTGCGCCACCTCATGACGATAATGGTATCCCGCTCCGCCGGCTGCGACGAGGAGCACGCCCAAGACAGCGAGACGGACAATCCGCATACCAGACGCTCCAAACCCCGACCCCAACAGTCAATTATAGGCCGTGAATGCCCGCACGGACAGTCGGAAGCGGTCTAAACGCCTCTTTCTCAAGCAAAAACCCGCCACGAGGGGCGGGTTTTCGTCACATTCTCGGGAGGTGGCCGAGCCGGGCCAGCGCCATGCTCAGCGGCTGTAGTACTCGACCACGAGCGACGGCTCCATCTGCACCGGGTAGGGCACATCGGACAGCTTGGGACCGCGCACGTAAGTGCCTTTCATGTCCTTGTGGTCGACCGTCACGTATTCGGGCACGTCGCGCTCGGCCGTCTGGGTGGCCTCGAGCACCCGGGTCATTTCCCTGGCCTTGGCGGTCAGCTCGATGACATCGTTGTCCTTGACCAGGTAGGACGCGATGTTGACGCGGCGGCCGTTCACTTTCACGTGACCGTGGCTCACCAGCTGGCGACTGGCGAACACGGTGATCGCGAACTTCATGCGGTAGATGACGGCGTCCAGCCGGCGCTCCAGCAGCTCGACCAGGTTTTCGCCGGTATCGCCCTTGCGGCGCACTGCCTCGAGATAGTAGCGGCGCAGCTGGCGCTCGGAGACCGAGCCGTAATAGCCCTTGAGCCTCTGCTTCGCCATGAGCTGCAGCCGGTAGTCGGTCGGCTTCTGCCGGCCCTGGCCGTGCTGGCCGGGTCCGTACTCGCGCTTGTTGATCGGGCTCTTCGGCCGGCCCCACAGATTGACCCGGAGGCGGCGGTCGATCTTGTACTTCGAATTCTCGCGCTTGCTCACGCGACAGCTCCTTCGTTGGGCGCCGCCTTTGGCGACGCTGTTGTCCGGATAGGCCTTGGTCCGACCCTGCGCTGCTCAGAGCGCCTTGGTCGGGGCGGGACGCGGCGCCCGACAGGGCATCGCGACCACGTTCTCCGGAGGAGCGCGGAACATACTTTTGAAAGCGCCCCTGTCAAGCAGCGATTCCGCTCGCCGAATCAGGAACTTAGCTCATGGCTGGAGCGCACCGCTCGTAGGCGCCAGCTTTTCGATCGTCCCCCCCAGCGAAGCTACAGCGAAGCTGGGGGGAGAACCGAAAGGTCAGCGCCCGAGAGCGGCGGGCTCCCAGCCCTGAACCTCAGACCTCCTCCAGCACGATCTCGTGGCTGACGGAAGCCGACTTCCGGATCATGGCGGTGGCCGAGCAGTACTTGTCCTCCGACAGGCTCACCGCGCGCTCGATCAGGGCCCGGTTCAGCCTGCGGCCGCGCACCGTGTAGATGACCTTGACCGAGGTGAAGACCTTGGGCGGCTCGTCGGCTCGCTCGGCGACCAGGGACACCTCTACTCCCTCGATGTCCTGGCGTTGCTTCCTCAGCATCGCCACCACGTCGATCGCCGTGCAGCCGCCCATCCCCATGAGCACGACCTCCATCGGCCGCGAGGCGAGATCGCGGCCGCCCACGTCGGGAGCGCCATCCATCGTGAGGGTATGGCCGCTGCCGCCTTCGGCGACGAACAGGGCGCCGTCGACCCAGGAGATCTTGGCGGTGGTGGACATGCTCACTCCTCGCTGTGCTTGCCTTTGCCGAGATACTTCATGACGCCGTGAAAGGTCCGCACTTCCTGCTCGGTCATCATCGCGCGCTGCAGGAAGGCACGCAGGTTCTGCACCATCGCCGGCTTCGCCGCCTTGTTGCGCAGGAAGCCCGATTGGTCGAGCGCACGCTCCAGGTGATCGAAGAGATTCTGCATCTCCTGCTTGGTCGCCGGGCGGACCGCATAGTCCGACAGGCGTTCCGCCGGCGTCGCCTGCGCCAGCATCGCCCATTCGTAGGCGACCAGCAGAACCGCCTGGGCGATGTTGAGCGAGGAGAATTGCGGATTGAGCGGGATCGAGAGCGCGGTGTCGGCCAGCACCATATCGTCGTTGGTGAGACCCGTGCGCTCCGGCCCGAACAGGATGCCGACCCTGTCGCCCCGGCCAATCCAGTCGCGCATCTCGCCGGCAGCGTGGCGCGCGGTGACGATGCGCTGGCTGAGCTCGCGGTTGCGCGCGCTGGTCGCGACCACGTGATGCAGGTCGGCCACGGCCTCGGCAACGCTGTCGAACACCAGCGTCCCCTCCAGGACGATGTCGGCGCCCGAGGCCGCGCGCTGCGCCGCAGGGTTGGGCCAGCCGTCGCGCGGCGCGACCAGGCGCAGGCCCGACAGGCCGCAATTGAGCATGGCACGCGCCGCCATGCCGATATTCTCGCCGAGCTGCGGGCGCACCAGGATGACGAACGGCGTGTCCGAGGCGGTGGCGCGGCCCTTCGAAGGTCGTCCCATGCCGCCCTATATCACGACCGGTTGGTCTGTCTGGAGTTGAGACATGCACTGAGGACGCGACAGCGAGGCTCTCTGGGTCGTTTCGGCGGGTATGGAGTGACGGCGGCAACCTCATGCACGTGAAAGACGCGTCGGCGAGGCTCTCGGGGTCAGGCTCCTATGACTGCGCGTGCCTTCAGACGGGCCTCCGCCAGCTCCGCAGCTTCCACCCGACCCTTGCGCATGGCTCGTCGAACGCGCCAGTCCAGACTCTTGACCTGATCAGCCAACGCGACCGACGGCGTGGATCCGGAAATCCGCACCTCGAAGGGATATCCCTTGATGCGTGTCGTCAGTGGGCAACAGACCATCAGGCTCGTCTTTCCGTTGTAGGCGGCGGAACTCAGGACCAGGGCAGGACGATGGCCCGCCTGTTCCCTCCCGGCTTGCGGGTCGAACTGCAACCAGACGATGTCGCCGGCATCGGGCACGTAGCGCGCTGCCATCAAAGCCCTTCCTTGCCTGCCGGCGGGCCGAAGTCGATCTCCTCGTGCAGATTGTCGGGAGTAATCTTGCCAACGAGACCAGCGAGATCGTAGGACGAGGGCCGCAGGGGTTCGACGACGATGCGCCCGTTCTCCTCCCGGACATCGACCGCATCGTCGATCTCGACCTTTGCCGCCTTGAGAATCGGCGCCGGAATCCGGATGGAGGCGCTGTTTCCCCATTTTTTGACGGTGACACGCATGGCTGCCTCATGTATCGACAATGTCGATACTAAAGGTTCCAGGCGCGCTTGCAACCCAAGACACGTTGCCGATTCGCTCAGGCGCGTTCGGCGACCGCCGTACCCGGGCCAGGCGTCGCGCCGGCCGGGCAGGTGCCGAGGATGATCATGCCGAGCACCTCGTCCTTGGTCACCGCGCGGGTCGCTGCCGTGCCGACCAGCCGGCCGTTCTTCATCACCGCCACGCGATCGGCCAGGTCGAACACGTCGTGGATGTCGTGGCTGATCAGGAAGATGCCGATGCCTTCCTTCTTCAGCTGCACGACGAGATCGCCGACCTGCCGGGTCTCCTGCGGGCCGAGCGCCGCCGTCGGCTCGTCCATGATCAGCACGCGGGCGTTGAAGTGAATCGCCCGGGCAATGGCGACGGCCTGGCGCTGGCCACCCGAAAGCGCCCTCACCGGCTCCTTGAACCCGGCGAAGTGCGGGACGAGTCGCGCCATCACCGCACGGGTCTCGACCTCCATCGCGACGTCGTCGAGCGTGCCCCAGGCGGTGCGCAGCTCGCGCCCGAGGAACAGGTTGGCTGAAGCGTCCAGGTTCTCGGCCAGCGCCAGGGACTGGTAGATCGTCTCGATGCCATAGCGCCGCGCGTCGCGCGGGCTGCGGATCGAGGCCGGCTGGCCATCGATGCGGATCTCGCCCGAATCGGGCCGATAGGCACCTGACAGCATCTTGATCAGGGTGGACTTGCCGGCGCCGTTGTGGCCGAGCAAGCCGACGACCTCCCCGCCGTGCAGCGCCAGCGAGACGCCGTCGACCGCCTGCACGCCGCCGAAGCTGATGCGCATGCCGCGCAGCTCGACCAGGGGAGCCGTGGTGGAGCCCATTGCGTCGCTCATGCCGCGCCTCCCTTGAAGGCGCGTGCGCGATAGAGCCGGTCGAGCCACACCGCCATGACCAGCACGATGCCGACCACGATGTTCTGCAGGGGCGTATCCAGCCCCATCAGGACCATGCCCGACTGCAGGCTCTGCATGATCAGCGCCCCCAGCACGGCGCCGACGACGGTGCCGAGCCCGCCGCCCAGCGACGTGCCGCCGATCACCGTGGCGGCGATGACGTAGAGCTCGTCGAGCGTGCCCTGCGCATTGGTCGCGGCGTCGAGGCGCGCCGTCGAGATGGCAGCGGCCACGGCGCACAGCGTGCCCATCAGCACGAAGACCAGGACGGTGACGCGCCTGGTGTCGACGCCCGACAGCTCGGCCGCCTCGGGATTGCCGCCGAGCGCGAACACATAGCGGCCGAACCGCGTGCGCCGGGCCAGGAAGGCGACGACGATGGCCACGGCGATGGCGATCAGCACCGGCACGGCAAGGCCATGCGCGATCGCCAGCCCCTCCGGCGGGACGACGAGACCGCGCGCTGCCGCCAGTCGCTCCGCGACCCGCGGCGGGAGGTCGTAGCTGTTGACCACCAGCACGACGGCCAGCACCGCGAGGCCGGCGAGCCCGGCGACCGTCACCTCCGCCCACGCCGGGCGCAGCGCGAAGCCGGCCGCCTGCCGCCGCCGGCGCGCGTGCAGCGTGCGCCAGACGATGGCGGCAAGTGCCACCACCGCTAGAGCCCAGGTCCAACCGGCGCCGATCGAGCCGTCGATGCCGCCGCCCATGCGCCGAAAGGCATCGTCCATCGGCGCCACCGTGCGCCCGGACGTGATCCACCAGGCACAGCCGCGCCAGACCAGCAACCCTCCCAGCGTCACGATGAAGGCAGGCACGCCGAGATAGGCGACGATCAGACCCTGCAGCAGCCCGATTGCCGCTCCGACGGCCAGCCCGACGGCCAGGGCGACGAGCCAGATCAGCGGATGCTCGTACCCGAGGTAGCGCGGGAGGAGTTCGGCCTGAGTCACTCCCATGATCATGCCGACGACGCCCAGGATCGAGCCGACCGAAAGGTCGATGTGTCGCGCCACGATCACCAGCACCATGCCGGCCGCCATGACGGCGACCGACGCAGTCTGCACCGAGAGGTTCCACAGGTTCCGCGGCGTCAGGAAGGCGCCACCCGACATCAGGTCGACGCCGATCCAGATCAGCGCCAATGCGCCCAGCAGGCCGAGCAGGCGCGCGTCGATCTCGGTGGCACGAAACAGGCTTGCGAGATGCTTGCGCGCTGACGGTGTGCCTTCTCGCGACGCGCCGGGGGACGACACGTTCACCGGGTTTCCTTCATTGCCGGAAGCGCGCCACTGGTGGCGGAGTAACCGCCGCCAAAGGGCCTGTGACAAAGCAAGTGCCTCAAATTCCGGTAGTGACGCATAACCTTGGTCGAAGACCCGACAAAATCCTCATCCTGAGGAGCGGCCGCGGGCCGCGTCTCGAAGGATGGGCAACACACCAAGTCGCTGAACGTGGGGTGTTGCAGCATCCGATTTGTTGCCGACCCTTCGAGACGCGGCCCTGCGGGCCGCTCCTCAGGGTGAGGTCCTCTTGTAACATAGCGCCTATGAGTGGCGCGCTCCCGGCAATGAGCCTCATCGGCAGGGCCCGGCTCAGTTGCAGGCCTTGACGGTGCCCGGCTTCACGCCGCGGCAGACCACGTCCTTGGGCACCCAGTTGGCCTGGATGACGACATCGAGATTGTCCCTGGTGACCGGCACGGGCGTCAGCAGGATCGAGGTCATCGGAACCTTGCGCGGACCGTCGGCCCAGCTCTTGGTGCCCTGCAGCGCCGCGAGCTTGGCGCCCTTGGCCATCGCCATCGCCTGCTCGCCGGCCGTCCGGCCGAGCAGGCGCGCGTCCTTCCACACGCTTACCGTCTGCGTGCCCAGCGCGACGCGGTTCAGGGCCGCCTGGTCGCCATCCTGGCCCGACACTGGCACCGATCCGGCCAGGCCCTGCGCCGCCAGCGCCGCGATGGCGCCGCCCGCCGTGCCGTCGTTCGACGCCACGACCGCGTCGATCTTGTTGCCGTTGGCGGTCAGGAACTGCTCCATGTTGCGCTGCGCGTTGGCCGGCAGCCAGCCATCCGTGTAGGCCTCGCCGACCTTCTTGATCTTGCCGGACTTGATCGCATCCCCCAGCACCTCGATCTGGCCGCCATAGAGAAAGTCGGCATTGGGATCGGACGACGAGCCCTTGATGAAGACGTAGTTGCCCTCCGGCTTCACCTTGAAGACCTCGCGCGCCTGGACGCGACCGACCTCCTTGTTGTCGAAGGTGATGTAGAGCACGTCCTTCATCTCGATCAGGCGGTCGTAGCCGATTACCGGGATGCCCTCGTTGAGTGCCTTCTCGACGGCGGGCCGGATCGCATTGGCGTCCTGGGCGAGCACGATGAGCGCCTTGGCGCCTCGGGCGAGCAGCCCCTCGATGTCGGCCAGCTGCTTGGTGGCGTTGCTCTGCGCATCGGCCGAGATGTAGGTGCCGCCGGCCGCCGTGATCGCCGCCTTGATTGCCGCCTCGTCGGTCTTCCAGCGCTCCTCCTGGAAGTTCGACCAGCTCACGCCGACCACCTGTGCCTGGGCCGGAGCAGTCATCGCCGCCATGCTGGCCAGGACGGCGGCGCCAACCAGCGCCGCAAATGAAGTGCGAGCCATGTCTCCTCCCGTTGTTGTCTGGCCTGCGCGAGCGCCAAGCTGGGCAAGCCTGATGACGAGGCTGCCTCAAACTATGATGTGCAGGCCGCAGGGCGGTCAAGATTGTGCAACCGGAGACGAAGCTACCGCACCAGCACCTGCTTGCGCATGAACAGGAGCAGCGGGATCACCAGCAGGGTGCACAGCGTCATCGCGCGGAAGTCGTTCAGGTAGCCGATCATCGCCGCCTGGCGGTTGATCTCGGCGTCCCACACCGCGAGCATTTGCGAATCGGCACCGGGCATGACCCGGCCGAACGGCCAGCCGGCGCTGTAGGGCGTCAACTGGCCGACCAGCTCGGCGCGGTTCTCCTGGGTGTTGCGCGCCAGCAGCGAGACCAGCACGGCGATGCCGACCGATGCGCCCATGTTGCGCATCAGCGCGTTGATCGCCGCCCCCTCGGTGCGCAGGCGCGGCGGCAGGGTGGCGAAGGTGAGCGTGGTGAGCGGCGGGAAGACCAACCCGAGCGCGAAGCCCAGCAGGACGCCGTTCCAGATGATCCGGCTCTCGCTGACCTCGAGCGTGAAGGTCGTCATTTCCCAAAGCGACACGGCGCACATGGCGAAGCCCACGGCGATCAGGACGCGGGCGTCGATGAGGCCGATCAGGCGCGACACCAGCATCATCGAGATCATCATGCCGGCACCGCGCGGCGCCAGCACCACGCCGGTGGTGAACACCGGATAGCCCTTGAGCTGCTGGAGGAACGGCGGCATCAGCGTCGCCGTCACGATCAGCACCAGGCCGGTGATGGCGGTCAGGATCAGGCCGACAGACAGGTTGCGGTCGCGGAACAGGTCGCGCGACAGGAACGGCTGGCGGTCGGTCAGCATGTGGATGAGGAACATCGTGAACGACACGCCGGCGATCAGGGCCTCGCCGATGATCTCGAGCGAGTCGAACCAGTCGAGCTGCTGGCCGCGATCGAGCATCAGCTGGAAGGTGCCGATGGCGATTGCCAGGAAGGCGAAGCCCAGCAAGTCGAAGGGCCGCCGCCGGTCGTGCGCGGTATCGCGTACCAGCAGCAGGATGCCGGTGGTGCAGAGGATGCCGACCGGCAAATTGATGTAGAACACCCAGCGCCAGGTGAACTCGTCGGTCAGCCAGCCGCCGAGCGAGGGGCCGACGATCGGGCCGATCATGGTGCCGACGCCCCACATCGCCATCGCCTTGCCCTGCTCCTCGCGCGGGTAGGTGTCCATCATGATGGCCTGCGAGACCGGCACCAGGGCGGCGCCGAAGCCACCCTGCAGGGCGCGGAACAGCACCAGCTGATCGAGGCTTTGTGCCGCGCCGCACAGCATCGAGACGATGGTGAAGCCGACGACGCAGGTCGACAGCGTGGTGCGCAGGCCGAACCGGGTGGCGCAGAAGCCGGCGAACGGCGTCATGATCGCCGAGGCCACGATATACGAGGTAACGACCCAGGAGACCTGCTCCTGCGTGGCCGACAGCGAGCCCTGGATCGAGGGCAGCGCCACGTTGGCGATCGTGCCGTCGAGCGCATGCATGATGGTGGCCATCATGACCACCAGGGTGATCAGCCCGCGCCGGCGCCTGACCGACGGATCGACCGTCATGGCTTGGCGGTGGCCGACGCGCTCGACAGGCCGAAGGTCTTGGCGAGGCCGGCCATGAGGCCGCCGAACGAGCGGGTGTGGCCGGTGTCGATCTCGACGGTCGTGCTCATGCCGACGCGCAGAGGCGGGTCGCCCTCGCGGCAGATGACCGAGACGCGCACCGGGATGCGCTGGACGACCTTGACCCAGTTGCCCGAGGCGTTCTGCGGCGGCAGCACGGCGAACTCCGCGCCGGTCGCCTGGGCGATGCTCGACACCGAGCCAGTGCACTCGGCGTCGGGGTAGGTATCGACCTTGATGGTCGCCGGCTGGCCTGTCCGCACCAGGGTGAGCTCGGTCTCCTTGAAGTTGGCCTCGATCCAGAGATCCCTGTCGGCCACGACCACCATCACCGGCACGCCGGCGGTGGCATAGCTTCCGGGCACCGGCCGCTTGGCCACGATGCCGTCGAGCGGCGCCTCGATGGACGTGCGCCGCAGCTGAAGCAGCGCCTCGTCGCGCGCCGCCATCATCTGCCTTACCCGCGGATGATCGTCTGCTCGGATCTTGGGGTCGCCGGCGAGTTGCGCCTCGATGCGCTGCAGGTCCTCCTGCGCCGCCGAGATGCGCTGGCGCGCCACGTCCAGGCCCATGCGAGTCTCCTCGAGCTTCTGCGTCGAGGCGATCTTCTTGTCGGCGAGCTCGGACTGGCGATCGAACTCGGACTGGGCATAGGTCATCTGGCTGAGAGCCGCCTTGATCTCCTCGCGCTTGGTGCGCCACTGCGCACGCAGGCCGCGGATGTCGGCCCGCGTCGTCTCCATCTCGGCCTCGATCTTGGCGAGCGCCAGGCGATAGGCCTGGTCGTCGAGCCGGAACAGCAGCTGGCCGCGCGAGACCTGCTGGTTCTCCTGCACCGGCACCTCGACGATGATGCCGCTTAGCTCGGTAGCGATCTGGGCGCGATCCCCCTTGACGTAGGCATTGTCGGTGCTGACGTGGCGGCCAGAAGCCACCCACACCCACGCCGACGCGACGATCACGAGCAGCGGCAGGGACCACATGACGAGACGCGCCAGCGCTCGCCCGCCCAGCCGCGACCGACGCGGCACGACCGGGACCGGCGCCGGCGCGATCACGGGGCCCTGCGCCGGGACGCGGGCGTCCAGCTGTTCTCCGTCTCTCACCAATATATGGTCTGCCGGGCGGTCCCGCCGGTCAACCGGCCGGGCCAACATGGCTGATAGGCCGGCGGCGCGGGATCGGATTTCTGTTCTCCTCCCCAGCTTCGCTGGGGAGACCTCCAGCACGCCGGCGTGCACCACGATGCTGCGAAAATGGCGGCGTTGCTTGACGGAGGCTCATGGCCGGGAGCGCGCCACTCCGGACGACCGGCCCCTATGAGCGCCACGGAGTGGCGCGCTCCCGGCATACCTCGACTGCGGCGCATTTTCATAGGAGGTGTCGGCGCATGTCCTGAGCGAAGCGAAGGATCTGCGCCGACGGAGGGGTCGCGAGCCACGAGTCTCGAGCCCATGACCCCTCCCCAGCTTCGCTACTACGACGCTGGGGAAGAGAACCGAACGCCGGCTGCGCCGGCTTGCTACTTGGCAGGCTGCGCCGGCTTGCTCATTTGGCCGGCTGCGCCGGCGAGGCGCCGTCGCGAAACAGCTTGTAGGTGATGGCGTCGTACAGGGCGTTGTACGAGGCATCGACGATGTTCGGCGACACCCCTATCGTCGACCATCGGCTCTTCGCGTCGGCGCTTTCGATCATGACACGGGTGGTGGCGGCCGTGCCGCCGGCCGAATCGAGGATGCGCACCTTGAAGTCGACCAGCCGCATGTCCTGAAGCTCGGGGTAGACCGGGATCAACGCCTTCCGCAGTGCAGCATCGAGTGCGTTGACCGGGCCGTTACCCTCCCCCACCTCCATCGCCCGCCGGCCCGCGACATCGAGCTTCACCGTCGCCTCGGAGAGGGCGATCAGCTGGCCGCGGGCATTGACCCGGCGCTCAGCCAGCACGCGGAAGCTTTGCAGCGCAAAGTAGTCGGGCACGGTATGCAGCTGGTGGCGCGCCAGCAGCTCGAACGAGGCGTCGGCGCCGTCGTAGGCATAGCCCTCGGCCTCGCGCTCCTTGACGATCTCGAGCAGCCGCGCGACGCCCGGGTCCTTGGGATCGACCTCGAGGCCGATCTGGCGGAACCGGGCCATGATGTTGGACCGGCCGGCCTGGTCGCTGACCACGATGATGCGCTGGTTGCCGACGACCTCCGGGTCGACATGCTCGTAGGTCTTCGGGTCCTTCTCGACCGCCGACACGTGCAGCCCGCCCTTGTGAGCGAAGGCGCGCGTGCCGACATAGGCGGCGCTGCGGTTGGGCACGACGTTCAGCCGGTCGTCGAGCAGGCGCGACAGGTGGGTCAGCCGCTGCATCGCATTGGGCTTCAGGCCGGTGTCGAAGCCCATCTTGAGAACCAGGTTCGGGATCAGGGCGATCATGTTGGCGTTGCCGCAGCGCTCGCCCAGCCCGTTGATGGTGCCCTGGACCTGGCGGGCGCCCGCACGCACGGCGGCCAGCGTGTTGGCGACGGCGTTCTCGGTATCGTTGTGGGTGTGGATGCCGATGCGCTCGCCGGGGATCTTCCTGGTCACCTCGCCGACGATGCGCTCGATCTCGTGCGGCAGGGTGCCACCGTTGGTGTCGCACAGAACGAGCCAGCGCGCGCCCGCCTTCTCTGCTGCGGCGAGGCAAGCCATGGCGTAGTCGGGGTTGGCCTTGAAGCCGTCAAAGAAGTGCTCGGCGTCGAACATCACCTCTTCCATGCGGCCCTTCGCGTAGGCAAGCGAGTCGCCGATCATCTCGAGGTATTCGGAGCGATCGACCTCGAGCGCCACGTCGACATGAAAGTCCCAGGTCTTGCCGACCATGCAGACGGTGCGCGCCTTGGTCTGCAGGATGCTGGCCAGCCCGGGATCGTTGGCGGCGCTGCGCCCGGCGCGACGGGTCATGCCGAACGCGACGAACTTGGCGTTGTGGAAGACGGGCGGGTCGGCGAAGAAGCGATCGTCGGTCGGGTTGGCGCCCGGCCAGCCGCCCTCGATGTAGTCGATGCCCAGCAGGTCGAGCTCGCGCGCAATCGCGGCCTTGTCGGCCACGGTGAAATCCACGCCCTGGGTCTGGGCGCCGTCTCGCAGGGTGGTGTCGAAAAGATAGATGCGGTTGGACTGGCTCATGTGGGCCGCATCATAGTGGGCCCTCGCCCCGGGAGATACCGCTCATGACCACGTCCCCCCGATGACCACGTCCACCACCATCGTCGAGCTGCGCTCGACGCTCCTGCAGGTGCCGTGGCGCGGCACGCCGCCGGCCGCCGGCATCCTCTCGGCCCCGTTCCGCGACCTCTATGTCCTGGAGATCGAGACCCAGGGCGGGCTGGTCGGCATGAGCTACCTGATGCCGCTGCGCGGCGGCCTCGACACGCTCGATGCCTGCATGAAGGAGCTGATCGCCCCGCACGTGATCGGTCGCGATGCCACCGAGGTCGAGGCGATCTGGCAGGTTCTCTACCGCAGCAACTTCTGGCTGGGCCGCATGGGCGTCACGGTGTTCGCACAGAGCGCGGTCGACATGGCCTTGTGGGACATCGTCGGCAAGCGCGCCGGCCTGCCGCTGTTCCGCCTGTGGGGCGCCGCGCGCACGGCGGTGCCGGCCTACGGCTCGGGCTGCTTCCGCGGTCTGGGGCGCGACGGCATGATCGCCCGCGCCAAGGAATTCACCGCACAAGGGCTGAAGGCGATCAAGATGCAGGTCGCCCACATCAGGCCGTGGCGAGAGGACGTGCAGAATGTGCGCGCCATGCGCGAGCAGATGGGCGACGGCGTCGAGATCATGATCGACGTCAACATGGGCTGGGACGCCGACACCGCCATCCAGGCCGGCCATCGCATCGACGAGTACGACCCCTATTGGCTGGAAGAGCCGGTGATCGCCGAGGATTTCGCCGGCTACCGCCGCATCGCCGCGGCGCTCAAGACACGGATCGTCGGTGGCGAGAGCCACTTCACCCGCAACGATTTGCGCCCCTTCTTCGAGACGCCGTGCGTGCCCATCCTGCAGCCCGACCCGATGCGCGGCGGCTACAGCGAGCTGCGCAAGATCGCTGCGGCGGCCGAGCCGTGGGGCATCCGCATCGCGCCGCACCTGTTCCACGAGACGATGGTCCACCTGCTGTCGTCGATCCCCAACGCCAACTATCTCGAGTACATGGACTGGAACGACGATCTGTGGATCGAGCCGGTGCTGCCGGCCAGGGACGGCACCATGAGCCCGCCCGAGCGGCCCGGGCACGGGCTCGCCTTCCGGCCGGAGATCCTCAAGGATTTCCGCAAGGGCGGCCAGCGCTTCAAGGCATGACCCTCCGGGGGCATGACGCAGGATGAACCGCGTACCGTGGCGGAAGGATATCGCACCGACCTGAGCTTCGCCCTCGTCGGCCCGGATCTTGCGACAATGCGATCATGGCTCCGCCGCTCACCGTCACCTTCGCCGGCGGCGCAACAGGCCCCTGGCGCATCGAGAGCATGTCGTCGATCAGCGGTGAGGCATTGCCGGTCGCCGAACGACTGGCCATGGATGTCGAGCCGATGGTACGGCGCGACGTGGCCTGGTCGCTGCGCGGCGTCGTCAGCAACACACGCTACACCACCGCAGAGGAGCTGAATGCCCTGAACGTCGTGTCGCCGCCGCTCCGACGACCAGAGGCCGTCTGCGCGGCACTGATCCCAATCCGCAAATCGGATGCCTGGTGGTCCATGGCGCAAGACCAGCGCCGTGCTGTATTCGAGGAGCGGTCGCAGCACATCGCCCGCTCGCTGCGCTACCTGCCGGCTGTCGCCCGCCGTCTTCACCATGCCCGCGATCTCGGCGAGCCGTTCGATTTCCTCACCTGGTTCGAGTTTGCGCCCCAGCATGCGGCGGGATTCGACGCGTTGCTGGCCGAGCTGCGCGCCAGCGAGGAATGGCACTACGTCGAGCGCGAGGTCGAGATCAGGCTGGTGCGCGACGAAACCTGATTCTCGGAGCGTCGGCGCGATGGGCACGCTGCGCCAGGCAAGGCGTGGTTGAAGGAAGCCATGTGTGGCGAAGATTGTTTTGGGACGCAGCTGCCCCACCCCGCATTCGTCGAGGCCGAGCTGCGTGTCACCCTATCAGCGGGAAATGACAAGCCACCTGGTGGCCGGGCGCGATCTCCCTCGGCTGCGGCATATCGGCGGCGCAGCGCGCCTCGGCGCGCGGGCAGCGCGTGCGGAAGCGGCAGCCGCTCGGCGGATCCATCGGCGACGGCAGATCGGAGGCGGCGAGCTTCACCTGCCGCACCGGCTGCGTCGGGTCGGGCACCGGAATCGCGCTCATCAGCGCCGCCGTGTAGGGATGTGCCGGCGCCCGGTAGAGCGCTTCAGAGGGCGCCAGCTCGCAGATCCGGCCGAGATACATCACGGCGACCCGATCGGAGACGTTCTTCACCACCGCCAGATCGTGCGAGATGAACAGCATGGTGAGCCCCATGCGCGCCTTCATCTCGCGCAGCAGGTTCAGGATCTGCGCCTGCACCGAGACGTCGAGCGCCGAGACCGGCTCGTCGCAGATCAGGAGCGACGGCTCCAGGATCAGCGCCCGGGCGATCGAGATGCGCTGGCACTGCCCGCCCGAGAACTCGTGCGGCCGGCGATCGAGCGCCAGGGCCGGGTCGAGGCCGACCGCCTCCAGCATCGCCTCGACGCGCGCGCCGATCTCCGCTCTCGGCAGGCGGCGGTTCACGCGCAGCGGCGCGGCGACGATGTCGGCGACATCGTGGCGCGGATTGAGCGAGGCGATCGGGTCCTGAAAGATCATCTGCAGCTGTGGCCGCAGGCGACGCAGCGCCGCACCCGATTGCGCCGCCAGGTCGGTGCCCTGAAACCAGACCTCGCCGCCGGTCGGCGGCGGCAGCTGCATCAGGGCGCGCGCCGCCGACGACTTGCCGCAGCCCGACTCGCCGACCAGCCCCAGCGTCTCGCCGCGCTCCATGTCGAAGCTGATGCCGGAGACGGCGTGCACGGTGCGCCCGTCCGGCACCCGGAACTCGACCGTAAGGTCGCGCACGCTGAGCAGGGGCGCGTTCACGACGGCGCCCCGACCGGATGCCAGCAGGCGAAGGCATGGTCCTCGCCGGTCAGGGCCGGCATCGCACGCCGGCAGTCGTCGGCGGCGTAGCGGCAGCGCGGCGCAAAGCTGCAACCGGGCGGTGGGTCGATCAGGTCGGGCGGCCGCCCGGCGATGGTCTGCAGAGGCGTGTGCGGCGGGTCCTGCAGGCGCGGGATCGAGCGCAGCAGCGCCTCGGTGTAGGGCATCCGGGTACGCGCGAACAGCGCCGTCGTGGCGGCACGCTCGACGATGCGTCCGGCATACATCACCGCCACCGCGTCGGTGTGCCCGGCGACAACGCCGAGATCATGGGTGATCAGGATGAGCGCCATGCGGCGCTCGCGCTGCTGGCGGGCCAGCAGGTCGAGGATCTCGGCCTGCACGGTCACGTCGAGCGCCGTGGTCGGCTCGTCGGCGATCAGAAGCGCCGGCTCGCAGCTCAGCGCGATCGCAATGGCCACGCGCTGGCGCATCCCGCCGGACAGCTGGTGCGGGTAGTGATCGACGCGGCGCGCCGGTTCCGGGATGCCGACCGCGGTGAGCAGCTCGACGGACCGGTCGCGCGCCGCGCGCCGGCTCAATCCCATGTGGTAGGTCAGGGTCTCGATGACCTGCGCGCCGCAGGTCATCACCGGGTTCAGCGACGTCATCGGATCCTGGAAGATCATCGCCATGTGGCGGCCGCGCACCCGGCGCAGCTGGCGCTCGGGCAGGCGGCGCAGGTCGCGGCCGTCGAAAATCACGCGGCTGGCCTGCGGTACCCGGGCGGTGGATGGCAGCAGGCTCATGATGGTGCGCGACAGCACCGACTTGCCGCAGCCGCTCTCGCCGACGATGCCCAGGGTCTGGCCACGGTCGAGCGAGAAGGAGACGCCGTCGACCGCGCGGACCCGGCCGCGCGGCGTGTCGAAGTGGGTGTGCAGATCCTCGACCGCGAGCAGCGGCGTCGGGCTCACAGGCGGCTCTCGCGCGGATCGATCAGGCCGCGCAGACGGTCGCCGATCAGGTTGAAGGACAGCACCGTCAGGCACATCGCCGCGGCCGGGATCATGGTGACGTGCGGCGCCTGGTCGAGCAGCTCGCGGCCCTCCTCGATCATCGCCCCCCAGCTCGGCGTCGGGGGCGGCACCGACAGGCCGAGGAAGCTCAACGTGCCCTCGGCGACGATCAGCACCGCGACCAGCAGCATGGCGAAGACCAGCAGCGGCATCACCACGTTGGGCACGATCTCGCGCACCAGGATGTAGAGGTCGGAGGCGCCCATCGCCTTGGCGGCGAGCACGAACTCGCGGCCGGCGAGACTGAGCGTGTTGGCACGGGCGACGCGGGCCGAGGCCGGCACCGACAGGAAGCCGAGCGCCAGGATCAGGTTAGTCAGCGACGGACCGAGATAGAAGGTGATGCCGAGCAGCAGCACCAGCGCCGGGAAGGCCAGGATGATGTCCATCGCCGCCACCACCACGCCCTCGACCCGGCCACGATAGTAGCCGGCGAGCACGCCGAGCGCGCCGCCGACCAGCAGCCCGATCAGCGGCGACAGCAGGCCGATCAGCAGCGAGACCCGCGCGCCGTGGACCAGCCTCGACAGGATGTCGCGACCGATGTTGTCGGTGCCGAGCAGAAAGCGGTACTCGCTGAGGTCGGTCTGGCCGGCGAGCTCGATCTCGCCGACCGTGCCGGGCATCGCCGCCCGGTTGATGAAGTCGATGGTCTCCGGCGCCGGCATCGGCCACAAGTCGGCCGTCACGGCGCCCAGCACCACAAGGCCGATCCAGGCGGCCGGCAGCCAGAAGCCGGCACCGAGACGGCGGCGGCGGCGGCGAACCGCCAGCCCTTCGGCATCGCCGGCGGCAACGACACCGTCGATCGTGGTCCTAGCCATCGCGACCGCCCACCCGGATGCGCGGATCGAGGAAGCTGTAGGTCAGGTCGACCAGGAAATTGATCACCACGTAGGCGACGGCGATGAACAGGATGCAGCCCTGCACCACGACATAGTCGCGGCTGAAAATGCCGGTCAGCAGGAGCCGGCCGATGCCGGGCAGCGCGAAGATCGACTCGATGATCAGCGTGCCGCCGATCAGGGCGCCGATCTGCAGGCCGAGAATGGTGATCAGGCTGAACGACGACGGCCTCAGCGCATGACGGAACAGGATGCGCCATGCCGGCAGGCCCTTGGCCCGCGCCATGGCGATGAAGTCCTCCTGCAAGGTCATGATCATGTCGTTGCGCAGCAGGCGCATCAGCGACACCCATTCGATCAGCGCGATCGACAGCGCCGGCAGAGCGAAGGTGCGCAGGTTGTCCAACAGCCCTTCGGACAGCGGCACGTAGCCGGTGGCCGGCAGCCAGCCGAGCCGCAGGGCGACGGTGAAGATCAGCACCAGCGCCATGACGAAGGGCGGCACCGAGATCATGGCGAAGCCGGCCAGCGTGACGGTGCGGTCGATCCAGCGGTTCTGCCGGTAGGCGCACAGCACGCCGAGCGGCACCGCCAGCGCCACAGCGATGACCTGCGCCAGAAGCATCAGCTCGAGGGTCACCGGCAGGCGGCTCAGGATCGCCTCGCCGACCGGCTCGGACGTGCGCAGCGAGACGCCGAGGTCGCCCTGCACCAGCCCCGCAAGCCATTCGCCGTAGCGCACCAGGATCGGCCGGTCGAGACCGAGCTGCTCGCGCACCGCCGCGGCCTCGGCCGGCGTTGCCGTCGGGCCGACGACCAGCAGGGCGATATCGCCCGGCAACAGGGCCACGAACAGGAAGGTCAGGGTCGTCACCGCCACGACGACGAAGACCAGCCTGAGCAGCTTGCGGCCCAGATACCGCATCGGCGAAACCGGTTACGGCCGGGTGGCGGCTAGTCGAACCACGCGAACCGGACGTCGACAACCCCCTGATAAAGCGGCCGGATGCCCTTGAGTCCCTTCTTGGCGATTGCGTTATGCGTGCGGCCGGACGACCACAGGATCGGCGCATCCTGGTTCATCTTGCGCGCCACCGCGCACATTGCTTTCGTGCGCGCCTCCGGCGTCGGCGCCGAGCGCATCGTCGTCAGCAGCTTGTCCATCTCGGGGTCGGCGTAGTGGGCGAGATTGTAGGGGCTCTTCGAGTGGAGCAGGGCAAACAGCTGCGGCCCTATGTCCCCGGCGTCGGCGATGCGCCAGCCGGCCATCTGGTAGTCGTTCTTGAAGACGGTACCGACGAAAGCCAGCTGATCCATCGGCTTCAGCTTGACGGCGATCCCGGCGCGCTTGGCGAGCTGCTGCCACAGCAGGCCAAGCTCGCGGCCGCGCTGCGTCGCGGTGTGCATCAGCTCGACCTCTATCGGCTTGCCGATCTCGGCCGCCAGCTTCTTGGCCTCGGCGAACTTGCCGTCACCCAGGTAGCCCGAGTCGCACTTGCCGTCGTCATCGAAGCCGGTCTTGGTGACCCGCTGCGTGTTCTGCAGCTGCGACTCGACATAGTACTTCTGGTCCCACGCCATGCTGAGCGCGCGGCGGACGCGCACGTCGTCGAGCGGCGGCTTGGAGTTGTTGAGGAACAGGATGCCACCGCCCTCGCCATCGCGGCTGTACACCGTCAGCTTCGGGTCGCTCCGGGCCTGGACGATGGAATGGCCGCGATCGGTCCAGTGGATGTCGATCTCGCCCGATTGCAGCGCGGCCTGGCGAGTCTGCTGGTCGGGCAGCAGCTTGAACACGATCTGGTCGAAATGGACCTTGGCGTCCTTGTTCCAGTAGTTCGGGTTGCGCTCGACGACGATCTTGTCGCCGCCCCGCCACTCCTTGAACCGGTACGGGCCGGTTCCGACGGGCTGGCGGTTCATGGTGTCGGCGGCGACCGCCTTGGCAGAGGGGATGAAGCAGCACAGGCTGAACGCCGACAGGCCGTCCCTCATCGGCTGCCAGGGATGCTTCAGGTTGATGCGCACGGTGTGGTCGTCGACCTTCTCGGCCCCCTTGATCGGGCTGATGAACTGCAGGCCGATATACTTGCTAGCCGGGTCGAGGATACGGTTGTAGTGCGCGACCACGTCGTCGGCGCTGAAGTCGCTGCCGTCGTGAAACTTGACGCCCTTGCGCAGCTTGAAGATGTAGGTCAGCCCGTCCTCGGATGCCGCCATCGACTCGGCCAGCTCGCCCTGCAGCTTGCCGTCGGCGTCATAGGCCATCAGCCTGTCGGCCATCGTCACCATGACGGAAGCCGGCGCCTCGCCCAGCACCCGGCCCTTGACGGCGTCGAAGCCGGAGGGCTCCTGCTCGATGCCGACTGTCAGGATCTTGTCGGCTGCCGCGGCCGCCCCTGCCGCCAGCGCCGCCGCCCCGGACAGCACGGCGCCGACGAGCGACCGCAAGCCGATCCGCTTCACGCGACTCCAAGCGTTCGAAATCATGTTCGTCCTCCCTGTTGCACGAGGCCATGACCCTGGATCGTTGTTCTTGATTGGCGCCGATGATGCGGCGCTTATGCGGCGAGCGCAACCTCGCGGCGCACCGAGGACCCGGACGGGACCCGGACGATGTCACGATCGCTCCGGCCCGCTCTCGCGCAACAACCCGTAGCATTAGCGCTTCGCCCCCGCCGTGACAGTGCCGCCGGCCGACATGCCGTTCGGCCGGCATTATCGCCCGAAACGGCGTCGCGGACGGCGCCGACGATGGACCCATACCGCGATGTACCCTGTCGTCGGGAGCCGTGCCCGATCGGGCACGAACTCCTCAATGTCAGCGGCACACGTTGCGTAGCGCCCGCCATTCGGCATCGGTGAAGGCCGGGCGGCCGATCGGCGGGCGCTTGGTGGCGGCAATGCGCTCGGCCGTCGGCGGATGGCTCGACCAGATGCCGGCCGCGGCCGCCATGTCGGTCGAATCCTCCTTCATCATCTGCTCGAAGAAGCTGGCGACTCCGTCGGCGCGGATCTCGAGCTTCTCGAGCAGGGCGACGCCCGTGGCGTCGGCCTCGCGCCGCCCGACCCCAGCGTGCTCACGATGTCGGAGTAGCCGCCACTCACCAGATTGAGCATCAGGTCGATGCCGTACTGGCGGATCAGGCCCTTGGTCGGATGGTGGTGCACGACATGGCCGATCTCGTGTGCCAGCACGCCCGCCACCTGCGAGCTGTCCTTGGCCTGCTCGATCAGGTCGAAGAAGAACACCAGGATGCCGCCCGGCAGGGTGAAGGCATTGACCGGCCCGCCGGCAACGACGTGCACCGTGATCGGGTGCTCGTAGCCGGCCGCCTCGGCGAGGCGGTTGGCCAGGCCGTTGATCGCCGCCAGCCCGGCCTTGCCGTGGCACTCCTCCTTGTCGGCCGCGATCTCCTCGTAGACGCTTTCGCCCAGCTTGACCTGTAGGCTGTGAGGCAGCAGCGGCGCGGCATACTCGCTGCCGTAGTCGACCGCGAACCAGAACACGCCGAGCAGCGCCACCAGCGCGGCGCCGAGGCCCGCTATCCGTGCTCCCGGTGCGGCGGGCGATGCCGCCAGCCCGGCGAGGTGAGGAATCAGCTGGGCAAGCTGGCGGCGCAGCTCGAGATCGTCGGCCACGAGGCGAGCATCGCTGCCCCTGCAGGCGACCGCCGGCACCCCTTCGTGCTCGACGTCGCCAAGCACGAACAGGTCGGCGATCGGCCAGCGCGCCAGGATGAAGGAATCGGCCCGCCTGACGATCACCAGCTCGCTCGCGGTGGCGCGGACATCGGCGCCATGCGCCTGGGCCGTGACGCCGTCGTAGAAGCGGGCGCGGGGCGCCGGACCGGAGGCCGCCATCGTCACACGCCCGTCACGTCGAACAGGTCGAGCAGGCCCTCGCCGAAGCCAGGGCCGCGATTGGTCGGCTGGGCGATCGCGGCGCCGTCGGGGGCGCCGTAGACCCACAGCTCGTTGGCGATCAGCCGCAGCGTCCGATGCATGACCCACGGCCAGCCGAGCCCCAGGGTCAGCAGCACGATCAGGTAGTTCAGGACCATGAAGCCCCACATCTGCCGGGTCGAGATCGCCGTGGCGAACAGGACATTGCCGGCGCGGCTGCGCGACACCAGGTAGCGGAACAGGTAGGCCTGCCACCAGCAACGCAGCGGCAGGATCAGCAGCCCGAACAGGATGTAGGCACCGATGGCGATGGCGATGGCGATCACGATGGTGCGCGCGTCGGGATGGGCCAGCAGGTCGCCGATGTCGTCGGCCTCGACGCCGAGCTCGCTGACCGTGCCGCCGATCGCGGCGAACACGACGACCAGGGCGATCACCCAGGCCATGATGTTGAGGAAATAGTAGCCGATGTAGCGGCCGTAGATGTCGCCGGCGCTGCCGGCAAAGGCGAACGGCAGGGTGCCGAGGCGCACGTTGGCGATGCGCGGCCGGGCGAGGTTGACCGACACGACCGGCGTCAGGAGCTGGGCGGTGCAGAGGTTGAGGAAGGTCAGGAGCGTCGCCGATCCGCCGTACGACCAGGCCGATCCGACCAGCCAGAGCCGGATGCCGCGCCATCGCGTGCGGGAGAGCCGGTAGCGCAGGCCGGCATAGTGGCCGACATAGGCGAGTGGAAAGCCGATGAGCGCCACCGAGAGCGAGAAGATGTCGAAAGCGCCGAAGCTCGCCACCGGCTTCTCGTGGAACACGTAAATCCAGACGAGCCACAGCAGCCCGCCCCAGGCGGCGATCAGCACCAGCGCCAGCAGGAAGCCGATCAGGAGCTCGCGGCCGCGGCCGCGGTACTCGAAACGGTCCCCCAGGATGGCGAAATGGCTCCACAGGTAGCGGCGCAGCCGGGTGCGGCCCCAGAAGCGCGACCAGCCGAGCGTCAGCAGCATCAGCACGACGTGGCGCAGGTAGATGGCGTAGAGCTCGCCCAGACGGCCATCGTAGACGGGTCGGCTGGGCGTCAGGTCGGGCGCCGGCGGGGCGGCCGCCGCGACCGTTTGCTCGGCAGCGGCGACCGGCTGCTGCCAGGGAGGGGATGGATGGTTCACGGGTCTCGAATTCTACCCATTTGCATTGCAAAACGAATGATGCTGCAATGCAGCATCGACTGATGTAGGGAAGTCTACGCAACCGACTCGAAACCCGCCACCATGACCGTCCAGCCCTCCCCCAAGCCCCAGCGCGACCGGCCCTGGCTGATCCGCACCTATGCCGGGCATTCGACCGCCGCCAAGTCGAACGAGCTCTATCGCACCAACCTGGCGCGCGGCCAGACCGGCCTGTCTGTCGCCTTCGACCTGCCGACCCAGACCGGCTACGACTCCGATCATCCGCTGGCCAAGGGCGAGGTCGGCAAGGTCGGCGTGCCGATCAGCCATCTCGGCGACATGCGCACCCTGTTCGACGGCATCCCGCTCGACCGCATGAACACGTCGATGACGATCAACGCGCCGGCGGCGTGGCTGCTCGCGCTCTACATCGCAACGGCCGAGGCGCAGGGCGTCGACCGCGCGAAGCTCCAGGGCACGACCCAGAACGACATCATCAAGGAATACCTATCGCGCGGGACCTACATCTTCCCGCCCGAGCCGTCACTGCGGCTGACGGCCGACACGATCGGCTTCACCTATCGCGAGGTTCCCAAGTGGAACCCGATGAACGTCTGCAGCTATCACCTGCAGGAGGCCGGCGCGACCCCGGTCCAGGAGCTCGCCTTCTCGCTCGCCAACGCCATCGCCGTGCTCGATGCGGTGCGCGCGCGTGGCCAGGTGCCCGAGGCGGACTTCCCGCAGGTGGTCGGCCGCATCTCGTTCTTCGTCAATGCCGGCATCCGCTTCGTCACCGAGATGTGCAAGATGCGGGCGTTCGCCGAGCTGTGGGACGACATCACGCGCACCCGCTACGGCGTTGCCGATGCCAAGCAGCGACTGTTCCGCTACGGCGTGCAGGTCAACTCGCTCGGTCTCACCGAGCAGCAGCCGGAGAACAACGTCTACCGCATCCTGCTCGAGATGCTGGCCGTGGTGATGAGCAAGAATGCGCGCGCCCGCTCGGTGCAGCTGCCGGCGTGGAACGAGGCGCTCGGCCTGCCGCGACCGTGGGACCAGCAATGGTCGCTCCGCCTGCAGCAGATCGTCGCCTTCGAGACCGACCTGCTGGAGTATGGCGACATCTTCGACGGCAGCAGCGAGATCGCCCGCAAGGTCGACGAGCTCAAGGCCGAGGCGAGCACCGAGATGGCCCGCATCGCCGACATGGGCGGCGCCGTGGAGGCGATCGAGGCGGCCTACATGAAGCAGCGCCTGGTCGAATCCAACCTGCGCCGGCTCGCCGCCATCGAGGCGGGCGAGCAGACGGTGGTGGGCGTCAACGCCTACACCGAGGCCGAGCCCTCGCCGCTGTCGGCGAGCGGCGAAGGCGCCATCCTCACCGTCGACGCATCGGTCGAGCGCGATCAGGTCGAGAAGCTGATGGTCTGGCGTAGCCAGCGCGACGGCGCGGCCGTGGCCAAGGCGCTGGCCACGCTCGCCGCGGCGGCGCGCGAGGACCGCAACGTCATGCCCGCCTCGATCGACTGCGCCCGGGCCGGCATCACCACCGGCGAATGGACCGACGCGCTGCGCTCGGTGTTCGGCGAGTACCGCGCGCCGACCGGCGTGGCGCGCGCCGTGGGAGTCAGCGACGGCCGGCTCGACACGGTGCGCCGCGAGGTCGACGTGGTGTCGCGCCGGCTCGGCCGGCGCCTCAAGATGCTGGTCGGCAAGCCCGGGCTCGACGGCCATTCCAACGGCGCCGAGCAGATCGCCGTACGGGCCCGCGACTGCGGCTTCGAGGTCGTCTACGAAGGCATCCGCCTGACGCCCGAGCGCATCGTCACCGCCGCTCTCGAGGAGAGCGTGCACGTCGTCGGCCTGTCGATCCTGTCGGGCGGCCACGTCTCGCTGGTCGGCGAGGTGCTGGAGGGCATGCGCAGCGCCGGCATTGCCGACATCCCCGTGGTGGTCGGCGGCATCATCCCGCCGGCCGACGCCGAGGCGCTGATCGCCGCCGGCGTGACCCGCGTCTACACGCCCAAGGATTTCGACCTGACCCAGATCATGCGCGACATCGTGACGGTGGTCGACGGGGCCTGGAAAGAGGCGGCGTAACTGCTCTTGTCAACCTAGTAAGAAACTGGCGGCTCGCCGCCAGTTTCTTGGCTTGGTGGGTCGGCTCTCGGGCCGGTGGGGAATTCCTATGAAGATCGGGGCGGGTACCGCCCCGATCTTCTCAGCATCGTGGTGCGCGCCGGCGTGCTGGGCGTCTCCCATGAAAATGCGCTGGGGCCGCGCCACTCCAGTAGCGCGATCATCGTCGCTCACTCAGAAGACGCGCCACCGGAGTGGCGCACCCCCAGCCATGAGCTTCTTCCGCGCAATGCCGTCATTTTCACACCGCCGTGGTGCGCGCCGAGCGCGCTGGATGTCGCCTAAGAAAAGCACTAGCCGCGCGCAATGTCTCAGGCATGCGCGGCGATCAGCACTTCGGCCGACGCCTATCGGCTCAGGCAGCGTCGGACGCCGCGCCAGAACGTCCGCACTGGCCATGCCCGCAAGACGTCGCTACCCTCTGACCAGAATTCTGGTCATCTGGAGCGCGCTATGGTCACCGTCAATCTCGCCCGGGCGAAAGCTCATTTGAGCGAGTTGCTGGACAAGGTCGAAGCTGGCGAAGAAGTGGTCATCACCCGCCATGGCCGTCCCGTGGCACGCCTTCTCTCTCCCGCGCGCGCCAGACAACCGCTGCCGCTGGAGGAACTCGCCGCATTTCGTGCCACCATGCCACGCCTGCGACGGCCGAGCGCAGAGTTGCTGCGCAAGGCACGCGATGAAGGGCTGTGAAGACGGCGAATGCTCTATCTCGACACCAGCTTCCTGGTACCGCTCGTTCTTCCCGAAGCGACCAGCGGCAGAATTGCGGCGTTTGCCCGCGAGTTGAGCGGCGAGCTCACGGTCAGCCAATGGACCAGGGTGGAGTTCTCCTCGTTGCTCGCCCGTGAAGTCCGCATAGGCGGGCTCGATACCTGGGCGGCCACGCAAGCCGATGCCCGGTTCGAAGCCATGGTCGAGAGCTCCTTTGCCGTCCTTCTGCCGAATGCCACCGATTTCACTCTGGCCAAGCAGTTTCTCGGCAAGTTCGAGACAGGGCTGCGCGCTGGAGACGCTCTCCAACTGGCGATCGCGAGCAACCATCGCGCCGCGATGATCTACAGCCTCGACAAGACCTTGCTCAAGGCCGGAAAGATCCTCGGCCTGCAGGTGAGCATGGGTATTCGAGCGAGATGATCGTGGCGCCGGCGGCCGGACCGCTGGTTGGCGCAGATGTCAAGCGTGCGACGCGATGAGGTCCTCGGCGTTCCTGACGCCGATCAGCACGCTCGACGGATCGGCCGTCACGTCTTGCAGCAGGCTCGTCGCCGCCGCGATGTCGCTGGCCCCCGCCCACACCGTGTCGCGTGCCTCCTGCTCCTGCACATAGTCGAGGCTCACCGCCACCTTGCCCATCAACGTGGTGATGTCCTTGCCGGCGGCGGTGTCCTGCGCCCCGCCCATGATGTTGACCAGGATCGAGCCGACGAACTGGCCGGCCTGCAGGGTCGCCTTGATCTGCCCCGTCCAGTAGGCCAGCCCGAGCGGGTCCGACGAGCGGTTGAACAGGTTGTTGTAGACGCTGTCGAGAAAGGCGCTGATCTGGCCGTCGCTCGCGCCGGACGGGTTGGCGAGGAAAGGATAGAGCGCCTTGGCCTCCACGCTGATGCCGAACGAGCTGGCGATGTTGGCGAACAGCGCCGCCGGGCCCTGCACTGGCAGGCCGCGCACGAACTCGCCGACCCAGAAGGCGTGGCCAGCGAAGTCGGCGGCGCGGCCGAAGAAGGCGGCATAGGTCGCCGCGATCTGCTCGTCGGCGGTGAGCGCCAGCAGGTTGAGCGTCGTCGTCGCCCCGACATTCACCGGCACGACATAGATCGCGGCCTCGGCGTCGGCCGAGCTGCCGCCGTTGCCGGCACGATAGGTAAAGGAATCGATGCCGAAGAAGCCGCCGGCCGGCGTGTAGCCGAAGCCGCCGTTGCCGGCGAGCTGCAGGCTGCCGTGCCCGACGCCGCCGAGCAGCGAGGCCGTCGTCGCGCTCTGGTCGTTCAGCAGCACGCCGGTCGACGCGGCGATGGCCAGGGCCTGGCCCTGGTGGACGATGTAGGCGTCGCCATACGCGGCCACCACGGCGGCGCTGTCGTCGTTCTGGATCGTGCCGGTCGCCGTGGCCGTCCCGATCGTCAGGCCGGGCGACGGACCCGACAAGGTCACCAGGAAGCTTTCGTCCGGCTCCGCCACGCTGTCGGCCGCGACCTGCACCGTGATCGTCCTGCTGGTCTCTCCCGCCGCGAAGCCGAGCGTGTCGGATTGCAGCGCGCCGCCGGCGAAGTCCGACGGGCCGGCCGGGTTGGCGCCGGAGCCGCTCACCGCCCAGGCCACGTAGTGCGCGACGGAAATGTCGCCGGTGCGTGTCACGCTGAAGGTGAAGGCCGTCGTCCCGCCGTTGCCCTCGGCCTTGGTCGCCGACTGGGCCGCGAGGCTCACGGCGGCGTTTCCGAGTGCGATCGTGCCGTCGGAGAACGACAGCAGCTCGAGATTGGACAGCGTGTCGATACCGTCGCGGCCAGCGACCGTGTCGGTCACGACGACCGAAGCTCCAATCCGGCTGACGACGTACTCGCCGGCCGCGCCGACGAAAATCGCAGTGTCGCCTCCCGTGCCGCCATCGAGCGAATCGTCGCCGCTGCCGCCCGCCAGATAGTCGTCGCCGTCGCCGCCGTTGACCTGATCGTTGCCGGTATAGCCGAGCAGGACGTCGGCGAAGCCCGAGCCGTCGATCGTGTCGTCGCCGGCCAGCGCCAGCAGCAGCAGGCCCTGCTGCTGACCGGATTGCAGGGCGAGCTGGACGACATGCGCATCCAGGGCGAGGCCCGACACGGTCGCCACCGGGGTGTCGCCCACGAAGCCCTGGTAGCCGGTGACGGTGCCGAAGATGTCCGCCCCGGCGTAGGAGAACGTCCCGGACAGGATGGCCGAGGACCCGGCGGCGGTCAGGGTGATCTGGGTCGGCGTGCCCTCCGTCATGGCGCCGGACGCGAGAGCGATCGTGGTCATGTCGACGGCGACGTGGAACGACAGGATCGCGCCAGTTCCGGCAGCGGCGAGGCTCGGCGACGCAGCCGACGCGGGCGCCTCGGCGAACGCGAAGGTCGCGGCGGACGACGCCGCGACCTCGGCTGGCAGGCTCGCGCCTGCGCTCGCAGGGCCGCCGGCGTAGAGGCCGGCATTGGCGGCAGCGAGGGATTGCGGGAAAGGCAGCGCAGTCACCAGCGTTCCGCCGGCGCCGTCGCTCGCCACCGTGAAACCCGGCGCCTGGAGACTGCCCAGGTTGAATTTCACGGTTATCGATCCGCTGACGACCGTGAGGACAGACAACGACACCGTGGCACTCGCCCCGCTGACGAAGGGCAACCCGCGAAGATCAATCTGGTCGCCCGCAGAGAGGTCGGCGAGCGTGTTGGCAAAGGTCGAGCCGTTCGCGAACGTCGCGTCGAGGCGCAGCGTCACGGCATCGCCGATGAAGCTGATGGCGCCGGAACCCGCCGAGCCGGCCGCGCCGATCTCGAGGACACCGGACTTGATCGTCGTGGTGCCGGTGTAGGTGTTGGCGGCGTTCAGCACGACGGTCCCGATGCCCGGAGTGCCGGCGGCGCCGGGACCGCCGACGATCACGGCCCCGGCGCCCGTCTGGCCGCTGCTGTCGTGCGAGCCGGTCATGTCGGCAATGACGTCGTCGATGCGGGTCGTCTGGCCGGCGTTCAGCCCGGCGCCGAGCGTTACGACCTGATTGCCGTGCAGGAAGATGCCGCTGCCATAGGCGCTGCCGTTCGCTGCGCCCCCCTGCACGGTGCCGCCGGAAAGCAATGCGCTCCCGATCGTGAGTTGCGCGCCCTCCTGGACGAAGATGTCGCCGCCCGCGCCCAAGCCGCCGCCGCCCTGCGTGAATCCTGATTGGTCGCTCCAAATGCCGCCCGCCCCACCGCCAAAACCTCCGAGGCCACGGGCGGCTCTGGTATCTGCGAAAATCTTGCCGGGTCCTGCGCCCACTGTGCCGCCACCGCCGCCAAAGCCGCCGCTGCCGCCGCTGCCGCCAAAAGTCTTTTCCGAATAGCCGCCGCCGCCGCCGCCGCCGCCAAAGCCGCCCGGCCCCCCGTTGACGCGCGAGTATTTTTCTCCGAGTTCTTGCTGTTGGTGGCCGCCTCCGCCGCTGCCGTCCGTGCTCACGCCGCCGCCGGCGCCGAAGTCGGAAAAGGCTTTGCCCAGAATGGAATTGCCGCCGACTGCCGCGTTGTGGACAAAGTCGACATCGGAGAGCCAGACCTTCGCGGGGGTTGCCACGAACAATCCGCCGCCTAAGCCACCGCCACCGCCACCGCTACCGCTACTGCCACCTGAGTAGCCACTGTAGCCGTCGCCGCCCTTGGCCAGCATGTTCTGAATCGTCAGATTTTCGATCGTCACACTACCCGACGCGACGACCAGGCCATGAAACGCGCCAATCCCGTCCAGCGTGGCGCCATGACCGTCGATGGTCAGGGAATCCGACCCTTTCAACTTGATCGCGTCGAGCTGGCTGGTCTCGACATAGGTCTCGCCGGCGACCAGGTCGATCGTGTAGTGGGTGCCGGCTCCACTGCCCGCCTGGGATTGCTGATTATAGGCCCTGATCTGCGCGTTCAGGTCCTGGGCATCCCGGCCCAGCACTGTTCCGGTGATGGCGAAATTGAACCCCGGCCGGCCGGGGCTGTCGCTGGTGAAGCTGATGTCGCCGGCCTTGATCCCCGAGGACGTCGTGTCGAGGCGAACCGTGAACGTGTCGGAAGCGCCCGGCGCGATGGTGGCAGACAAACCTTCGACCACGGTGAACCCGGCCGGCACGGTGAGGCCGCCCGTCGCAAGCGGCATGCCGCCGTCGTTCGTCACGACGAACACGTGGCTCACGGCTGCGGCGGCGCGCACCGCCGAGCCGAAGTCGGTGTTGTCGCTTGGACCGGGTGTCGCGTCTCCGTCCGCGATGGCCACGCCCAGGCCCAGCACCGAGACCGACGGCGCCGGGCCGCCCGCCACCGTGCCCATGATCGTGAAATCGAACACGCCGTGGTCGGGGTCGTTGGTGGTGAAGCTGATGTCGCCGCTCCTGGTTCCGGCGATCGTCGTGTCGAGCCGCACCGTGAAGCTGTCCGACGCTCCCGGCGCGAGCGAGGCCGACAGGCCCTCGACCACGGCGAACCCGTCGGGCACCGTCAGGTCGGCCGTCGTCAGGGCCGAGCCTCCGTCGTTGCGCACGGTGAAGGTGCGAACCACCGCGTCGGCACCCAACTCGACACGCCCGAAGTAGGTATCCTGCGGCAAGCTCGGCACGGCGGTGCCGTCGACGATCGGCACGCCATTGCCCAGCACCGTGACCGCCGGCTGGGTCGCGACGACGGTTCCCGTGATCCAGAAGGTGATCGTGCCCTGGCTGGGATCATTGGTGTCGAAGCTGACGGTGCCGCTCTTGGTGCCGGGCGTCGTCGTGTCGAGGCGGACCGCGAAGGTGTCCGTCACGCCGTCTCCCAGGTAGGATTCGGGCACAAGGAGACTCTCCGACAGGCCTTCCACCAGGCTGAACCCCGACGGCAGGACGAGGTTCAGGGTGCGCAGATCCGAAAGCCCGCCGCCGGCGTTTCTGACGCCGAAGACATGCGTCACCGGGGCGGCGCCCTGCAGGACGATGCCGAAATCGGTGCCGTCGGCCGGGTCGGGCGTCGTGTCGCCGTTGGCGATCGGCTCTCCGGTCGAATTGCCAGGCGAGCCCACGAGACTGTCGAGCGTACGGTTTCTGATCTCGTGCGGGTCAAATCGCAGACCGATCCTGAACGTCGGACTGAACACGCTGCCGGATGGCGTGAAGGAAGCATCCCTGGTGATCTCGACATCGAAGCTGAACAGGCTCTCGTCGCTGTCGTTGGTGACGAAGCTCACCGTGCCCGACGCCTGCGCCACACCCGGGGCGAGAGAAATCTCGAAGCTATCCGACTCGCCGGGCGCGAGCGCGATCGGCAGACCCTCGCTTACGCGGAGCGCGGAACCGGTCACGGCCAGGCCCGAGAGCGTCAGCATCGAGCCGCCGTCGTTCCTCACCGTGAAGGTCGCGCCACCGTCGTCGAACCCATGCTGGCTAGTGCCGTTGGCGATGGTCGGGGACGTGCTTCCAAGGCTGATGGTCACTCGCTCGCTGATGGCCCATGACAATGACGCGCCAAATAAACTGTCCGGGATCAGCGCGGAGTAGCCGTCGCCCAGCACGGTGACCTCGGGCGCCGCGTCGGTCACCATTGCGGTGATCCTGAAGTTGAACGCGCTCGCGGCGGCGTCGTTGGTCTTGAAGCTGATGTCGCCGGTCCTGGTGCCCAGCGCCGTGGCGTCGAGCTTCACCGTGAAGGTGTCCTCCGTGCCCGGCGCGATCGAGGCCGACAGGCCCTCTACCAGGCTGTATCCCGCCGGCAGCACGAGATCGGCGATCGTCAGTGCCGCACCGAGGCCATCGTTCCTCACGGTGAAGTCGTGGTTCACATCGGTTCCCAACAATACCCTGCCGAAGTCGGTGGCATCGGCCGCGCGGGGCGTCATGTCGCCGCCGGCGATGCTCGCGCCGTTGCCCCGCACCGTGACCCTGGAACCCACCACCGATCCCGTGATCGGCAGGCTGAAGGTTGGATCGGCGAGAAAGCTGTTGTGCGCGAAGCTGATGTCGCCGCTTTTCGTGCCGCCGGTCGTCGCGTCGAGCCGAACCGTGAAGGTATCCGAGGAGCCCGGCGCGATGGAGGCCGACAGGCCCTCCACCAGGCTGAAGCCGGACGGCAGGGTCAGCCCGGATGTCACCAGCGGCTGGGCGCCGTCGTTGAACACGGTGAAGATGCGGGTCAGGCCGGTGCCGCCCAGCGTCGCCGTGCCGAAACCTCCGTCGCCTTCCACGCTCATGTGGGCGCCCGCCGAAACAATGGAGGGCACCCAGTTCAGGGCGATCGCGAACCTGAACGGATCTTCGTCGGCGTCGTTGGTGGCGAAGCTGACGATCCCGGTCTGGCTGTTCGCAGTGTTGCCGAGCAGGGTCACGGTGAACGTGTCCGAGGCGCCAGGCGCGATCGTGCCCGAAAGACCTTCGGTCACGGCGATCTGGCCCGCCCCGTCGATCTTCAGTCCCGCCGTCGTCAGCACCTCGTTGCCGTCGTTCCTCACCGTGAAGGTGAGGCTCGCCCGAAAGTGCCCATATCCGGCGGCGCTGGTGGCGCCCGACGGTGTCAGGTCGCCATTGTCGATGCTGGTGCCGCCGCTCAGCACGGTCACGTCGGGGGCAGTCACCGTGCCGGTAACCGTGAAGTTGAACGGGTTCTTGCCGGCGACGTTGGTGTTGAAGCTGATGTCGCCGCCTTTCACGCCGATTGCCGTCGGGTCGAGCCGCACGGAGAAGGTGTCCGAGGCGCCCGGCGCGATCGATGCCGACAGGCCCTCCACCACGATGAACCCGGTGGGCACCGTCAGGTCGGAGGTGGTCAGCGTCACAAGCCCGTCGTTCTTCACCGTGAAGGTGTGGATGCCCGCGCCAGGCAGCGGGATGGTGGCCGGGTCGATCGATGCCTGGGTCGAGCGATCGAAGCCGAAGGAGCTGCCGGGGACGACAGGTCCGCCGGGACTGATGACGTTGGTGCCGAGGCCGATGCGCTCGTAGCTCAGCGCCAGGCTGGTCGAGGGGGCGCCGGCGCCCGCTCCCGAAACGGAATAGCTGCTGACAAGCACATCGCCGAGCCGGAGGTCGTAGACGACGTCGCCCGCACCGGTCACGCCCTCGATCTTGACCGACTCGATGAGCTTGCCGGCCGTCAGGTCGCCCAGCAAGCTGGTCGACAGGCCGCCGAGCGGTGTGACGAAAATCTCGGTAAAGGTCGGATTGCCGGTGACGCCCAGCTGATTGGCCGCGCCGAGAGCCACGCCGATGCCGGCGCCGAGCTGCACGCTGCCGATCTCGAACCAGCCCATGTGCTGGCTGTCGGTCGAGCCACCGTTGATGCCGTCGATCAGCAGGAAGGTTTTGGTCACCGCTGCCCCGACCGGCGCCTGGCTTGCCGCGCCGCCCGGGCTCGGCGCCGCGATCGTGTCGGCCGAGATCGCCGCCTCGGTCGAGCGATCGAAGCCGAAGCTGCTGGCGGTGTCGAACGTCCCGCCGGCGTTCTTGACGTTGGTGGTGAGGCCGATGCGCGCCGCCGGTCGACAGGCTGTAGCTGCTGACCAGCACATCGCCGAGCCGCAGGCCGTAGACCTCCTTGCCGTCGGCCGAGCCGCCCGCGATCTCGATCGACTTGATGAGCCTGCCGTTCGCCAGATCGTCGAGCAGCACGGGCGACAGCCCGGCCAGCGTCACCGTGATCCCGGAAAACGACGGATCGCCCACCGTCGCGTCGGGATTGCCCACGACGAAGGATACCGGGACAGAGGCTCCGAGCTGCCAGCTCTCGATCTCGAACCAGCCCAGGTGCTGGCTGTCGGTCGAGCCGCCGTTGACGCCGTCGATCAGCAGGAAGGCCTTGCCCCCTCCGACCGGCCCGCTGGTCGCCGCACCGCCCGGGCTGGCGTTGGGGATCGTCGCCGGGACGATCGCCCCCTTGGTGCGATCGAAGCCGAACGTGCCGCCACCAGGCGTGCCGCCGGCGTCCTTGACGTTGGTGGTGAGGCCGATGCGCTCGTAGTCCAGCGACAGCGAGGCGGTGCTGGTGTCGCCGCCATGCCCGATCGAGTAGCCGCTCAGGAAAACATCGCCGAGCCCGAGCTCGTACACGACGGCGCCGCTGCCCGTCACCGCCTCGATCCTGGCCGCCCCGACGGACTTGCCGCTCGCCAGACCGCCCAGCAGGCCGGTCGACAGGCCATCCGACAGCGAAACCGTGATGCCGGACAGCGATGGCGAGCCGACGACGCCCAGCTGATGGGTCGTCGGGTCGAGGGTCACACCAATGCCGGTGCCGAACTGCCAGCTGTCGATCTCGAACCAGCCCAGGTGCTTGCTGTCGGTCGAGCCGCCGTTGATGCCGTCGATCAGCAGGAAGGTCTTGGCCACCCCCGTCCCGACCGATGCCTCGTTTGCCGCGCCGCCCGGGCTCGGCGCCGCGATCGTGTCGGGCGCGATCGCCGCCCCGGTCGAGCGATCGAAGCCGAAGCTGCCGGCCGGTTCGAACGTCCCGCCGGCGTTCTCGATGTTGGTGGTGAGGCCGATGCGCTCGTAGTCCAGCGACAGGCCGGCCGACGGCGCCCCGCTGCTGCTGCTCGACAGGCTGTAGCTGCCGACCAGCACATCGCCCAGCCGGACCTCGTAGACGACGTCGCCGGTGCCGGTCACGCCCTCGATCTCGACCGACTTCAGGAGCTTGCCGCCCGCCAGGTCACCCAGCAGGCTGGTCGACAGGCCGGCCAGCGTCACCGAGATCCCGGAAAAAGAGGGGCTGCTGGTGACGCCCAGCTGATGGGTCGTCGGGTCGAGGGCCACGCCGATGCCGGCGCCGATCTGCACGCTCTCGATCTCGAACCAGCCCATGTGCTGGCTGTCGGTCGAGCCGCCGTTGACGCCGTCGATCAGCAGAAAGGTCTTGGCCACCCCTGCCCCGACGGGCGCCTGGCTTGCCGCGCCGCCCGGGCTCGGCGCCGCGATCGTGTCGGGCGCGATCGCCGCCTCGGTCGAGCGATCGAAGCCGAAGCTGCTGGCGGTGTCGAACGTCCCGCCGGCGTTCTTGACGTTGGTGGTGAGGCCGATGCGC
>LNFM01006186.1_pt1 | contig 48157 bp, 44 predicted proteins | sample 596031 | NCBI WGS metagenome assembly LNFM01 (sample SAMN04254537, study PRJNA301005) | activated carbon metagenome | isolation source: dual media filters at the Ann Arbor, Michigan drinking water treatment plant | place: USA: Ann Arbor
GCATCGATCTCGGAATTGAGTTCGGCGCCGACCAGCACCACGATCGCGGTCATCCACAGCCACATCATCAGGCCGATGCCGGCGCCGAGCGAACCGTAGGTGGCGTCGAAGTTGGCGAAGTTGCCGAGATACCAGGACAGCATCACCGAGCCGCCGAGCCAGGACACACCGGCCAGAACGGCGCCCGGGCTGATGAACTGCCAGCGCGCATGCTCGCGGTTCGGGCCGAAACGGTACAAGATCGCCAGCCCCAGCATGACCACCAGCAGCAACAGCGGCCAGCGCAGCCAGGTCAGCATGGTATCGCTCAAGCCCCCGAACGGCAGAAAGGACAGCACGATCGGCAGCACGACCACGCTGGAAATAGCCAGCAGCATGCCGACAAGCGCGCCGACGGTGAACAGCAGCGACACGGCGTTGAGGCGGACGAAACCGCGCCGCTCCTTGACGCCGTAGACGATGTTCAGCGCGTCGATGATCGCCTTGACCCCGGCATTGGCGCTCCACAGCGCCAGTCCCAGGCCGAAGAAGAACGCCGCGCTGAGATCGCCGGTGGTCCGCAGCACGATGCGGGTGACCTGCTCATCGACGATCTGGTAGGCGCTGGGGGGCATGAAATTCGAGATGGTCGCCAGGTGATTGGTGATGGTCCCGGGCCTCGCGAAAAGCGCGTAGCTGGACACCAGCGCGGTGATGGCCGGGAAAATCGCCAGCAGGCCGTAGAACACCACGCCGGCGGCGAGGGCGAGCAGCCGGTCCTCGAATATTTCGAGGTAGGTGCGATAGAGGACGTGCTTCCAGAACGCCCAACCGCGCCGCTGCAACGGCGGACGCCCTGCCGCGGTCTCGGCCGGAGCGGCGGCCTGGTCGGTTTGCGGCGTTTTCTTGCGCTCCAGGGCCAAAGCGGCCGCGTAAGTCCCGGCCAAGGCCATTCCGGCCAGCCAGGCGGGCGCATTGGCCCGGCGCGCAGCATTGAGGGTCCGTCCCACCAGCGACATGCCTTTATAACGGCCCAAGTCCAGCATAGTTGCGACGTACCTGTGGCAAGCGGTGCGGCCGCCCTTCCCACCCCGCCGATTATGGTCTAAGCACCCTTCGCGCGGGGTTGTCCCCCCGCCTGGTGGGCCAAAGGACGCGCAAAAGCGCGCCTTTTTTTTGTGTACGCCACCCCGGAGCACGCCTCAGGCGGCGTGCCTCGAATTACAGACGCCCTGCCGGCGTCTGCCACCCGGCCTGCGAGACAGATCGTCGCCGGGACCAAGTTGAGAGAAGGTCGTCAGCGCCGAATGCCCAAACGCACCGACATCAAATCGATCCTGATCATTGGCGCCGGCCCGATCGTCATCGGCCAGGCCTGCGAATTCGATTATTCCGGCACGCAGGCCTGCAAGGCGCTGCGCGAAGAGGGTTACCGGGTCATCCTGGTGAACTCGAACCCGGCGACGATCATGACCGATCCGGACATGGCCGACGCCACCTACATCGAGCCGATCACGGCCGAGATCGTCACCAGGATCATCGAGAAGGAGCGTCCCGACGCCCTGCTGCCGACCATGGGCGGCCAGACCGCGCTGAACTGCGCGCTGTCGCTCAAGAAGATGGGCACGCTCGACAAGTACAATGTCGAGATGATCGGCGCCACCGCCGAGGCCATCGACAAGGCGGAAGACCGCGAGCTGTTCCGCAACGCCATGACCAAGATCGGTCTGGAGACGCCGCGCTCGCATCATGTGAAGACGCTCGGCGACGCGCTCAAGGCGCTCGACGACATCGGCCTGCCCGCCATCATCCGCCCGTCCTTCACCATGGGCGGCACCGGCGGCGGCATCGCCTACAACAAGGCCGAGTTCATCGACATCGTCGAGGGCGGCATCGACGCCTCGCCAACCGATGAAGTGCTGATCGAAGAGTCCGTGCTCGGCTGGAAAGAGTACGAGATGGAAGTTGTCCGCGACAAGAAGGACAACTGCATCATCATCTGCTCGATCGAGAACCTCGATCCGATGGGCGTGCACACCGGCGACTCGATCACCATCGCGCCGGCGCTGACGCTGACCGACAAGGAATACCAGATGATGCGCGACGCCTCGCTGGCGGTGCTGCGCGAGATCGGCGTCGAAACCGGCGGCTCGAACGTGCAGTTCGCCGTCAACCCGGCCGACGGCCGCCTCATCGTCATCGAGATGAATCCGCGGGTGTCGCGCTCCTCGGCGCTGGCGTCGAAGGCGACCGGCTTCCCGATCGCCAAGGTCGCCGCCAAGCTCGCGGTCGGCTACACGCTCGACGAGATCGCCAACGACATCACCGGCGGCGCCACGCCGGCCTCGTTCGAGCCGACCATCGATTACGTCGTCACCAAGATTCCCCGCTTCGCCTTCGAGAAATTCCCCGGCGCGTCGAACGTGCTCACCACCTCGATGAAGTCGGTCGGCGAAGCCATGGCGATCGGCCGCACCTTCCAGGAAAGCCTGCAGAAGGCGCTGCGCTCGCTGGAGACCGGGTTGACGGGCCTCGACGAGATCGTGATCGAGGGCTTCGACGCGGCGAAGGGCGTCGACGATCTCGACAACAAGAATGCCATCCGCGCCGCGCTCGGCACGCCGACGCCGGACCGCCTGCTCAAGGTGGCGCAGGCCATGCGGCTCGGGGCCAGCGACGAACTGATCCACAATGCCTGCCGCATCGACCCGTGGTTCCTCGCCGAGATCCGCGGCATCATCGACGCCGAAGCGGAAATCACCGCCAAGGGCCTGCCGGTCACCGCGGGTCCGTTCCGCCGCCTCAAGGCGATGGGCTTTTCCGACAAGCGGCTGGCGAAGCTCACCGGCGGCGACGCCGACGCGGTCATGGACAAGCGCCGCAAGCTCGGCGTCCGCCCGGTGTTCAAGCGCATCGACACCTGCGCGGCCGAGTTCGCCTCGCCGACCGCCTATATGTACTCGACCTATGCCGCGCCGTTCGGCGCCGCGCCGCCGGTCGACGAAGCGCGGCCGTCGGACCGCAAGAAGGTCGTCATCCTCGGCGGCGGTCCGAACCGCATCGGCCAAGGCATCGAGTTCGATTATTGCTGCTGCCACGCCTGCTTCGCGCTGAAGGAAGCCGGCTTTGAGACCATCATGGTCAACTGCAATCCGGAAACCGTGTCGACCGACTACGACACCTCGGACCGGCTCTACTTCGAGCCGCTGACGCCGGAAGACGTGCTCGAGATCATCGACACAGAGCGCAGCAAGGGCACGCTGCACGGCGTCATCGTGCAGTTCGGCGGCCAGACGCCGCTGAAGCTCGCCGACGCGCTGGAGAAGGCCAAGGTGCCTATCCTCGGCACGTCGCCGGACATGATCGATCTCGCGGAAGACCGCGACCGCTTCAAGTCGCTGCTCGACAAGCTCAAGCTGCGCCAGCCGAACAACGGCATCGCCGATTCACCCGAGGCGGCCCGTGCCATCGCCGAACGCATCGGTTATCCGGTCGTCATCCGCCCGTCTTATGTGCTCGGCGGCCGCGGCATGGAGATCGTGCGCGACAGCGCGCATCTCGAGCGCTACGTCGCGCGCCTGGCGGCGACGCTGGATCGCCCTTCAGAGCTGGTGGTGTCGAAGAAGAGCCCGCTGCTCATCGACAGCTACCTGTCCGACGCCACCGAAGTCGATGTCGATTGCCTCGCCGACGGCAAGGACACCTTCATCGCCGGCATCATGGAGCACATCGAGGAGGCCGGCATTCACTCCGGCGACTCGGCCTGCGCACTGCCGCCCTATTCGCTCGACGACAAGACCATCGCCGAGCTCAGCCGCCAGACCCGCGAACTGGCGCTGGCGCTCAATGTCGGCGGCCTGATGAACGTGCAATACGCCATCAAGGACGGCGTCATCTACGTGCTCGAGGTCAATCCGCGCGCGTCGCGCACCGTGCCCTTCGTCGCCAAGGTGATCGGCCTGCCGGTCGCCAAGATCGCCTCGCGCGTCATGGCCGGCGAAAGCCTGAAGAGCTTCAACCTCAAGACCAGCAGCTACAAGCACCGCGCCGTGAAGGAAGCGGTCTTCCCGTTCGCCCGCTTCCCCGGCGTCGATACCGTGCTGGGTCCTGAGATGAAGTCGACCGGCGAAGTGATGGGCATCGACAGCTCGTTCGAGGTCGCCTTCGCCAAGAGCCAGCTCGGCGGCGGCACCAATGTGCCACGCAGCGGCACGGTGTTCGTGTCGGTGCGCGACGCCGACAAGCCGCGCATCCTGCCGGCCATCAAGATGCTGGCCGGGCTCGGCTTCAAGACGGTGGCGACATCGGGAACCCAGCGCTACCTGGCCGAAAACGGCGTACCGGCGGCCAAGATCAATAAAGTGCTGGAAGGCCGGCCCCACATCGTCGACGCCATCAAAAACGGCGGGGTTCAGCTGGTTTTCAACACCACCGAGGGGGCGGCGGCGCTGGCCGACAGCAGTTCGCTGCGCCATGCTGCCCTCTTGCATAAAGTGCCATACTACACCACTCTTTCAGGTGCCGTGGCGGCGTCTCAGGGCATCAAGGCCTATCTCGCGGGCGATCTTGAGGTGCGGACGCTGCAAAGTTACTTCGGCAATGGGGTCTGACGGGGGTTTTCCCCGGCGGACTGCAACCAAAGTGCGGCGGCGCGAGTTAGGCCGGGAATTGAAGGATCGCGGTGCGGGTCATGCCCGCGCCGATATTCCTGACCGGCCTTAGGGTTCACATGGCTCCGGCACGCGGGAAACCGTGACCGGAGTCGTATTACGTCGATTTGACGCAAGTCTGATGGAAAGGGCTTGGCGTCGCCGGACCGTGATCGAGGTTCGGACGACCGCCAGGAGGAGATGAGACGATGGTAGACAAGATCCCGATGACGGCGGCCGGTTACACCACGCTCGAGGCCGAGCTGAAGCACTGCCAGCAGGTAGAGCGTCCGCGCATCATCCAGCAGATCACCGAGGCGCGCTCGCATGGCGACCTGTCGGAGAATGCCGAGTATCACGCCGCCAAGGAGCAACAGTCGCTGAACGAAGGCCGCATCGACGAGCTGCAGGACAAGCTCGCGCGCGCCGAGGTGATCGACGTTTCCAAACTGTCGGGCGACACCATCACCTTCGGCGCCACCGTGACGCTGGTGGACGAAGACACCGACGAGAAGAAGGTCTGGCAGCTGGTCGGTGAACCGGAGGCCGACGCCAAGGCCGGCCGCATCTCGATCACCTCGCCGCTCGCCAAGGCGCTGATCGGCAAGACCAAGGGCGCCGTGGTCGAGGTCAACGCGCCGGGCGGCGCCAAGGGCTACGAGATCAAGAAGGTCGAGTGGCGGTAACGCGACTTACGACATCAACATATGAATTTGTGAAGTCGCCGGGCATGTCCCGGCGATTTCGTTTTGAGCGCACCGCGTGGCGCTGCGATCACAGATAAATCATTTGCGATTGTTGTGCGGTCCGGGCCACACGAGACCATGCCCATCGCCAAGCCCCTCACCGCCCTTGTCGCCGCCGTGTTCACCATTGCCGCGCTGGCAACGGCACCGCCTGCAACGGCGCAGGCCGCCGACCCCCTCAGCACGGACAAGGTCCTGCGCGATCCCGATATTCAGGTTCTGGGTAATCCGAAGGGCGACGTCACCATCGTCGCGTACTCCGACTACAACTGCCCGTACTGCCGAAAGATCGATCCGGTTCTGCACAAGATCGCCCGCGACGACGGCCGCATCCGGCTGGTGTTCAAGGACTGGCCTATCCTGGGCAGCGCTTCGGTCCATGCCGCCCGCTTCGCCTTGGCCGCGAAGTATCAGGGCAAATATGCCGAGGCGCACGCGGCGCTCATATCGGCCAACGGCCGGCTGACTGAGTCGCGTGTATCGGAAGCGCTGGCCAAAGCCGGCATCGACGTCGACCGTGCGAGGCGCGACCTCGCCGCGCGCGGCAAGGAGATCGATGCGCTGCTGGCCCGCAACAACGAGCAGGCGACCGCGCTCGGTTTCCGGGGAACGCCGGCTTTCATCGTCGGCAAGTTTCGCGTTCCCGGCGCGCTGGACGAAGAGAACTTCAAGCAGGCGATTGCCGACTCCCGCGCCGCGGCAAAACAGCAATAAAAAATGCCCGGCATCGCGCCGGGCATTTTGCTTCGGTAACGCGCGCGCTTTACTGCGGTTCGATCTTGGCTTCGGCCGCGATCTTCTTCCACTTCTCGGTTTCCACCGCCTGGAAGGCGACCAGTTCGGCCGGCGTGCTGGCTTCCGGCTCGATGCCGGCGCCGAGCAGCTTTTCGGCCACGGACTTGTCGGCCAGCGCTTCCCGGAACGCCGCGTTGAGCTTGTCGACGATCGGTTTCGGCGTCTTGGCCGGCGCATAGGCGGCAAACCAGGCCGTCAATTCGTAGCCCTTCAGACCGGATTCATCGATGGTCGGCAGATCGGGCGCCAGCGACGACCGCTTGAGACCCGAGACGGCGAGGCCCTTGAGCAGACCGGCGCGTACCGGCGGCAGCGCCGTCGAGACGTCGCCGAAGAACAGCGAAATCTGGCCGCCGAGCAGATCGGTCACGGCCTGCGGATTGCTCTTGTACGGCACATGCAACATCTCGATGCCGGCCATGGTTTTCAGAAGCTCAGCAGACATGCGCGACGAGGATGAACCGGCGCCAAAGCTGAGCTTGCCCGGGTTCGCCTTGCCGAAGGCGATCAGCTCCTTGAGGTTCGTCGCCGGCACCGACGGATGGGTGATCAGCGCCAGCGTGATCGAGCCGAGCTTGGTGATCGGCTCGAAGTCGGTCACCGCATCGTAGGGGATATTCTTGAGCAGCGCCTGATTGCCGGCGTGCGTGGTGTTGGCGGTGACCATCACGGTGTAGCCATCCGGCGCCGAACGCACGACGTTCTGCGCCGCCGGGATGCCGTTGCCGCCGGCGATGTTCTCGACCACGATGGAGCGGCCGAGCGACGTGCTCATGCGGTTCGCCAGGACGCGCGCCAGCGTGTCGGTGGCGCTGCCGGCGGTAAACGGCACCACGAAGCGGATGGTCTTCGACGGGTAGGCATCCTGCGCCTGCGCCGCGGATGCGGCGAGCAGGCCGCAGGCGGCCAGTACCAGAGCGATCGGTCGTGTCATGTCAGTCCTCCCTTTTATACGGTTTGGTGTTGCGTACCGCGCGTTGCACGCGGGTCGTCGGCTTCGAGCTGGATCGGGATGTCGAGCAGCAGGAACGACAGCGACTTGCCGTGGCCATCGAGGCCGAGGCTGGCGTTGACGCCGCCCTCGAGCACATCGTCGAGAACGAAATTGAAGGCCGCGAGGTTGGGAAGCGCATAGCGGACCACGCGCGTCGGATGACGCGATGCGAAGACGTCGGCGACGCGGGCTTCGGTGACCTGCGCGGCTATGACGGAAAAATGCGCCGGGTCGCGGCACACCAGCGCGATGTTGAGGCGGTTGCCCTTGTCGCCCGAGCGCGCATTGGCAAGGTCGCGGAGCATCACCGTCGTCATGCGCCCTCCTCCAGCATGATCGCGCGTGGCCGGGCGAACCGGCGCTCGATCAGACACGACGCACTGGCCAGCCGCGGCCTGGTGTGACGCCGCACGCCGGCGCCGCCGGCGGGACCGGCGCAGTACAGCGCCTCGACTTCGTCGAGCAGGATATCGACCGCCCCCGGCACCGCGGATTGCGCGGCAAAGCGCAGGCGGATGTCGCGGCTGCCGGAGGCGCCGGTGTCCGGCACCGTGCCGCTTGTGCCGAGAATGCTGACGGCGCCGATGGCGTCGACGCGGATCGCCAATTCGGGCGCGCGCTGGCGCATGCGCGTCAGCACGATGTCGGCGGCGAGCCGCGCCCGCGCCGCGGCATTGGCGCCGGCGTAGGAAATCTCCGCTTCACCCAGCACGCCGCCATCGACGCAGACCGTGGCCTTCAGCGTTTCCGGCGCCGGCCTGCCGCGCGCGCCGGCGACGCGCACGCGGTCCCGGCCGATCTCGGCAACGGTCACGGCCGTGAGATCCAGCACGACATCGGGCGCGAGATAGGCGGCCGGATCGTGAATCTCGTAAAGGATCTGCTCGACGACCGTCTGGCGATCGACGCGTCCACCGGTGCCGGCCGGCTTGCCGATGACGATGGTGCCGGCGGCATCGATCTCCGCGATCGGGTAGCCGACATTGGCAAGGTCCGGCACGTCCTTGTGGCCGGGATCGGCGAAATAGCCGCCGGTGATCTGCGCACCGCATTCGAGCAGATGGCCGCACAACGTGCCCGCGGCCAGTCTGTCCCAATCGCCGGTCTGCCAGCGGAAGACGTGCATCAGCGGCGCCAGCGCCAGCGCCGAGTCGGCGACGCGGCCAGTGACGACAATCTCGGCGCCCTGATCGAGCGCCTGCACAATCGGTTCGGCGCCGAGATAGAGGTTGGCGGCGATGATGTCCGGCGTTCCGGCGAGCAGGCTGCCGCCGGTTTCCCGCGCCGTCAGTTCGGCCGGCGTCAGCATCCCGGAGAGGTCGTCGCCGTCGATATAGGCAATGCGCGGCGGCTTGAGACCGAGCTGCCGCGCCACGTCCGCGATCCGCCGCGCCGCGGCCTGCGGATTGGCGGCGCCGAAATTGCCGACGATCCTGATCTTGGCGGCCAGGCAGCGGGCGAGGATCGGGGCGATGAACCGCTCCAGCGCCGGATTATAGCCGCGCGCCGGATCGCGGCGCCGTTCAAGCTGGGCCAGCGCCAGCGTGCGCTCGGCCAGCGTCTCGAACATCAGGAAGCGCGGACCGTCGCAGGCGGCGAGCGCGTCCACCACAGGGCCGGCGGCATCCGTGCGGTCGCCCGCAAAGCCCGCGCCGCCGCCAATGAACACCGTGTCCGCCATGCGCCCCTCCCGGCACCGGAAACGCTAGACAACCGTATTCATCGTGTAAAATAATGGAGTGCTATCGATTTATAGGATGATGCCATGAACCTGACAATGCGGCAGTTCGAAATCCTGGTGGCCGCGGCCGACGCCGCGACCTTCAGCGCCGCCGCCGTCGCGCTCGGCATCTCGCAGCCGTCGCTGTCGGAATCGATCCGCCGCATCGAACGCGAGCTGGGCACGGTGCTGTTCGAGCCGCCGCGGTGGCACGCGAGGCCGTGCAGGATTTCCGGCGCTCGATGCAGCGGCTGGCGGCCGGCGCCGGCGGCGTTCACGGCCGCATCGCGGTGGCGGCCCTGCCGTCGATCGCCTGCGCCGCGCTGCCGCAGGCACTGGTCGCGTTCACCGCGGAATTTCCCGGCATCGAGATCACGCTGCATGACGTGCAGCACGAGCGCGCCATGAGTCTGCTGCGCGACGGCATCGTCGACATCGCGGTGACGCTGAAGCCGGCGCAGACCGCGGGGCTGGTGTTCGAGAGCGTCGCCTCCGACACCGCGCATCTGGTCTGCCGCAAGGAGCACGTGCTGGCGAAGCGCAAGACGGTGCGCTGGGCCGACCTCGCCGACCACCCGTTCATCGGCATCACGCGCATCTCATCGGTGCGGCGACTGACCGACGCCGCCTTTGTCCACGGCGCTATCGCCATTGAGCCGCGCTACGAGGTCGAGCAGGTGCCGTCGGCGATCGCGCTGGTCGAAGCCGGGCTTGGCGTGGCGGCGTTGCCGTCGCTCACGTTTGCCATGTTCAGGAATCGCAATCTGGCGGTGCGACCGCTGGTCGACCCGGTGATGCGCCGCCATGTCGGGTTCGTCAGCCGCGAGCGGCGCAACCTGCCGGCCGCGGCGGAGGCGCTCAAGCGCGCGATCCGCGCGCAGTTGCGGGATGAGTTGCGTGCGCCGGGCGCTGTTGCGATGAAATAAGCCGTCAAGATCACGACCGGAAACAAAAGAGGGAAACGCCATGCAATCGATTCCAGCCGCCGACATCCTCAAGGCCTGCGAGGCCCGACCAACGGCATGGAGCCGGTGATGGCCAACTTGAAGGAGCATCTCGACTTCCAGATCGACCTCGAGCGGCGCGGCATCATGTTCGGCGCCGGCCCGTTCTGGAATGACGCGGAAGATGCCTGGGAAGGCGAAGGCATGGTCATCATTCGCGCCGCCTCGCTGGCCGACGCCAGGGCCATCGCCGCGTCCGACCCGATGCACAAGGCCGGCGCCCGCAGTTACACCGTGCGGCCCTGGTTGCTCAATGAGGGGAGCATCACCGTCAAGATGACCTATTCCGACGGCAGGCGCGAAATCATCTGAGGCGCCCACCGCCCCTTACATCGGCACCGCAGCGTCAGCGAGGTCTTGACGGCAGGGCCGCTCGGATGTCGCGCCCGGCGTAGAGCACCCGGTCGATGACAACTCGCTTGGATTCGACGTGGAAGGCGATGGTCATGCGCCGTTCAAAACCGACAGTCCGCAAACCGGGACGGATGTCGTCGCGCAGCGTTCCCCGTTCGCCCACCAAGGCGAACCCTCCGCAGTATTTTTCAAACCGATCGATATATGCCCTTGCCCGCGCCGGGCCCGATTGCGCAGCAATAAAATCGTAAATTCCGGTCACATCGACCGCAGCTTCCGGCGAGAATAAGACCTCACGTTTTCGCACGGCGGGTAGATTTTCGGCTCCGGCCGGCATGTCGTGCCTTGATCGCGGTAAAGACAGAGCTTGCCGGAATGGCGCGCGACGGATCGGCTTGCATCGCATCGAAGGTCGAGGCGACGTCCTCTCGCAGCCATTCTTCCACCGCCTTGTCGCGCTCCTGCAATGCACGCAAACCCGCGCGAACCACTTCGCTTCCCGAGGCGTAGCTGCCTGAGGCAACCTTTTTATCAATGAATTTTGCGTGCGCCGCAGGGAGGCTGAAGGTGCGCTTGGCGGTTACGGGCATGGCGTCCTCTGGAGTATGATCAAATCATACTACACAAGACAGCTTTCAGCCAGAGGCGCGACGGCGCCCACCGCCCCTTACATCGGCACCATGGCCGCGTCCTTGGAATTGCGCAGCGTCAGCGAGGTCTTGACGTTGCGCACGTTCGGACCGGCGGTGAGGATTTCGACGAAAGCCTGGAAAGTCTTGAGGTCCGGCGCCACGCACTTGAGCACGAAGTCGATCTCGCCCGACAGCATCCAGCATTCGCGCACCAGCGGCTGCTTGCGGACGAATTCCTCGAACGCATTGAGATCGGCTTCGGCCTGGCTCGACAGGTGCACCATGGCGAAGACGCTGAGTTCGAAGCCGAGCATCTTTTCGTCCAGCAGCGCCCGGTAGCCCTTGATGAAGCCGGCCTCCTCCAGCGCCCTGACGCGCCGCAAACACGGCGGCGCCGAGATGCCGACCCGGCGCGCGAGTTCCACATTGGTCATGCGGCCGTCGTCCTGCAGCTCTTTCAGGATCATGCGGTCAATGGCGTCTAGTCGGGCGGGCACTCACAAACTCCGTGGCAAAAGCGTCGAATCCGGCGAACTAGGCATACCGCGAAACAAAGTTTCGCGACACATTCTTGCGCGGTCTGCGGCACGATGCCCCGCAGAAACGAAGGTTGTGGGTCCCGTGGGTTGCGTATCTTGCATAGCTCATGGGGAGGCCATACATCTGACGATCACTGCCGGGCTCCGAGTCCGGCCACCCGGGCGATCGGTCGCCCGGTCCATGCCCGCTAAGGGGGGCACTGAATGGCCAAAACCACGCACGCCAAAGTCGTCATCATCGGTTCCGGCCCGGCCGGCTATACCGCGGCGATCTATGCCGCGCGCGCCATGCTGGAACCGGTCATGATCCAGGGCATCCAGCCCGGCGGCCAGCTCACCATCACCACCGACGTGGAAAACTACCCCGGCTTCGCCGACGTCATCCAGGGCCCCTGGCTGATGGAGCAGATGCAGAAGCAGGCCGAACACGTCGGCACCAGGATCATGTACGACCACGTCAACAAGGTCGAACTCGGCCAGCGGCCGTTCAAGCTGATCTGCGATTCCGGCGACATCTATCTGGCCGACGCGCTGATCATCGCCACCGGCGCGCAGGCGCGATGGCTCGATCTGCCGTCCGAACAGAAGTTCAAAGGCTATGGCGTCTCCGCCTGCGCCACCTGCGACGGCTTCTTCTACAAGAACAAGGAAGTTTTCGTCATCGGCGGCGGCAATACCGCGGTCGAGGAAGCGCTGTTCCTGACCAACTTCGCCTCCAAGGTCACGGTGGTGCACCGGCGCGACCACTTCCGCGCCGAGCGTATCTTGCAGGACCGGCTGTTCAAGAACCCGAAGATCGAGGTGATCTGGGATTCGGCGCTCGAGGACGTCTCCGGCAGCGACAACCCGCTGAAGGTGAACCGCATCAAGCTGAAGAACGTGAAGACCGGCGCGGTCACCGAGCACGCCGCCGACGGCGTCTTCATCGCCATCGGCCACCAGCCGGCCTCCGAACTGTTCGCCGGACAACTGCAGATGAAACCGTCCGGCTACATCGTGACCGCCGGTCACTCCACCGTCACGTCGGTCCCGGGCGTGTTCGCCGCCGGCGACGTCACCGACGATATCTACCGCCAGGCCGTCACCGCCGCCGGACAGGGCTGCATGGCGGCGCTCGAAGCCGAGAAATTCATCGCCGCACACGAACACCAGCGCGCGGCCGCCGAATGACCGTGTCGAGGCACAGTAATTCCATGGACTGGGACAAGCTGAAGGTGTTTCACGCCGCCGCCGAGGCGGGGTCTTTCACCCATGCCGGCGAGCGGCTCGGGCTGTCGCAGTCGGCGGTGTCACGCCAGGTGTCGGCCCTGGAGGGCGAACTGTCGGTGTCGTTGTTTCACCGCCACGCCCGCGGCCTGATCCTGACCGAACAGGGCGAACTGCTGTATCGCACCGCCCATGAAGTCTTCATGAAGCTGGAGGCGGCGCGCACCAAGCTGACCGACAGCCGCGAGCGGCCGAACGGCGAACTGAAGGTCTCGACCACGCCCGGCATCGGCGTCCACTGGCTGACGCCGCGGCTCGGCGAATTCCTCGACCTCTATCCCGACATTCACATCACGCTGATCACCACCGACGAAGAACTCGATCTGGCCATGCGCGAGGCCGACGTCGCCATCCGCCTGCGCCAGCCGACGCAGCCGGACCTGATCCAGCGCAAGTTGTTCTCCGTGCATTTCCATGCCTACGCCTCGCCGGATTACCTGAAGCGTTTCGGCACGCCGCGCACCCACGAAGAACTCGACAAGCACCGCATCGTGCTCCTCGGCGGCGCGGTGCCGCCGCATTTCGCCAACCGGCGATGGCTGGTCGAGGTCGGCCGCGACAACAAGGGCCCGCGGGTGCCGACGATGTCGATCAACAACGTGCTCGGTCTGCTGCGCGCCTGCCAGCGCGGCCTCGGCATCGCCATGCTGCCGGACTATCTGGTGGAGGAGAATGGCGGCCTGGTGCAACTGTTCGGCGAAGCCGACACGCTCGCCCTCGATGCCTATTTCGTGTACCCGGAAGAACTCAAGTCGGTCGCGCGCATTCAAGTTTTCCGCGACTTTCTGGTCGCCAACGCGCAGCGCTGGAATTTCTGACGCCGCGCCTGCGCCATTGTGGCGCAAGGCATTTTCGTCACGTGACAATCAGGCGCGGTTCAATTCGCATGGCAGTCATGCGGCGTCCGCCGTTGCCGCTTGGGCGTGGCTGCGCATAATGAAGCCTCGCTACACCGGATGTATATCCTCCCAGAATCGCCGGTGCAGCATGTTCCCCTCTGGAGTTACCGGCCCCCACGCCGGTATCTACTACAGCCGGGCCCCCTTGTGGGGCCCGGCTTTTTCTTTGGGCGCGTGACGCTTCAGCGAAAGCGCGCAATGGCGAAGGCAAGATCAAGGATCTGCGCGTCGTCGACCGGCGCCATCACGCTGGCCATGGCCGGATCGTAGCCGGGCCGCGCGTTGCTTTTGTACTCGCGCAGCGATTTCACCAGGTAGTCCTCGCGCTGCGCGGCAATACGCGGAATGCTGTCGCGGCCGGCCAGATCGAGACCGTGACAACTGTTACAGCGATGCTGCGTGATCAGCGCGCCCCCGCGTTGCAGGCGCGCGTCGCCCGCGCCATCGGCCGGCGGTTGCGGCGGCGGCAAGGCCGCGATGTAATCCGAAAATGTCCGCAGGTCGTCATCGGTGAAATCCGCGGTGGCATCGTTCATGATCTCGACGACGCGCTGCTTTCCACGAAACAGATAAAGCTGGATCAGCACATAGGGCGCCGGCTGGCCGCCGAGCGACGGCACCTCCGGCGTCTCCGACTGCCCCTTCTCGCCGTGACAGGCCAGGCACGGCGCCATGCGCTCGGTGAACGTCTCGGCCATGGCCGGTGCGCCGGTCAGCAGAAGCAGCGACATCGCGACGGCGAAAAAAAAGCCGGGGGCCGCAGCCCCCGGCGGTCGACGGATGCTCACTTGCCGGCAGCTTTCGCCTTGCCGTAGCTGATGCGGTAGACCGCGCCGTTGTAATCGTCGGACACCAGCATCGACCCGTCCTTCATTATCTCGACATCGACCGGACGGCCGATATAGGCGTTATCGGCGATGAACCCGGTGAGGAACGGCTCTTTAGACTTGACGGTGCCGTCCTTGTTGAACGTCACGAACATCACGTCGGCGCCGATCTTTGTCGTCCGGTTCCAGGAGCCATGCCGCGCGATGAAGGCGCCGTTCTTGTACTTCGCCGGAAACTGGCTGCCGGTATAGAAGCGCATGCCGAGCGCGGCGGTATGCGGGCCGAGCAACGTCACCGGCGCGGTGTAGTCGCTGCACTTGTGGCCCCAGCCGAACTCGCTATCGAGCAGGTTGCCCTGGTGGCAGTACGGCGTACCGAAATGCTCACCCACCTTGGTGATGCGGTTGAGTTCGTCCTCCGGTATGTCCTCGGACATCCAGTCGCGGCCATTGTCGGTGAAGTAGAGCTGCTTCGACACCGGGTGCCAGTCGAATCCGACGGTGTTGCGCACGCCGCGCGCAATCACTTCGGCGCCGCTGCCGTCGAGGTTGATCCGGCGGATCTGGGCGTGCGCGTCGCTGTTGAGCACGTTGTTGCCGGGCTGCCCGACCGGAATGTACAGCTTTTCATCCGGCCCGACGGCGATGAACTTCCAGCCGTGCGCCTCGTCCTTCGGCAGGTCGTCGTAGATGAGTTTCTTCTCCGGCTTGTCGAGATTCTTCTCGATGTTGTCGAAGCGCCAGACCTTCGACAGCTCGGCGAGGTATAGCGTGCCCTTGTGGAAGGCCAGGCCGTTCGGCCGGTGCAGCCCTTCGGCGATGGTCTTCACCTCGGCCTTACCGTCTTTCTTGACGATGGCAAAGACCTTGCCGATGAAGCGATTGCCGACGAACAGCGTGCCCTGGTCGCCCAGGCGCAGCGAGCGCGCATTCGGTATGCCGCTGGCATAGACCTCGATGGTGAAGCCGGCCGGCACCTTGAGCTTGGCGGTTGGCAGCTTGTCGGCCGCGGTCGGGATCGGCGGCGGCGCGACCGGCGCGAGTTTGGCGGCGGCGGCATTGCCTTCGGGACGTCCGATCAGCGGCGAGCCGGGAGGCAGCGGGGCCGCTGCGGCGGGCGGCGCGGCCGCCGGCGGTTGCTGGGCGAAGGCCGGGGCGGCCAGCAGGCCGCCCAGCATCGGGGCAAGAAGTGTGGTGGCAAGCAACCGGCTGCGCGGCGCGTCAAAACGCAGAATCATGGACGTCCTCCCTGGTGTGGAGGCGCTTGTCCCCGTGGCGAGAAGGCTCGACCCGGAGCGCGCCCTCATCGCCCCAAGTCTCACCCATTTAGCCCATGAGTTGCAATCGGTCTTCGCTACAATTTTTCCGAGTCAGCTTCGGTAGCTGTACGGCGCGTCGGCCCGGACGTCGGCCAGTTGTTCCACCAGCGCATGATGCGGCGACAGATGGCACACCGGATCGGTGGCGCGGGCGTCGCCGGTGAGCAAGAACGCCTGGCAGCGGCAACCGCCGAAGTCCTTGTCCTTGCGCACGCAGCTTCGACACGGCTCCTGCATCCAGCCGGTGCCGCGGAATTCGTTGAAGGCCGGCGACGACCGCCAGATGTCACCGAGCGAATGGGCGCGCACGTTCCAGAATTCGAGACCGGGAATGACTTCCGCCGCATGGCAGGGCAGCACCTTGCCGGCCGGCGTGACGTTGATGGAGCGGCGGCCCCAGCCGCCGACGCAGGGCTTGGGAAAGCGCGCGAAATAATCCGGCACCACCGCGTCGATGACGATGCGGCCGTGGTGCCGCGTGCGCATGGCCTCGACCTGCCCCACCGCGCGCTCGACCTGCTCGCGCGTCGGCATCAGCGCGGCGCGGTTCTTCAGCGCCCAGCCGTAATATTGCACATGGGCAATTTCGACGCGCCCCGCGCCAAGCGCCAGCGCCAGATCCACCATGGCCTCGATATGGTCGATGTTGGCGCGGTGCACCACGACATTGACGGTCAGCGGCAGGCCAAGCCTGACCACTTCGGCGGCCAGCGCCTGCTTGCGCGCCAGCGCACCCTTGTAGCCGGCGATGTGGTCGGCCGACTCCGGCGTGCTGTCCTGGATCGAGATCTGCACATGGTCGAGGCCGGCATCGGACAGCGCCAGCAGGCGCTCATTGGTGACGCCGACCGCCGAGGTGATCAGGTTCGAGTACAGCGATGCGTCCCGCGCCGCCTGAACGATGTCTTCCAGGTCACGCCGCGCCGCCGGCTCGCCGCCGGACAGATGCACCTGCAACACGCCGAGTGCCGCCGCCTCGTGAAACACCCGCGCCCAGGTCGCAGTGTCGAGTTCGTCCGAGCGTTTGTCGAGTTCGAGCGGATTGGAGCAATAGGGACAGCCCAGCGGACAGCGATGCGTGAGTTCGGCGAGCAGGCCGAGCGGCGCGGGCAGCGTGGGGATTGTTGTCGTCATTCACGATCCTCTCGATCGTCATGGCCGGGCTTGACCCGGCCATCCACGCCTTACTTAGGGACGAAACAGAAAGACGTGGATGCCCGGCACAAGGCCGGGCATGACGCCGAATTCCTGGCCGCCGCCTTCATCCCAGCTCCAACAGCTTCTTGTCGGCCAGCCCGCCGATCAGCGTCACCACGTCGGCATGAATGCGCTCGCGCGGCGCGCCGGTGAAAGCCAATGCCAGATCATCAACGATGGCCGCGATCGTCGCCTCGCCCGTGCAACGCTTGAGAATTTCCACCGCCACGGCGTCGGCCTTGAAGACCCGCTCAGGCGCCAGCAGCACCCAGCCGCCCTGCGCCTCGTTGTGCACCAGCCGCACGCCGCGCGGCAGCCGGGGCTTCGCCTCCGGCGCGATAGTGGTTTGCATCAGGCCGTTCCTTCATTGCCGGGCACAAAAGCACCCGGCGGAATATCCCCCGGCACCACGTAAGCATGCGACAGCGCGTCGAGCATCGCCCACAGCACGCTGCATTTGAATTCGAGCGCCGCCAGCACGGCCTGCTGCTGCTCCGGCGTGCGGGCGTTCTGCTTGACGTAATCCAGCGCGAAGTCGGAATCGCGCTGCGCCTGCGGCGGCCGCTTGTCGAAATAGCTCAGCGTCTCCCGCGTGACGAACGGGTAGTTTGCGAGCATCCCGGCCATGCGCTCGCCGATGATAACCGGCGAGAACAGTTCGGTCAGCGACGAGGCGATGGCCTCCAGCAGCGTCTTCTCGCGCACGAAGCGCACATAGGCGTCGACCGCAAAGCGCGTGCCCGGCAACAGGCCGCGCAGCGAGACGACATAATCGCGGTCGAGCCCGAGCCCGCCGGTCAGCGTCAGCCAGCGCGCGATGCCGCCATCGCCGGCGTGCGCGCCGTCGTGATCGGCGAGCCGCGAGCGCCACTCGCGGCGCACGGCGGAATCCTCGCAGCGCGCGATCAGGCTGGCATCCTTGATCGGGATCATCGCCTGATAATAATAGCGGTTCAGCGCCCACGCCTGCACCTGCCCCTTCGACAACTGGCCGTTATGCAGCATGCCGTGAAACGGATGCAGACGGTGATAGCGCCTGGCGCCGATGTCGCGCAGCGCGGCTTCGAGGTCAGCGGGGGACAGGAGGGTCATGTCAGCCTCGTGTCCCGGGTGCTGCGCGGCATTGCGCACACATCCGAGTTTGGAAAGGTCCCGGCTCGGCGGCGCATCGCTCCGCTACGCTTCGCGCTGCACCGCGTGCGGGACACACAGTACGTCACAACACAATCTCCATGCCGTCTTCGGCGACCTGCCAGCCGGCGGTCTCGACCGTGCGGCGTTCCGGCGAGCCATCGATCAGGACCGGATTGGTATTGTTGATGTGGATGAAGATACGCCGCGCCCGCAGGCCGGCCAATGCCGCCAGCGTGCCATCGCCGCCGTCGATCGGCATGTGACCCATGCGGCGGCCGGTCTTCTGGCCGGTGCCGCTGCGGATCATCTCGTCATCGGTGAACAGCGTGCCGTCGAACAGCACCGCATCGGCGCCGGCGAACCGTTCCCGCATCGCCGGCGTCACCGCAGCCGCGCCGGGCACAAAGACCAATCGCGCGCCGTCGCGCGACAGCTCGATGCCGACATTGGCGGCGCTCTCGGCGCCGAGTTCCGGATCCTCGCCTTCCAGATACAGCGGCACCTTGCCGGGCACCGTGAACAGTTGCGCCGCGATACCGCCGGCCAGCATGAACCGTTCGCCGGGATTGACGGCACGCCGAGTCACTGTGGTCATGGCACTGAACATGGCGTTGGCGGCCACCGCGGCGTGGCTGGACGGCGTCGCGTAGAGCGTGAAGGGCGTGCTTTCACGCAGCGACAGAAGGCCGGCGATCTGATCGATTTCACCGCCCGTCAGCACCACCGCGTCGATCGGACTGCCGCGCAGGCCATCGACAGGATGGAGGACGGGCGTGGCGCGAATTTGCTGCAGCAATTCCGGCGCGGCGTTGAGCAACGTCCAGCGGCCATCGCCGGCGGACACCGCGAGGCCGGCCTGCGTGCGCGGCCGCACGCGCGAATCGCCCGCCCACGCCAAAGCGCAGACGGAACAACGGCAGTTCCATTGTGGAAAAGCGCCGCCGGCCGCCGAACCGAGGACGATGGCGGTCAGGCGGCCCATTTAAACGGCGTGACTAGAATTCAGCCGGCAGATAGCCGTTGATTTCGAGGCCGACGCAGATTTCGACGAGGGTCGGTGTGGTCCAGGCCATAATGCTTACCCTTCATATTGACCGCGCCAAGATTAGCGCAGCTGGGAAACGCTTCAAGTCCCCCACCGTTGCAGAGTCACGGCCAACGATGGCGGAATTAGCTGCGGCAAAATCGCATCACACAAAAGTCATCCGGAGGCGAACGCGCCCCTGCGTGTTCCCTGCGCCGTGGCGCTGCAAATGGCGCGGCGAAATGTGTTGAAATCCTGCCGCTTACACGCCACGTGCAGATTTGCCACAGTGCGCAATCCTTCGAAGCTGCGACATTGGGAAATGCGTAACCTCTACGGGACTATGGGTTACTGTGCGCTGCGTTGTCATGGGGGAAATTCCCCCAACGAAGCCCTTGGGAGAATAGCTGGTGAAAAGTGTCCGTTTCGACCGCCTTTTGGCTTCGACCGCACTCGGTCTGGTGCTGGTGCTGTCCAGCAACGCCGGCATGGCGCAGCAGCCCGACAAACAAATTGAAAACGCCACCCCGGCGCCGAATACCACCGCGCCCGTAGCGAACGACGTCGCCGCGCCGAGCCAGGCCACCCCGGCTCCTGCCACCACCGAAACCATTACGCCGGCAGAAGCCGCCGTCACCCCGGCGCCTGAGCCCAGGCAGGAAGCCGTGGCACCGGCGCCGCAGCCGGCTCCGGTCGAGGCGACGATCCCGGCGCCCGCCGCCACCGCCGTCGCTCCGGCCGCAGCGCCGGCGGCTCCGGTCAACACAACCGCCGCCGAGCAGGCCGCGCCCGTCGTCGCCGACAGCGCCGTGGCCGAACGCCTGCGCGCTCTGATCGACGCCAAGTCGTTCGACCGCACGGTCAGCCGCAAGGCCGAACGCGATGGCATCGAAGCCTTCTACAAGGCGAGAGACTTCGCGCCGATCTGGGTCGGCAACGGCGCCGCCACCGAGCGCGCCAGGGCCGTGACAGCGTATCTCGGACAGGCCGACGCCGTCGGCCTTGAGCCATCAGACTACGCGACGCCCGATTTCTCCGTCACCACCGCGGACGCCCTCGCCGACGCCGAACTCAAGCTCACCATCGCGGCGCTGACTTTCGCCCGGCACGCGCAGACCGGCCGCATCCACTTCAGCCGCGTCGCCAACGACATCGAGTTTCGCGTCGAGGCGCCCGAACCGGCCGACGTGCTGGCCAAACTCGCCACCGCGACCGATGCCGGCGCGGCGCTGGACAGCTACAACCCGCCGCAGCCGCAGTTCAAGGCGCTGCGCGCCAAGCTCGCCGAGTTGCGCGCCAATGGCGGCGCCATCAGCAAGCCGGCGGACGCCAAGCCGGCGCCGGTGGTGCGTATTCCGGACGGCAAGATCCTGCGCCCCGGCATGAGGGATGACCGCGTCATCGCGCTGCGCAAGCGGCTCGACGTCGAGGGCGACAAGAACAACACGCTGTATGACGAGGCGGTGCGCGAGGCCGTGGTGGCGTTCCAGACCGAGTCCGACATTGGCGTCGATGGCAATGTCGGTCCGCAGACGGTGCGCGTCCTCAACGGCGGCGAGAAGCGCGACGTGCGCGGGCCCTCGGCCGATCCGGTCGATGTCGTCATCGTCAACATGGAGCGCTGGCGCTGGTTTGCCCGCGATCTCGGCAACCCGCATGTCATCGTCAACGTGCCGGATTACACCCTGACGCTCTACAACGACGACAAGGTTTACTGGCACACCAGGATCGTGGTCGGAAAGCCGAGCCAGGCGACGCCGATGATCAGTTCGGAGATGAAATTCATCACCGTCAATCCGACCTGGAACGTGCCGCCCTCGATCATCGAGAACGAGTACCTGCCGGCCCTCCGGGAAGACCCGAACGCGCTGGACCGCATCGGCCTCAAGATGGAGCAGCGCCCCGACGGCACGGTGCGCATCTATCAGCCGCCGGGCGCCGCCAATGCGCTGGGCCGCATCCGCTTCAACTTCCCCAACAAGTTCCTGGTGTATCAGCACGACACGCCGGACAAGAACCTGTTCAACCGCGACAAGCGCGCCTTCAGCCACGGCTGCATGCGCGTGCAGGATCCGCTGGTATACGGCGAGAAGCTGCTGTCGCTGGTGATGCCCAAGGAAAACTACACCCGCGCGCGCCTCGAGAAGATGTTCGGTGGCAGCGAGATCAACATCAACTTCCCGAAGAACATCTGGGTGCACATGACCTATGAGACGGCCTTCGTCGATGCGGCCGGCAAGCTGCAGTTCCGCGAAGACGTCTATGGCCGCGACGCCCGCATGATCGCCCTGATGAAGGGCAGCGAACGCCGGGTCGCCGACATCGCCATCGCGCGGCCGCCGATCTCGTTCTCCAAGCCGGTGCGCATGCCGGCTGGCATGGCGGGCAATACCGGCGGTAACGGCTACAGCTACAGCCGCGGCCCCAATTTGTTCGAACTGATCTTCGGCGGTGGCCAGCCGCAGCCCCAGCAAGCCGCCCCGCAGCGCAATCCGCGTGGCGCCAGCAACCAGGGCCGCTCGACCTACCGCTAGACCAGCTCCTGGCTGAAACGCAAAACGCCGGCGAAACCTCGCCGGCGTTTTCGTTTCTGCCGCGCGGCTCAGAACCGATAGTTGACGCCGAGCCGGACGATGTTCTCGGTCATACGCGCCTGTTGGGTGATCAGGCCGATGCCGAGCAGGCTGTAGGTGGTGTTGAAGGTGCCGGTGTCGAGATAGAGATACTCGCCCTTGACGCTCCAGTGCGCCGTCAGCGCCGCTTCGACGCCGGCGCCGACCACCCAGGCCGGGCGCTGGTCGGAGGCTTGATCGGTGACGCTGCCGAGGATCGTCGTCAGCGTCTGCGTGCTCTTGAATGCGCCATAACCGATGCCGCCGGTGCCGTAGATCAGAAAGCGGTCGACAGCGATGCCGCCGCGCAGCCGCAGCGTGCCAAGCCACGGGATACTGTCCTCTGAAGTTTGGGTAACGCCCACGCCGCAGGCGAGGGTCGCGCAGACCCGGGTGGTGCTCGCCTTCTGCGATGTCGCCTGAATGTCGGTTTCGATGCCGAGCACGAACTTGCCGCGCTGGAAATTATAGCCGGCCTGAGCGCCGTAGACGGCTCCGCTCAGATCCTCCGAACCGCTGAGGAGCGGTACGCCGAGAACGGCGTAATCGGCGCTGGCCCGCGCCTTGCCGTAACCGATATTGCCGCCCACGTAGAAGCCGGTCCAGTCGTGGTCGCCCGCCAGTGCGCCGCTGCCCGGCATGATCAGCAACGATGCGGCCAGAATCATGGTTGATCGCAAGCGATGTCCCTCACGTGTCAAAGAGAGCGATCAGACTTCAATTCGACCGATTCGGGCTAGTGCAGCGCTGCAACAGGTGCGCGCCGCCGGCGCGGCGCCGGGAACTTTGCCGTGGTGCGCTTGGTACAGCTGGGTGGGCTCGAACCACCGACCTCCGGTTCCACAGACCGGCGCTCTAACCAACTGAGCTACAGCTGCACGCGATTGCCCGGTTTTCCACCAAGCGGGCGGGAAACTAGGTGCGGCCATCCGGTTTGGCAAGCGGCTTGAGCCGGCGCGCTAACAACGCCGGGCGGCCGGTGCTTCAGATGCAAAAAAGCCCGGACGAAACCCCCGTCCGGGCTCTTTAGCTGGCGGCGCGGAGGGCACCGCCTGATTGTCGGCGGTCGCGCCTTACGCCGCCTTGTTGAAGGTGCTGGTGAAGCTTTCCTTGATCGGCTCGGCGGTGTCGGCCGCAACCTTCTGGGCGTGCTCGGCAAGATCCTTGGTCTGCGCGGTCATGGTCTCGAACTGGGCGCGCATGAAGGCGGTCGTCTTCTCGACCACTTCCGAATAGGACTTCGCGGTGAGCAGTTCGCCGTACAGATCGAAGGCGGCATTGCTGTTGGCGCGGGCGGTCTCGATCACCTTGAGGCCGTAGCCGGACATGCCTTTGGAGGCCGTGGCATAGGTTTCCTCGAGCAGTTCGGTCGCATCCTCGGCCGCGCTCTTGATCTTCTCGTAGTTTTCCTTGGTCTGCGCGACGCTCTTTTCCGCGAGTTCGCGGTAGGCGGCGGGCACTTCCATCTTCGGGACTTCGAACTTCGGCATCTCGAATTTGGGCATTTCGAACTTCGGCATCTCGAAGGTCGCTACCGGAACGGTAACCGGCTTCACTTTGACTTTCGGCGTGGCAGCCGTGGTGGATTCGGCCATGACAGAGTTTCCCTAGATCGGAGGGCGGTCCGGCTGACAGCGAACCGCCGCCCTCGGCTCGGTTCGCACCTGTTTCACGACCCGTCACAAACGCTCAATCGACGCGCCCAAGCCCGTTGGCGCCCCGTCGGGTCTATGCCTAGAGATATAGCATTAACTTTGGTGCATTGCAATAATAATATTGCAATGCACCATTATGCTACTCTGTCGCGTCCTGCGCGCGTAAACCTTCAGTGATTTGAGTATCTTGTCTCAGTCCGAGGCGGTCTTCTTCACGACTTTGCCGGCCGTTTTGCTGAACTCCTGGGCCTGCTCCGTCAGCGTGGCGATCTGGTTCTTGACGAACTCGCTGTGCAGCGCGGTGAGGTCCTGCGGGTCCTTGGCGTGAATGAGCTTCTGGGCGAATTCAAACGACGACGTGATATTGCGCTCGGCATAGCGCATCGCCAGCTCGCTCATCTCCTTGGCGCCGCTGCGGGCGGTCGCCGCCTGGTTTTCGGCGCTGTTGACGGCCTGCTGTGCGGCCGAGACGAAGGTGTCGAAGGCAACCTTGGCCTGTTCGACGCCCTTCTCGGCCATGGCGCGCATCTCCGCCGGGATCTCAAAATTCGGATTGGGGTTCTTGGCCATTGCGTTCTCCTGGTGTGCGTACCGGTGGTAGCCGGCGGCTGAGTCGTTTGCGAGGCACCCGGTCGGTCCCAGCCTAACCGGATGGTACCGGTCTTGGAACCGTCCTCCGTTAAGGATATCGCGGCTTAGCGGCGCATAGCGCACGCCGCAGCGTGGACGCGACTGGATGGCAGCCGTATTAATGGATTATTAGCCGTAATTCGCGCGACAAAGTGATGACAAGTTCCATGGTGCAACTCGGCTGGCTGAGCGACCCGCGGCTCTCGGCACATGCCCTGAGCGCGTCGCCGGTCTGGTTGTGGAGCGCGGACGCCCGCAAGATTCTATGGGCCAATGCGACTGGTGCCGCGATCTTCGATGCAGCGACACCGGGTCAACTTGATTCCCTTCTGTTCGAGCCGACACATCCCGCCGCGGCGCAGATCGCACGGCTGTCCCGGACGCTCCCGCACGGCACTGCCCCACGCCTCGAACGCCTGCGCGGATTCGGCGCAAGCCTGGGCGGGCCGCTGACCTGCCTGTGCTCGCGCTTGTCCTTGTCCGATAACGCATCCGCCGTCCTTGTGGTTGCAACCGAACGTGCGGGAAAAGAACTGCCGCTGCCCGAGCGCGCGCGCCGCATTCTGGCCGACATGGCGCAGCCGGCGGCCATGTTCACCGCCGATGGCGAACTGATCGAGGCAAGCGCATCGGCGCGCGACAGCCTTGGCCCTGCCCGCGATCTGCTTGTGCTCGGTGCCGCCTCCCTCGCCCGCGAGGCCAGCCTCAATGGCCATGCCGAAGGCGATATCCCTGCCGGCCGCGTCGCCCTGCTGAAGCTCGGCGCCAGCGCCGCGGTGGCGTTGCTGCTGGTTTTTGTCGGCCGCAATGACGCCTCGCATGCCGGCGCGCACGCGACCGAAGCGGCGACGGCTGGGTCTGCCGCCGGGACAACCCGTCCCCGCGTGGAGGCGCACGCGCACCTGCTGCCGTTCCGTTTCGTCTGGCAGATGGATGCAGCCCTGCGCTTCACGCTCGGCAGTGACGATTTCGCGCGACTGCTGGGACCCAAAACCTCCGCCGCAGTGCTGGGCCGGCCGTGGGACGAAATCGCCGAGGCGCTGCAACTCGATCCGCAGGGGCAGATCGCCGATGCGCTGACCGAACGCGCGACCTGGAGCGGCGTGGTCGTGCACTGGCCGGTCGATGACTTCAGCGAGCGCCTGGCCGTCGAAATGTCCGGTCTCCCGGTGTCGGATCGTAATCGGGAATTCGAAGGCTTCCGCGGCTTCGGCGTCTGCCGCGATCTCGATCGCCTCACCGCGCTCGAGCAGCGCCGTGTGCAACCGCCCACGGTCGCGTCCGAGCCGTTGGCGCCGCCGGTCTTGCCGCAATCGGAAGAGCCAACGCCGAACGTGCTGGCTTTCCGCACAGCCCCGCCACTGCCGACCGCGGCCGCGCCCGAACTCAGTCCGGGCGAGCACAGCGCCTTCCAGGAGTTGGCGCGCGAACTCAACGCGCGGCTCAGGAACGCGCCGGCGACGCCGGCACCGACCGAAGCGCCGGACGACTTTGGCGCCGAGTCGGCCGAGCGGTACACGCCGCCGCTGGAAACGTTGCCGCTTGAGCCGTTGCCGGGCGTCGGCAATGGCGGCAGGGACGGCAACAATGGCCGGCCGATCCTCGATCGCCTGCCGGTCGGCATTCTGGTCTATCGCCTGAACAATCTGCTCTACGCCAACCGGGCCTTCCTCGACTGGACCGGCTACGATTCGCTCGAAACGCTGGCGGAAGCCGGCGGCCTCGACAGCCTCTTCATCGAGACCCGGGATGCGGCCGCACCGCATGACGCCGAGAACGGCGGCAAGAACGGCAGCAAGATGCTGAGCATTGCCACCGTCAACGGCCAGCAGAAGCCGGTCGAAGGCAAGCTGTTCAGTGTCGGCTGGAGCGGCGAGAACGCGCTCGTGCTGATGATCGATACCCAGGCTGTGCCCGATGACCGCGGCAAGGCCATGGAAGCATCGCTGCGCCGGATCGAGAGCGAGAATCACGAACTCAAGACGGTCCTCGACACCGCCACCGACGGCGTGCTGGTGCTCGACCCCGCCGGCCGCGTGCTGTCGGCCAACCGCAGCGCCGAGGCGCTGTTCGGTTACGAGGCCGCCGATCTCCTGACGATGACGCTCGGCGACCTGTTCGCACCGGAGAGCCGGCGCGGCATGGTCGACCATCTCGAACGGCTGGCCCGCGCCAATGGCGGGCGCATGCTCGACCCGGGCCGCGAAGCCATCGGCCGCGTCCGGCAAGGCGGGCTGGTGCCGCTTTACGTCACCATGGGCCGCATTGAAGACGGCGAAAAACTCTGCGTCGTGCTGCGCGACATCACCGCCTGGAAGCGCACCGAGGAAGAGCTGATCAACGCCCGCCAGCAGGCCGAGCGCGCCTCTACCGCCAAGTCGGAGTTCCTCGCCAAGATCAGCCACGAAATCCGTACACCGCTCAACGCCATCATCGGTTTCTCCGAGGTGATGATGGACGAGCGCTTCGGCGCCATCGGCAACGAGCGCTACAAGCAGTACCTCAAGGACATCCACGCTTCCGGCGGCCACCTGATCTCGCTGGTCAACGATCTGCTCGACCTGTCGAAGATCGAAGCCGGCAGGCTCGAACTCAGCTTCGTCAGCGTCAATCTCAACGAGATGGTGCAGCAGTGCGTGGCGCTGATGCAGCAGCAGGCCAACAACGATCGCGTCATCATCCGCACGTCGCTGCCGGCAAACCTGCCGCCGATCGTGGCGGACGCGCGCTCGGTGCGGCAGATCGCGCTCAACCTGCTGTCGAACTCGATCAAATTCACCGGCGCCGGCGGCCAGGTGATCGTCTCCACCGCGGTCAATGACGACAACGAAGTCAGCCTCCGGGTGCGCGATACCGGCGTCGGCATGAGCGAGAACGAATTGCAGACCGCGCTCGAGCCGTTCCGCCAGATTGCCACCGCCACCCGCCGCCGGGGAACCGGAACGGGTCTGGGGTTGCCGATTACCAAGGCATTGGCCGAAGCCAATCACGCCCGGTTCCGCATCTCCAGCCAGGTCGACGACGGTACCTTGGTGGAGGTGGCTTTCCCGGCCACCCGCGTGCTGGTGCAATAGGCTGAATCGGTTAAGCTCTGCCCGTCTCCGTCACCCGAAAGTGCACCTCGAAGGGCGACGGCCAAGGTCTGGAAGAGTGTGTCCGCTCATTCTATGAGGCTCCCGCCAGAGCGCTCGCTAATCAGGATGACGGAGAAAGGCTGATATGCGCCGCCTCCTCTGCTCCGTCCTCGCTTCCTTCTTTGTCTGCATCGCATTGATAACGCCCGCGCGCGCGGCCGAACCGGTCGACCTCCTGCTGGTGCTCGCCGCCGACGTGTCGCGCAGCGTCGATTCGCAGAAGTTCCAGCTGCAGCGGTCTGGCTATGCCGCCGCGATCTCCGACCGCCGCGTGCTCGACGCCATCACCGCCGGACGCCATCGGCGCATCGCGGTCCAGTTCATCGAATGGTCGGGATTTGGCAACCATCAGGTCGTTGTCGACTGGACAATGATCGACGGGCCGAAGACCGCGCAGAGCTTCGGCGACCGCCTGCTGGAACTGCCACGCACGTTTGCCGATCGAACCTCGATCAGCGGCGGCATCGATTTCGCGGTGACGCAATTCGCCCGCGCGCCGTTCACGTCCGAGCGCCGCACCATCGACGTCTCCGCCGATGGCACCAACAATTCCGGCCGCGACGTGACCAAGGCGCGCGACGACGCCAACAACCAGGACATCACCATCAATGCGCTGGCGATCCTGAGCGACAACCCGCTGCCGTGGAATCCCGAGCACACCCATCCGCCCGGGGGCCTGGCGAACTATTTCCGCCAGAATGTGATCGGCGGCCCCGGCGCCTTTGTCATCGAGGCCGCGGACTTCAACGCCTTCGGCCAGGCGATCATCAAGAAGATGATCGCCGAGATCGCCGACGCCGGCCTGCGGTAGCGCACAACGTCGCATGGTCGGCGCGTGAACCGCCGGTCATCGCCGGGGGCGGCCGTCCTGGCCCGCCTAACTCCATGGCCGACAATGAATTTCAGGTCGGCGCCGACGCCGCGCTGCGCCGCACCCGGTACACTAGAATAGTTCTAAGCTATTGAACAATAAGCAGAAAATCAGTTGACCGCTCTCCCCGGCGGATCGATAAATCGGCGGTAATTACCCTTTGGCGCGGCTCCGGCTGCCGCACCGCATACGATTTATCAGGCCGCGAGGAGAATTTCCCATGCGCAATCCGGTCCGTTTGGCCGCCACTGTCGCCATCGCCATGACGATGGGCGCTGGCGCCGCGCTCGCGCAGGCGGGCGACGTCAACGTCTACAGCTATCGTGAGAGCAAGCTGATCCAGCCGCTGTTCGACGCCTTCACCAAGGACACCGGCATCAAGGTCAACGTCATTTCCGCCAGTTCGCGCTGAGCCCCGCCGACGTTCTGCTGACCGTCGACATCGGCCGTCTTGAGGAAGCCGTGAAGGCCGGCATCACCCAGCCGATCGTGTCGCCGGCGCTGGAGAAGGTGATCGCGCCGCAATACCGCGATCCCGAAGGTCACTGGGTTGCGATCTCGATGCGCGCCCGCGTCGTCTACGCCTCGAAGGAACGCGTGAAGCAGGACGCGATCACCTATGAAGAGCTGGCCGATCCGAAGTGGAAGGGCAAGATCTGCATTCGCTCCGGTCAGCACATGTACAACAACGCGCTGATCGCCGCCTACATCGCCAAGCACGGCGAGGCCAAGGCCGAGACCTGGCTGCGCGGCCTGAAGGCCAATCTGGCCCGCAAGGCGTCGGGCGGCGACCGCGAGACCGCCCGCGATGTGGCCGCCGGAACATGCGACATCGGCATCGGCAACACCTATTACTGGGCGCTGATGATCAATGGCGGCCCGGCGCAAAAGCCGTGGGCGGAAGCCACCCGCGTCATCCTGCCGACCTTCGAAGGCGGCGGCACCCACGTCAACGTGTCGGGCGTCGTGCTGGCCAAGAATGCGCCGAACAAGGCCAACGCGATGAAACTGATCGAGTGGCTGGCGGGAGATACGGCGCAACACATGTACGCCGACATGAACTACGAGTATCCGCTGCGCACCGGCATTGCCGTCAACCCGACGGTCGCCGGCTACGGCACGCTGAAGGCGGACCCGATGCCGCTGTCCAAGATTGCCACCCATAAAAAGGCGGCGGCGGACCTGGTAGACAAGGTCGGTTTCGACAATTGAGCGACGTTCAGCGACGAATTGACGGCCCCGCCACGCGCGGGGCCGTTGCGTTAGGGCCCTCGGTCAAGCTGCTTGCCTTCGCCATCGCGCTGGGCGCGGCGACGCTGGTGGCTTTGCCGCTGGCCAGCCTGGTGCGTTTTGCCGTCGTCGGCGACGCCGAGATCTGGCCGCATCTGGCCGCCTATGTGCTGCCGGTCGCCTCGGTGCAGACGCTGCTGCTGCTGGCCGGCGTTGCGGCCGTCACCGCCGTGGCCGGTATATCGACAGCCTGGCTGGTGACCACGTTTGAGTTTCCCGGGCGGCAGGCGATGCTGTGGCTGCTGCCGCTGCCGCTGGCATTTCCGACCTATATCGCGGCTTACGTCTACGTCGATATTTTCGACGCGGCCGGGCCCGTGCAGACAAGCTTGCGCGCGATCTTCGGCTGGCGCGTGCCCGGTGACTACTGGTTTCCGCCGATCCGCTCGCTCGGCGGTGCGATCCTTGTCTTCAGCTTTGTGCTCTATCCTTACGTCTATCTGGCGGCGCGGGCGATGTTCCAGACGCAATGCGCGGTCTTCATCGATGCCGCGCGCACGCTCGGCGCGCGGCCGTGGCGGCTGCTGCGCGATATCACCCTGCCCCTGGCACGGCCGGCGCTGGCGGTCGGCGTGGCGCTGGCGCTGCTTGAGACGCTGAACGATATCGGCGCCAGCGAGTATCTCGGCGTGCAGACGCTCACGCTTTCGATCTTCACAACCTGGATCAACCGCAGCAGCCTGCCCGGCGCGGCGCAGATTGCGCTGTCGATGCTGGTTCTGGTCGCCGCGCTGATCGCACTCGAGCGCTACGGCCGCAAGCGGCAGGGCTATCAGTCGGCGCCGCAGGACGGCCGCATAGCCACGCGCATCGTTCTGCGCGGCAGCGCCGCCTGGGGCGCGGCGCTCGCCTGCCTGCTGCCAGTGGCGTTGGGCTTCCTGATCCCGGCCGGCTTCCTGCTGCGCGAAGTCATCCAGCGCGGACTGGTGAGCGGGTTCGACGTCGAACTCATCCGTCACACCGGCACCACCGTGACGCTGGCGGCTTGCGCTACCGCCGCGGTGCTTCTGATCGGCATTGCGGCCGCCGTGCCGCTGCGGCTGGTGCGGCTGCCTTTCCTGCTGGCGTGCCTTGCAGTCGCCAGCATGGGTTACGCCATTCCCGGCACGGTCCTGGCGCTGGGCATGCTGTCGCCGCTGGTGGGCGTCGACGAGGCGATCAACTGGCTGAGCCTGCGGTTGACCGGCGCCCAGGTCGGCCTTGTGCTCGCCGGCTCGAGCGCCGCCCTTGTTGTTGCCTATAGCGCACGTTTTGCGTCCATTCCGATCGGCTTCGTGCAGGCCGGGCTGGCGCGGGTTTCGGGGGAGTTCGACGACGCGGCGCGCCTGCTCGGCGCCAAACCGCTGACGCTGGTGCGCACCATCCATCTGCCGCTGATGCGCCCGGCACTGGCCGGCGCCGCGCTGCTGGTTTTTGTCGATTGCCTCAAGGAACTGCCGATGACACTGCTGCTGCGGCCGCTCAATGTCGAAACCCTGTCGACCTATATTTATCAGTTCGCCACCCGCGGGAATTTCGAGGAGGGCGCGCTGGCGGCGCTGCTGATCGTGGCGGCGGGGATTGTACCGCTGGTCTACATCGTCCGGCTGGCGGAAGTCGCCCATACCGCCGGCCCAAGGTCAGTGCGCTAGACCACCTTGGCGTGGCCTTGAAAGGGTCACAGAACGCGGCCACGGTTGGCGTCGGCCAGGCCGGTGATATAGTTCGCCAGCGCCCGACATCTAACAGCCCGGAAACTCTTCATTGTTGGCAACGAGCGGCTTCAGACGCCTGGGTTTTGCCCTGCTCGCAGTCATGGTGGCTGCGGCGGGCCTGCTGACGGCGGCGGGATATTTCATCTCCGCCGATGCCGTGCGTGTGCAGGCGATGAGCGAAATTCGTGCCGTCACCGGCCTGGAACCGATCTTGCGCGGTCCCACAACGGTGACGCTTTTCCCGTCAGGCCGGGTCAGCTTTGACGACGTCGTGCTCGGCGACCCCAGCCGGCCGGCGCTGACCGCCGAACGGCTGACCGCGCGCCTGAGCTTTTTTCCGCTTCTGGCCGGCCGGGCCGAGATTGCCGATGTCTCGCTCGAACGGCCAATCATCGCCATCGACCTCGATACCAATAATCACTCCAACTGGTCCGGTCTGATCGAGGCCTTGGCGCGCAGCCAGAAGCCGAATGCGCCGCGGCCGGCCTCGTTCTCCGAGATGCGTATTGAAGGCGGCACGATTCTGGTGCGCGACAATGGGCGCGACATCACGGAAACGATAAACAACGTCAATTTTTCACTGGCCTGGCCGTCGATTTCGAAAAGCTTCGCCGCCACCGGGCGCTTCGTCTGGCGCAACCAACCCGTGGATGCGAGCCTGACGCTGGCGGATTTTTCCGCCGCGCTCCTCGGCAATCGCACCGGGCTGAGACTGCGCGTCGCCGGTGCGCCAATGAAGGCGGCATTCGAGGGCGCGATCAGCGTTAAGCCGACGCTGAAGATCGAAGGTACGGTCGCCGCCGATGCCGCGTCGCTGCGGGAGGCGATGAACTGGGCAGGCCGCAAGCCGCTGCCCGGCGGCGGCTTTGGCCGTTTCGCCATCAAGGCGCAGACAAATGTCGTGGGCGGCAATATCAGCCTGTCCGGCGTCAACGTCGAACTCGATGGAAATACCGCCGAGGGCGCGCTGACCTTCGCGACCGACGGCCGGCAGACGCTGCAGGGCACGCTGGCCGCCGATCAGCTCAACCTGTCGCCCTACATTTCCACCGTGCGGCTGCTGACCGCCAACCAGCGGGGCTGGAACAACGGCAGCATTACGCTCGACGGTCTGTCCGGCATCGATCTCGATCTGCGCCTTTCAGCCGCTGAAGTTGTCATGTCGAACGCCAAGGTCGGCAGAACCGCCATCGCGGCCAACCTGCGGGGTGGCCATCTGGTGATCACCGTCGGCGAGGCGCAGGCCTATGGCGGCGTGATCAAGGGCTCGCTCGCGCTTGCCAACTTCAAACAAGGCGTCGACGTCAAATCTCAGTTGCAATTCGTCAACGTCGATCTGGAAACCTGCCTTGGCCAGTTGTTCGGCCTGCGCCGGCTCGAAGGCAAAGGCAATATTTCGCTGAACGTCGAGGGCACCGGGGAAAGCGTCATGGCGGTCACCCAAACCCTCAACGGCAGCGCCGAACTGTCGGGCACCAATGGTGCCTTGACCGGGCTCAATGTCGAACAACTGCTGCGGCGCCTGGAGCGGCGCCCGCTGTCCGGCGGCGGCGAGTTCCGCAGTGGACGCACACCGTATGAAAAGATCGCCGTCGGCCTGAAGATTACCCGCGGAACGGTGACCGTCGAGGAGGTCAAGATCGATGGCGCCGCCGTTCGGCTGGGACTGGCCGGTTCGGCCTCGATCCCCGAGCGCGAATTGGACCTCAAGGGCACCGCCATGCTGGTCACAGCCGCCCGGCCCGGAGCCTCGCCGTTTGAATTGCCCTTCATCGTCCAGGGCTCCTGGGACGACCCGATCATGCTGCCGGATCCCGAAGCGTTGATCCGCCGCTCGGGAGCGGCGGCGCCGCTTTTGAACGCGATCCGCGAGCGGAGCACCGGCGATTCCGTGCGCTCCGCGATCGAACGGCTGACGGGTAACCCCGTTGCGCCGGCCGAACCGCAGGCAGCACCTGAGGCTGCGGCGGGGCAAAAACCCGAGTAAAAACCCGTCGCTCGGTCTTCCGCATGGCCGAGCTCGCGCCCGCCAGGAGCGCCCAAGGTCAGGCCGTGGGCCGCCCGCTGCTGGGGGCGCCGGGCCGCGGCGGTCGCCGTACCGGGCCAACGTATTTCCTGAGCGCCACGCTGGTCCGGGACCTGACGACGATCGACGTCAGATGATCGCGCAGCGCTGTGGCCGACACCGGCTTGCGCAGGAATTGGTTGACGCCAAGCTTGATCGCCTCGTCAATCCGCCAGGCCTCGCTATGGGCGGTCAGCATCACGATCGGGATATCGGGCGTCGGAAAAATGCCCGACGAGCGCACGATGCGTACGACCTCCGGCCCGCTCAGCAACGGCATTTCCCAATCGAGCAGCACCACGTCGGGCGGCGCGTTGCGGATCGCTTCGAGCGCCTCGATGCCGTCAGCGGCCTGCGCAATGTTTTTAACGCCTATGGTGCCCAGCAGACTGCGCACGATACGGCGCATGAAGGCATTGTCATCGACCAGCAGCACATTCAGCTGGCAAACCCGTGCTTCGATGTATCGCGCGTCCGGCATTGCATGAGCCTCCAGGCCAGCACACGTGCCGGCAGGTGACGACCAGGTCCGTGTTTACAGGATTAGCTTGGCGACAGCCGCATCGGTGCCGGCGGGACGGCGGCGGCCATTCGGCGCGGTGCCGGGCCGTAATAGTTGTCGGCCCGAACAACCGGCCGCGGCTGGATGAGCACCGCGGCGATGCGATCGTGCAGCACTTTCGCCGATACCGGCTTGAGCAGGAATTCGTTGACGCCAATCCTGATGGCCTCGATCACGCGCGATCGCTCGCCGTGAGCGGTCAGCATGATGATCGGCACATCCGGATACGGGAAGGTCGCGGGCGAGCGTACCATGCGCACAAAGCCGCCGCCATCGAGCCCAGGCATTTCCCAGTCGACGATGACGATATCCGGCGCGACGGTGCGGATGAGATCAAGTCCCGCCGGCCCGTCGGCTGCTTCGTAGACGGCGCGCACGCCCATGCCCAGGAGCATGGTGCGCACGACCTTGCGCATATAGAGTTCGTCATCGACCACCGCGACTTTGAGGCGGGCGAAAAGCATGGCGAGAGTACCGGTGTCGACAGGCATCAGCGCGATCCGTGATGAGACGCGCAACTAGATCACAAATTTCTGGCGGCGCCATGAAACCGCTCGCGGCAATTGCGCGGATTTCATTGACGCGTCGTTAACCAGACCGGGCCGCGGCGGGACCGAGCGAGGCGATGATCTGGTTGATGGCGATGCGGTCGTCCGGCGTGGCCTTGAGGCCCAGCTTGCTGCGCCGCCACAGCACGTCGTCGGCGGTTTCCGCCCACTCGTGCTGCACCAGATAGCGCACCTCGGCCTCGGTGAGATCGCCAGCCAGCAGGGGGCCAAGATCGTCCATGCGCTCGGCCTCGCCGAGGATCCGCTCGACCCGCGTGCCGTAGGCGCGCACCAGGCGCCGCGCGTGCGGCTCCGACAAAAACGGCCAGCGGCCGATGGTCTCGGCCACCTGCGCGTAGAAGCCTTCGGCGGCGAAGTCGCCGCCGGGCAGCGTCGACGATTCCGTCCACGGCGGCCGCCCCTCGAAGAAAATGCCGATCTTGTCCATCGCCGCCTCGGCCAGCTTGCGATAGGTGGTGATCTTGCCGCCATAGATGGTCAGCAGCGGCGCCTCGCGAAATTTTTCGTCAAGCACCAGGACATAGTCCCGCGTGATGTCTTCCGGTTTGTTGGCGCCATCGTCGTACAGCGAGCGCACGCCGGCGAACGACCAGACCAGTGCATCGGGCGTCACAGGGTCGCGGAAATACCGGTTTGCTGCGTCACACAGATAGGTGATTTCGTCCGGGTCGGGCGCGACCGCGTTGAGGTCGCCGACAAACTTCTCGTCGGTGGTGCCGATCAGCGTGAAATCCTCGGCGAACGGCAGCACGAATACCACGCGGCCGTCACTTCCCTGCAGCAGATAGCCGGTGTCGTGCTCGAATTTCCGGCGCACGACGATGTGGCTGCCCTTGATCAGGCGGACATGAACCTTGCGCGGCTCCCGAATGACGGTATCCGCGACCTCGGCCACCCAGGGTCCGGCGGCATTGACCAGCACCCGCGCCGTCGCGGTCTCGCGGCGGCCGCGGTTGTTGAGAATGAGGGTCCACTCGTCACGCCGTTCGGCGCGGGTGCAACGGGTATGCGTGCGGATGACGGCGCCGCGTTCAGCGGCATCCAGCGCGTTCAGCACCACCAGCCGCGAGTCGTCGACCCAACAATCGGAGTATTCGAAGCCGTAGCGAAACAGGCGCTTGAGCGGCTGACCGACCACATTGTGGGTCAGGTCCACGGTGCGCGACCGCGGCAACAGCTTGCGCGCGCCCAGCATGTCGTACAGGAAAAGTCCGAAGCGCAGCTTCAGAGCCGAGCGCATGCCCGGCATCGGCGGCAGCATGAAGCGCATCGGCCGCACCAAATGCGGCGCCATGCGCAGCAACACCTCGCGCTCGTTCAGCGCCTCGCGGACCAGCCGGAAGGCGCCATGTTCGAGATAGCGCAGGCCGCCGTGCACGAGCTTGGTCGACGCCGACGACGTGCCGGCGGCGAGGTCGCCGGATTCCACCAGCAGCACGCGCAGGCCGCGGCCGGCGGCGTCGCGCGCCAGCCCGGTCCCGTTGATGCCGCCGCCGATAATGGCGAGGTCGTAGTCGGCCATGACGATCCGGTTTGCCTGCAGATTCCCGTGAACCGCCGTCGGCGGACCCGGCACAATCTAGCCCGCCGCGCGTTAACGTCCTTTAAAGCCACATGATTCGGCCCGATGCCCCACCTTGGCCACAACCGGCCGCTTAACTGGATTTCCAATGCCGCGCCCCCGCCTCCTCGTCATCGAAGGTAATTCGCCGCAAACCATGGCCGAACACGTCGCCGCCGGCGGCGTGCCGGCGAGCAAGGGCTATTCCGATCTGCTTCGCGAGGTGCTGCCAGGAGCGATGGTCGATATTTGCTACCCGGGCGACCCGGCCGCGTCGCTGCCCGAAGGCGAAGCCCTCGAAGGCTATGACGGTATCGCCATCACCGGCTCCGCGCTCCACGTCTATGCGGGTGGCAGCGAGGTGATGCGGCAGGTCGATCTGGTCCGGGCGGCGCTGGCGACGGGGACGCCGCTGTTCGGCTCATGCTGGGGCCTGCAGGTCATCACCGCGGCCGCCGGCGGCGCGGTCCGCCGCAACCCGAAGGGCCGCGAGATCGGTTTCGGCCGCAGCATCCGGCTGACGGAAGCCGGACGCAAACATCCGATGTATGTCGGCAAGCTCGACGTCTTCAATGCGCCGACCGTGCATCTCGACGAAGTGGAGACGCTGGCGCCGGGCACCACCGTGCTGGCGACCAACGCGATGTCGGACGTCCAGAGCGCCGAAATCCGCACCGGCGGCTCGGTCGCCTGGGGTGTGCAGTATCACCCGGAATATCCGCTGCGCGAGGTCGCCGCCATCGTGCGCCGCATCGGCCCCCGGCTGATCGAAGAAGGCTTCTTCGCCGACGTGACCGACATGCAGGCCTTCGCCGCGGACCTCGACGTGCTCGACGCCGATCCCGGCTGCAAGCGGCTGGCGTGGCGGCACGGCATCAGCAAGAATGTGCTCGACAAGAAGTTGCGTGTCAGCGAAGTCGCCAACTGGGTCGAACTCCAGGTGCTGCCGATGCGGGTCAAACGCGGGCGCGGCTGAAAGCATCGCTGCCGCGCCATCGCGGGGACGGCCATGGACTTTTCCGGCAGGCATGTGGTGGTCACCGGCGGCACCGGTGCGCTCGGCACCGCCGTGGTGGCTGAATTGCTGCGGCTGGGGGCGACCTGCACGGTACCGTACCGGCAGGAGGCCGAGGCCCAGCGATTTCCCCATCGCGGCCATGCGCAGGTCAGGCTGGTGGCAATCGCAGATCTCGCCGACGAGGCGATGGTCGATCAGGTCTACGCCGGCGCGACGCCGCTGTGGGCCTCGATCCATATCGCCGGCGGCTTTGCCCCGGGCCGCGTCGCCGACACCGGCCGCGCGGCGCTGATGGCGCAGCTCGACGGCAACCTGGTGTCGTGCTTCCTGTGCTGCCGCGCGGCGGTGAAGGCCATGAAGAACGGCGGCCGCATCGTCAATGTCGCGGCGCGGCCGGCGCTGGAGCCGCGCAGCGGCGCCGGCATGTCGGCCTACACGGTGGCCAAGGCGGGCGTGGCCGCGCTGACGATCGCGTTGGCCGAGGAAGTCGCCAAGGACGGCATTCTGGTCAATGCCGTGGCGCCGTCGATCATGGACACCGGTGCCAACCGCAAGGCCATGCCGAAGGCCGATTTCGATACGTGGCCCAAGGTCGAGGAGGTGGCGGCGACCATCCTGTATCTGGCCTCGTCCGACAATCGCGTCGGCCGCGGCGGCATCGTGCCGGTGTACGGCAAGGCGTGATTTGGCGTCCCTCTCCCCGTAAGGACGGGGCGAGGGAAAGATCGAAGGCCTAGCCCGCGATGGGGACCAGCTCGAGCGCCGGACGCAGCAGGCGCTGCACGGCGCTGGAGGCGACCACGGTGCGTTTTTCGGCGTAGGCCTCGTGGTTCTTCTCGATATCGTCGAGCTCGTAGCGGTAGTTCACCATCAGCCCGAGCGCCTTCTCCATCGCCTTTTCCGAGGTATCGGCGAGCCAGTTGATGCGCTCGAGACGCGCACCGTTGCCGAGATGGAAGCGTGCCACCGGATCGAGCGGCAGGCCGCGCGGCGACCGCGCGCGCACGAAATACCATGCCGCCGCCCGCATCACCGGATCCTTGACCTCCTCGGCCGCCGCCGCGTCGAGATACCAGCCGGGCTGATCGAGGATCGTCATCGTTGCCTTGTCGGCGTCGGTGAGAACCTGAGATCCTTCGGACGCGCGTTCGCGCTTGAGCCATGAGGCGAAATTGGTCACCGGCGACAGCGTGACGAAGGTCGAGAGCTTCGGCATTTCGCGGCGCACTTCCTCGACCACCTGCTTGATCAGGAAGTTGCCGAACGACACGCCGGCCAGGCCGCGCTGGCAGTTGGAGATCGAATAAAACGCGGCGGTGCGCATCTTGTCGGGCTCGACCGTTTCGCGGCCGGTCGCCAGGATCGGCGCGATCGCATCCGGAATGTCGCGCGACAGCGCCACCTCGACGAAAATCAGCGGCTCATCGACCAGCGCCGGATGGAAGAAGGCGTAGCAACGCCGGTCCGCAGGATCGATGCGGCGGCGCAGGTCTTCCCAGCCGTTGATCTCGTGCACCGCCTCGTAGCGGATGATCTTTTCCAGCACGATCGCCGGGGTCGACCAGTCGATATGGCGCAGCACCAGGAAGCCGCGGTTGAACCACGACGAGAACAGATGGACGAAATCATTGTCGACCGCGGCCAGATCGTCGCGGTGGTCGAGCGCATCCATCAGCTGTTCGCGCATACGGACGAGCGCGGCGGTACCGGCCGGCGCCAGATTGAGGCGGCGGAACAGCTCCTGCCGGCGCGGCTCGGAGGCGACGTGGACATCGGCGGCGGTGGCGTCGGACGGCTTGTCGCGCCAGGCGGCAATCGCCTGTTCGAGACGCGCCTGATCGGTGCCGAAGCGCTGTGCCAGCGCCTCGAAGAAGGCGATGCGCGGCCCGGTGGTCAGTTCCGCGTAACGGCCAAGGATTTCCCGCGCCAGGGCTACGCCGGAGGCCTCGCCGCGGCCCGACAGGAGGTCCTCGCACAACTCCACCAGGGTTTCGGAGCGCGACGCCTCGCCCCGCCGATCGCGCACCAGCAGAGCGCGCCCCCGATCGGATATCGTTTGCAACAATTCCCCGAAGAACGACGTATTCATTATGTTCTCAAACCCGCGACACCGGCTGGTGACCGGCCTGCCCGGTCCCATCCTGTAAATATGCACGAAAAACACATCCTGCGACATCATCCTCAGGATGTATTCAGCGGCGAGATCGTCACACCTCCCCGGCACAGTGCCGGATTTTGATGCGTACCGCACCGCGACAATGATCGATCTCCAAGCCGGTTCCGCCCCGCCGGACCGGCACATGCCGGCCGCGACGAATCACCGGACTTGCGCGATTGCAATCAGCACCGCATTCTGCCTCCACGGGAGATGGCAGGCACCCAACGAGGCGTCTGTCGAAACGCGCAGCAAGAGGGACAGGGCTTGTCGGTCGTTGAAGCTGGAGAAGATCTGCGTGGACAGGCGTCCACGCAGCGGAATGCGGCTGCCCCGCTGCTGGAGGTCGATGACCTTCACACCCAATTTCATACTGCGCGCGGCATCGTCCGCGCGGTCGAAGGCGTCAGCTTTACGGTCGACCGCGGCGAAGTGGTCGCCATTGTCGGCGAGTCCGGTTCCGGCAAATCGGTGACCGCGCTGTCCATCATGCGGCTTTTGCCGCGCCTGACCGGCAAAATCCCCAAAGGCCGGGTCACGTTCGACGGCCGCTCTTTGCTCGATCTCGACGACGAGCAAATGCGCGAAATTCGCGGCCGCGACATTTCGATGATTTTCCAAGAGCCGATGACGTCGCTGAACCCGATCTTGACGATCGGGCTGCAGATCAAGGAGCCGCTGCAAATCCACCTCGGCATGACCGACGAGGAAGCGCAGGCCCGCGCGGTTGAACTGCTGCAATTGGTCGGCATTACCGACCCGGAGCGGCGGCTCGACCAGTACCCGCACCAGTTCTCCGGCGGCATGCGCCAGCGCGTCATGATCGCGATCGGGCTGGCCTGCAATCCCAAGCTGATCATCGCCGACGAGCCCACCACCGCGCTCGACGTCACGATCCAGGCGCAGATTCTGGAGCTGATGAAGAACCTGTCGCGCAAACTGAATATTGCGCTGATCATCATCACCCACAATCTCGGTGTGGTCGCTCGTTATGCCGACCGCGTCATCGTCATGTATGCCGCGCGCGTCGCCGAACAGGGTCCGTCCGACGCGGTGTTTCACCGCCCACGCCATCCTTACAGCATGGGCCTGTTACGCTCGGTGCCGCGGCTTGACCGCCCGCGCGGCAGCAAGCTGGAAACCATCGAAGGCCTGCCGCCGAACCTGGCGGACCAGACCAGCGCCTGCCGGTTCGCGCCACGCTGCCCTTTCCGTATCGCGGTCTGCGACCAGGAGCCGCCACTGTTCAAGACCGACACCGGCAGTCTGGCCCGCTGTCACCGGCACGAGGAAATTGCCGCGGGCAAGATCAGCTGGACCGCCGCCGGCGGCGCCGGGTTGAACTTTGCTGCCAACACCACGGCGCCGGTTCTGTCGGTCAAAGACCTGACCAAGAGCTTCACCGTGGCCGGCGGCCTGCGCAGCAACCGCGGCGTCGTGCGCGCGGTGCAGGACGTCTCGTTCGACATCTACCCGGGCGAAACGCTCGGCCTGGTCGGCGAATCCGGCTGCGGCAAAACGACCGTGGGCCGGCTGATCCTGCGGCTGGAAGAGCCGACCGGTGGCGAGATTCACTTCGAGGGCGTCAATCTGTCGACCGCCTCGCCGGCCCAGCTCAAGGCGATGCGGCGCAAGGTCCAGGTGATCTTCCAGGACCCGTACAGCTCGCTCAACCCGCGCATGACGGTCGGCCAGATCATCGGCGAGCCGCTGCACGTCTACAAGATCGTCGACGACCGCAAACAGGCCAACGAACGCGTGGCCTCGCTGCTGGAAAACGTCGGCCTGCGCCCGGAGATGGCCGAGCGCTATCCGCATCAGTTGTCCGGTGGACAACGCCAGCGCGTCGGCATCGCCCGGGCGCTGGCGATGGAGCCTTCGTTCATCGTTTGCGACGAGGCCGTCTCGGCGCTCGACGTGTCGATCCAGGGCCAGATCATCAATCTGCTTGAAGACCTGCAGCGCAAGTTCAAGCTGGCTTATCTGTTCATCGCCCATGACCTTGCTGTCGTCCGCCACATCTCCGCGCGCGTCGTGGTGATGTATTTCGGCCGGATCATGGAGGTTGCGGACCGCGACGTCATCTACGGCGGCGCACTGCATCCCTATACCAAGGCACTGCTGGACGCGGCGCCCGTACCCGACCCGACCATCGAAAAAGAACGAGAACCGCGCCTGATCAAGGGCGAACTGCCGAGCCATCTGGCGCCGCCGCCGGGATGCGTCTTTAATACGCGCTGTCCGCTGGCGAGCCAGGAATGCCGCGAAATCGTGCCGCCACTTGAGGAGAAGCGACCGGGCCATTTCGCCGCCTGCATCAAGGTCTGATGCAACTTTAAAATCTAAAAAACGATCACACAGGGAGAGACACCATGAAGATATCCAGAAGGACGGCCTTGCAAGGGACGGCGGGAGCCTTTGCCCTTGGCCTCGGCGGCTTCAATTTCGATTTCACGCGCGCCTCTGCGCAGGCCCCCGCCGTGAAGCGCGGTGGCACCCTGAACTTCGCCATCAGCGCGGAAGCCCCGCATTACGATCCCCACGCCAGCGATACCTACGCAACGCTGCATTTCGCGGCGCCGTTCTATTCCACGCTGCTGCGCTTCGACCTGGCGAAATTCCCTGCCGTTGAAGGCGATCTGGCGCAGTCCTGGACCGTGGCGCCCGACCTGATGACCTACACGTTCAAACTCCACCCGAACGTGAAATTCCACGATGGTACGACGCTGACCTCGGCCGATGTGGTCGCGACCTACGATCGCCTGCGCAATCCCCCGCAGGGCGTGGTATCGACCCGCCGTGCGACCTTCGCCGACATTGCCTCGATCGAGACACCCGACCCGAGCACCGTCATCTTCAAGATGAAGGCGGTGAATGCGTCGATGCTTGAGCACTTCGCGTCGCCGTGGAACGTGATCTATGCCGCCAAGGACCTCGCCGACAATCCGGCGAACCCGCGCACCAAGATCAACGGCACCGGTCCGTTCACCTTCGTCGAACACATCAAGGGCAGCCACGTTTCCGGCAAGAAGAACGAGAACTACTTCAAGAAGGGCTACCCCTATCTTGACGGCTTCAAGGGCATCTTCACGCTGCAAGCCGCTGCCATGCTCAACGCCGTTCAGGGCGGCCAGGTGCTGGGCGAATTCCGCGGCATCTCGCCGGCCGAGCGCGACCGTCTGGTCCAGACCATGGGCGACAAGATCCGCATCCAGGAGTCGAGCTGGACGCTGAACCTGCTGGTCTGCTTCAACGTCGACAAGAAGCCGTTCGACGACGTGCGGGTGCGCCGCGCGCTGCTGATGGCCATCGATCGCTGGGGCGGCAGCACCGGCTTGTCGAAGATTTCGACGCTCCGCTCGGTCGGCGGCGTGATCCGTCCGGGCTCGCCGATGGCCACGCCGGAAGCCGAACTGGTGAAACTCCCCGGCTTCTCCAAGGACATCAAGAAGTCCCGCGAGGAGGCGCGCAAGCTGCTCAAGGAAGCCGGGCACGAGAATCTCAAATTCGTGCTCTGGAACCGCAACCTGGCGATGCCCTACACCCCGGCGGGCATCTTCCTGGTCGACCAGTGGCGCCAGATCGGCGTCGAGGTCGAACACAAGCAGTCCGACACCGGCCCGTATCTCGCGACCATGAATGCCGGCAATCACGACGTGGCGATCGACTTCTCGAACCTGTTCATGGACGACTCCAGCCTCGGCCTGGCCAAGTATCTGTCGGTCACGCGTGCGCCGGAAAACCGGTCGCGCTCGAAGGACGAGCAGCTCGACAAGATCTATGACGATCATCTGCGCGAGCGCGATCCGGAAAAGCGCAAGGCGATGATCCGGGCCTTCGAGAAACGGGTGTTCGAGCAGGCCTACCAGCAGCCGCTGCTGTGGTGGCACCGCATCGTGCCGACCCACACCCAGCTCATGGGCTGGCCGATGTCGCCGAGCCACAACCTGGGTCAGCAGCTCGAAGCCGTGTGGCTGAACGCTTAAGCGCTTCCCTCTCCCCGCTTTTGCGGGGAGAGGGTGCCGAGGACCGAAGGTCCGAGGCGGGTGAGGGGCAACCTTCACGTCACCGCAAGAGCCCCTCACCCGGCTCGCTTCGCTCGCCACCCTCTCCCCGCTCCGCGGGGCGAGGGAGAGAGCGCCGACACTAGAGAGCGCCATGCTTCGCTATACGATCAATCGCGTCCTGCTGATGATCCCGACATTGCTCGGGGTTGCCGTGCTGGTGTTCTTCATGCTGCGCGTGGTGCCCGGCGACATCGTCGAGATCAAGCTGCGCGGCGATGGCGGCAGCGTCACGCAAGAAACCATCGACATGGAGCGCAAGCGCCTCGGTCTCGACCGGCCGCTGATCGTCCAGTTCGGCACCTGGATGACCGACATGGCCCGGCTCGACTTCGGCAAGTCGATGTGGACCGAACGCCCCGTGGTCACCGAAATCGCGGGCCGGCTCGAATTGTCCTTGCAGGTCGCCATCATGGCCACGGTCATCGCGGTGCTGCTGGCGATACCGATGGGGACTCTGGCGGCGCTCTATCGGGGTACATGGATCGACTACACGGTCCGGCTCCTGACGATAGGCGGCCTGTCGATACCCTCGTTCTGGTTCGGCATGCTGATCATGCTGACGCTGCTGTCGCTATTCAACTGGCTGCCACCGATCACTTTCACGCCGATTTATGTCGATCCCTGGGCCAATCTCACACAACTGATCTGGCCGGCGATGGCGGTCGGCTATCGCTATTGTGCGGTCGTCGCCCGGATGATCCGCTCATCGCTGCTCGAGGTGATGAACGAGGACTACATCCGCACCGCGCGCGCCAAGGGCGTGTACGAAAAGCTGGTGGTGTCGCGCCATGCGCTGCGCAACGCGCTGTTGCCGGCGATCACCGTCATCGGGCTTGAGTTCACGTTCCTGATCGGCGGGCTGGTCGTCACCGAGCAGGTCTTCAACCTCAATGGCATCGGCCAGTTGTTCGTGCAGAGCATCTCTCGCAACGACTTCACGCTCATCCAGGGCATGGTGATGCTGATCGCCGCGTTCTACGTCTTCGTCAATCTGGCCATCGACCTGCTCTATGCCGTGTTCGATCCGCGCATCCGGTACAACTCATGACCATTGCCCTTCCCGACGCGCCCGTTGCCAAGTCTCGCCAGCCGAATGTGCTGATCGAATTCTGCCGCCAGCAGCCGCTCGGCGCGGTCAGCTTTCTGATCATCGCGGCGATGATGTTCGCCGGCATTTTCTCGCCGCTGGTCGCGCCCTATGACCCGCTGGCGATCGACTTCGCCTCGCTGCTGGCGCCGCCGTCGGCCGACCACTGGTGCGGCACCGACGCCTTCGGCCGCGACATCTGCTCGCGTCTGATCTACGGCTCGCGCACCGCGCTGGTGATCGGCTTCACGTCATCCTTCGTCGGCTCGTCGATCGGCGCCATCCTCGGCATCGCCTCGGCCTATTTCGGCGGCAAGATCGACGACTGGATCCAGCGCTTTGTCGATATTTTGCTGGCGTTCCCGCTGATCGTGCTGGCGCTGGTCGTGGTCGCCGCCTTCCGCAAGTTCACCGTCGGCGGCGTCGATGTGAACCTGATCGTCGCCATCGCCATCCCGATCATTCCGCGCGTCGCCCGCGTGGTGCGGTCGGCCGCCCTGTCGGTGCGGGTGGCGCCCTATATCGACGCCGCGCGTGCCGCCGGCTATTCGCACACCCGCATCATTTTCCGCCATATCGCGCCGAACGTGGTGGCGCCCTATCTGATCATGCTGACGGCCTTCATCGCTCAGGCAATCCTGGCCGAAGCCTCGCTGTCGTTCCTCGGGCTCGGCGTCACCGAGCCGACCGCCGCCTGGGGCCTGATGCTGTCCGGCAATGCCGCCGACTTCTACCGCCAGGCGCCCTGGATGATTTTGTTCCCGGGCATCGCCATCAGCCTCGCCGTTTTCGCATTCAACCTATTCGGCGACAGCCTGCGGGACTTCCTCGACCCGCGCTTCAAGGTATAAGGGCGCCGTAATTTCGGCCTGCCCTGCCGGGCGGGCCGGGATCCGTCCCTGAAGCGCAAGGAACAGCCAATGTCGAAACCCCTCGCCGGTCTGCGTGTCCTGGAGCTTGCCCGCATTCTGGCCGGGCCCTGGGCCGGACAGATGCTGGCCGATCTCGGCGCCGACGTGATCAAGGTCGAGCGCAAGGGCGCCGGTGACGACACCCGCGGCTGGGGTCCACCGTTTGTCGAAGGCGCCGACGGCAGCAATATCGGCGCCGCCTATTTCCATTCCGCCAACCGCGGCAAGCGCTCGATCGAGATGGATTTCGAGAGCGAAGACGGCAAGCGCATCGTCAAGAAGCTCGCGGCCAAGTCCGACGTCCTGATCGAGAACTTCAAGGTCGGCGGGCTCGCCAAATTCGGCCTCGACTACAAGAGCATGGCGGCCGAATGCCCGCGGCTGATCTATTGCTCGGTGACCGGCTTCGGCCAGGATGGTCCCTACGCGGGCCGCGCCGGCTACGACCTGATGGCGCAGGGCATGGGCGGCCTGATGGACCTCACCGGCATGGCCGACGGACCGCCGACCCGCGTCGGCGTCGCCATCACCGACATCGTCACCGGCTGCTATTCGGTCATCGGCATTCTCGCCGCGCTGGCGCAGCGCGAGAAGACCGGCAAGGGCTCCTATGTCGATACCGCACTGGTCGATACCTGCGTCGGCATCCTCGCCAACCAGGCGATGAACTATCTGGTGTCGGGCGACATCCCGCTGCGCATCGGCAATTCGCATCCCAACATCGTGCCGTACCAGGAATTCCCGGTCGCCGACGGCCATATCATCATCGCTACCGGCAACGACAACCAGTTCATCAAGCTGTGCCAGGCGCTCGGCGCGCCGGAGCTGGGCGCCGACCCGGCCTACAAGGACAATGTCAGCCGGCTGAAACTGCGCCATCAGCTGGTGCCGAAGCTGTACGCGTTGACGTCGAAAATGACGCGCGAGGACCTGCTGAACAAACTCGAAGAGCTGAAAGTGCCGGCCGGGCCGATCAACACCCTCGAACAGGTGTTCAACGACGCCCAGGTGATCCACCGCGGCATGAAGCTCGACCTGCCGAGCACCGCCGCCAAGGGCGGCACCATCCCCGGCGTGCGCACGCCGATCGTGCTCGACGGCTGGCACGCCGCTTCCGAGCGCCCGGCGCCGCTGCTCGGCGAGCATACGGCGGAAATTCTGAAGGAAATCGGCGAGGCCTAGCCCCGCCGATCAGGCCCTTGACCGATACGCGATGCGTATCACATATTAGGCCATGATCCGGAGCTTCGCCGACCGGGCGACCGAACGGCTCTTTCGCGACGGCGACTGCCCCGCGAACTGGCGTTCGTTCGAAGCCGTGGCGCTGCGCAAACTCGATATGCTGGATGCAGCGACTGCGGTGGGCGACCTGCGCTCCCCGCCGGGCAATCGGTTGGAGATGTTGAAGGGAAGCCGCGCCGGCCAGCACAGTGTTCGGATCAACCAGCAGTGGCGGCTGTGCTTTCGGTGGACCGCCGATGGACCGGTAGATGTCGAAATAGTCGATTATCACTGAAGGGAGATCGTCATGCCGCGCAAGCGAACACACCCAGGCGAAATTCTGCGCGAAGAATATCTCGCGCCCCTGGATATGAGCGCGCGCGCCCTGGCGAAGGCCCTCAGCGTTCCGGCCAACCGGCTCACCGAAATAATGCGCGGTGAACGCGATGTCTCCGCCGACACCGCGATCCGGCTGGGGCGGTACTTCAAGACGGACCCCCGCTTCTGGCTCAATCTGCAGGCGGCGTTCGATCTGTCGAAGGCCGAGGCCAAGCACGATTATTCAAAAATCCGGAGCCGGAGCGCGGCCTAAGCAGGCATTCACCAGCTCAGCGTTCTAGCGTTCTCGGCGAAAATGAAGCTCTGCGTAAAGCCCGGCTTGCCCATCTGCACGCCCGGCACCAGGTCCTCCATCTTGAGACCGAATTCGGCCATGCAGGGACCGCACATCAGCACCACGCCGCCGTCGCGGATGAAGTCCGCGATGATGTCGCGCGGCAGGCGCTGCATCGACGGCTTTTTCTCCTGCTCGCCGGTTCTGGCCGCCAGCTTGACCGCGTCGAGGTTGAGAAACACCGCGACCGGATGACCCATCTTCAGCGTCGCGTGGGCGAAGTGCAGCCCCATCCAGCCGCGCCAGCTGTCGCCGGTGGTCATGTTGATGAAGAGCGGATTGTTTTTCGGCGCATTTTTCGCGACCGTTTCCGCGTCGTGGGCGAAGGCAGACGGCACAGCCGTAAAGAGCGCGGCAACGAGGCCAAGCGCGAACACAAGAGAACGAAACATGTGCAACCCCATCCATGAACCGGCGGCCAAATCTGACACTTCGCCGGCACGAGGAAAAGGGCGCGGGCCGCTCAATCCGGCTTGAAGGTCATCGCCAGGCCGTTGATGCAGTAGCGCAGGTGCGTCGGCGGCGGGCCATCGTCGAACACATGACCGAGATGACTGCCGCAACGGCTGCAGCGTACCTCGGTGCGGATCATGCCGTAGCTTTCGTCGGACGTGGTCTCTACCGCGCCCTCGACCGGATCGTTGAAGCTCGGCCAGCCGGTGCCGCTCTCAAACTTGGTGTCGCCCACGAACAAAGGCTGGTCGCAGCCGGCGCAGACGAAGCGGCCCGGCCGCTTTTCCGCCAGCAACAGCGTGCAGGTGCCCGCCGGTTCGGTGCCGTGCTCGCGCATGATGTAATACTGCTCGGGGCTAAGCAGCTTGCGCCATTCGGCGTCGGTGCGGGTCACCGGATAGGTCTTGGTGTCCATGATGATGCTCCGATTGAGATCCTGCGTCCCGGACGCACCAGTGAGGCCAGGCGCGAAAACCGGCGCAAATCTGACACCGCCTGCGCCGCAGGAAAAGGGGCAAAAGAAACGGCCGCGGCACCAGGGATGCCGCGGCCGTCATGTGGGCGGCGCGAGACGTCAGGTGACGGCGGTCGGCGCCAGCGCTTCAATGTCGGTGGCGATATCGATCACCACCGGCCGGTCGGCCGTCAGCGCCTTCTTCAGCGCCGGGGCAATGTCCTCGGGCTTTTCGACGCGGATGCCGATCGCGCCCATGTCCTCGGCCAGCTTGGCGAAGTTCATCGGGTTGTAGGTCCACAACTCGCGCGAACGGTTATTGGTCTCGCCACCATAGACGCGATCGAAGCCGCGCTTCGACTGGTTGCCGCCGCCGTTGTTGTTGACGATGGTGATC
>LNFM01003651.1_pt1 | contig 48146 bp, 45 predicted proteins | sample 596031 | NCBI WGS metagenome assembly LNFM01 (sample SAMN04254537, study PRJNA301005) | activated carbon metagenome | isolation source: dual media filters at the Ann Arbor, Michigan drinking water treatment plant | place: USA: Ann Arbor
GCATCGGGCGATGCGGCGGCGCGCTGCACGGTGCGCTCGGCCTGTACCCGTGTGTAGCCACTGGCCGAGAGCCATTGTTCGATCTCTTCGGGTGTCGTGCTGGCCGGCAGTTCGACCGGGAACGTGACCACCAGGCGCGGATCACCGAGTGCCACACAGCGCTTGTGGAGTTCGGCGCAGATCGACTCCGGCGAATCGTGACGCACCGGCAGCGCGGTCTCGCGGTCGAACAGATCGGCACCGCGCGCGAACAGGAGCTTGAGGTGGTCGTTCAGCTCGGTCATCGTGCCCACGGTGGAGCGCGAGCTGCGCACCGGGTTGGTCTGATCGATGGCGATGGCCGGCGGCACGCCGTCCACCCGGTCCACCGCCGGTTTGTCCATGCGGTCCAGGAACTGGCGCGCGTAGGCACTGAAGGTCTCCACGTAACGCCGCTGGCCTTCGGCAAACAACGTGTCGAACACCAGGCTGGACTTGCCCGACCCGCTCGGCCCGGTGACCACGGTGAGCTCACCGGTGCGGATGTCGAGGTCGATGTTCTTCAGGTTGTGCTGGCGCGCGCCGCGGATGCGGATCAACCCGGTTTCGGAAGAAGGTGTGGGGGTGTCGGCGGGCGCAGGCGGGTCGGCGGGATTCAGGAGCGGGTGCGCATCAGACATGTCGGGGCTTCCGGTGGGGAGGCCAACATTCTAGGAGCGCGAGTGAAAGACCTGTGCGTGGCTACGTCATTTGCGCCATATGGCAGCAACTCGGGGTGCGCGAGCCGAGGCCGCTTCAGGCCAGAAAGCCCAGGCGGCGGGCGCTGCCGAAGTTGCGCAGGTTGGGCAAGATGGCGTCGAGCTGGCTGTCGTTGGCGCCCATCCATCCCAGCAAGGTGGCGGCGTACTGGTCCACGCTGATCTTGGGAATCCAGCGCCCGTGCAGCTCCCAGGGGTCCTGGCCCACATCGTCCGGCCCGCCGATCACCAGTTCGGGGAAGGTGCCGTAGGTGGTGCCGCCATTGACCGCGCCACCCATGACCAGCTGGTGGTTCCCCCAGGCGTGGTCGGTACCGCTGCTGTTGTTGGGTTTGAAGGTGCGCCCGAAATCGCTCTGGGTGAACAGCGTCACGCTGTCGCCCATGCCGATGGCCTGCATCGCGTTGTAGAAGCAGGCCATGGCGTCGCCCAGCGACTGGAGCAGGCGGAAGTGTTCGCCTTCCAGGCTGGTGGCAGCGATCTGGCCGCTGTGGTTGTCGTAACCGCCCTGCTGCGCAAAGAAAATCTGGCGGCTGCCCTGCACGGTGACGCGGCCCTGCACCAGCTTGGCCACCTGGTACAGCTGACGGCCAATGGGTGTGTTGATGCGGCCGTTGGTGGTGATGGGCGCAAAAGCCGCGTCCAGCGCCGACCCCGCCTGCGCGCCAGGGCTCTGCGCGACCAGCGCCCCCAGGCGGGTGGACATCGCAAACGCATCGCGCTGTTGACCCATGTAGGCGTTGAGCATGGCGTTGCCGTCGCTGCCGGCGTACAGGGCCTCCAGGGCCCGCCTGCGCTCGATCTCGGGCGCCCAGGTCGGGTTCTGCAGACCGTTGAGCCCGAACGTGCCCCCAGGCTCGGGCAGCACCAGCGGCGTCTGCAGTTCAGAGAGGCCAAAGCGTCCATTGCCGCCGACCGAGATCACCGGATTGGTGGTGCCCAGGGTGACCGCGGCGCGCCCACCCCAGCCGGTGCGCTCGGTCACCCGGCTGCTCGCAGATTCCCACAGCACCTGCTGGTCGGAGTGCGAGAACAGGCTTTGCGGAATGCGCGCGTCGCTGGCCGACAGGCTGCGGAACTCGGCCTTGGTCAGCGGCGCAAACAAGGGGCCCACGTTGAACACCGGCGCGAGGCCACCGTCGGCCCAGACCGGTGCCAGGCGCGACAGGGCCGGGTGCAAGCCGTGGTCGGTGCCGGTCAGATTGACCAGGCTGCTGCGCGGCAGGGCCAGCGCGCCGCGCACGGCGGCGTACTGGTTGTAGCGGGTGGTGTCGGTGGGCACCACGGTGTTGCAGCCGTCGTTGCCGCCGTAGAGGAAGACACACACCAGCGCCCGGTAGCCCGCCTGGGCGTTGGCCGGGGTCTGTGTGAGCGCCGAGAGACCGGCGACGCCGAGGGCGCCGGCCAGCGTGCTGCCGCTGAACTGCAGCCAGCGACGGCGGTTGAGCAGGAGTTTTTCGAGAGCGGGCTGTCGTTGGGTCATGGCGAGGCCTCAGCGGGTGATCTGGTATTGGGGCGACGCGAAGACCAGGTAAGCCGCTTGCCGGACCCGGTTGATCTGGTGATCGTTGCCGTTGTTCTGCTGCGTGTAGGCGCTGACCGCCTGGATCACCGCGTTGCGCGAGGCCGTGGGCAGGGGTTCACCCAGGGCCAGCAGGGACAGCCGGTCGACCAGCCGCGCCGGGTCGGCGGCGTCTGCCACAAAGGTCTGAAGGTTCACCCGGGTGCCGACCGCGTTGGGCACGCTGGGCTCGGGGCCGGAGCCGTTCCAGAACACCAGGTAGTTGATGAAGTTGACGCGCTGCAGGGCGCTGTTGGCGTTGTGGATGCCGAAAGCCGGTCCCAGCAGGGGCGTGCCCGCCAACGGGTAGTCGGGCGGGTAGTAATTGAACACCGACGGTGAGCGGAACTTGTGCTGGCGCAGCTCTTCGCCCCACCACCAGCCCAGTGCATCGCCGTCCGTGTTGCCGCCCAGAGCGCGCACCATGCCGGAGAACATCTGTGCCGGCTCGCGCAGGCTGCCGGCGCGCGGACCCGGGTTCTCGTTGCGGGCCTCGGCGTCGAGCAGGATGGCGGCCACGGTGGCCCTCATGTCACCGGCACGGCCATCACCGAACCCCTGGAAACTGCCACTGCGAAAGGCCGCCGCCACGCGCGCCACGTACTCGGGGCTGGGGTTGCTGGTGACCAGGTGCTGGATGAGCTGCTTGCCGATGAAGGGCGCGGTGTTGGGGTGCGCCATCAGGCTGTCGAGCACGGCTTCGAGCGCGGTGTTGGCGTTGTGCCCGTCTGGCAGCGACACACCCGAGAGCAAGGTCCGGGGCCGGGTGTCGTGAAAGCTCGCCACCGGCACCATGTCGCCGTTGTAGAACTGGCAGTTGGCGCCACTCGGCCAGCAGCCGTAGGGCGTGGCGCCGCCGCGCGGGTAGGTCCAGCCGGTGAGCGCGTAGGCGTAGTTCTGCACCATCTGGTTGTCGTAGGTGGGCTGGCAGGCGCCGCCCCGCTGGGTTCCGTTGGTGTTGAGCTCGCAGGTGCCCAGCGAGAACAGCTGCAACAACTCCCGGGCAAAGTTTTCGTTGGGCACAGCCCGGTCGTTGTTGACGTTGTCGAGGTAGTCGCCCATCACCGGTGACAGCGTGACCGCGCGCAGGATGTCGCGGTAGTTGCCGAACGCGCGGTCGAGCAGCATGTTCTGATAGTTGCGCAGGCCGTAGGTACCGAACACCTCCAGGCTGGACACCACCACGATCTGCTGCAGGGCCAGCGCCACCCGCTGGCGCAACTGGTCGGGCTGGTTGACAGCGTTGCGGTAGAAATCCCAGAGCAAGGGGGTGCTGGAATACCAGTCGCGCCAGCAGTTGTCACCGCGCCCGTTGCAGAACTCGCCAGCGCCGGTGTGCTGGTGGGCCGCCCCGGTGCCGCCCGATGTGTAGCGGGAGCCGGTAGCCGACATCTGCTGGGTGATCCAGGCCTGCGCGCCCTGGCTGCGCAGGGTCGTGATCAAAGCCTCGGTCGGTCCAAAGGTGGCCTGGTTGGCCAACCGAACGGCCGCCTTTTGGGACATGGGTGCCACCGGTGGCGCGGGGGGAATGCCCGGCACATTGGCCGTCGGCGCGGAACTGCCACCACCACCCCCACCACCGCAGGCCGTCAGGCCCAGGGTCAGCACCAGGGCTGCGGCTTGGAGCCCCCGCCGCCACACTGGTGGCGTCTGGGGAAGGTCATGGAGCGGGGCCGATGTCTTCATGCGACCGCACTCTAGAAGCGCCAGGGACTGGACGGGTGAGCAGCGGTAACCAACCCGTCGCCCTGATACCAACGCATACAAAAGACCGACAAACACCGTCTCCAGCCCGCCCGGCGGTGGTCTTCTGATCCCCGGACCCCTGCCCCGTCGGGCCAGTTCAGCCCTTGACGATCAGCACCGGGATGCTGGCGTGCGTCAGCACCTTCTGCGCCACACTGCCCAGAATCAGCGCTTTCACGCCCTGGCGGCCGTGCGAGGCCATGACGATCAGGTCGCAAGCTTCGGCCTTGGCGGTTTCGAGCACGCCCTCGTACACCACGTTGCGCTCGATGGTGTCGCCGACAAAGGGCACGGTCTCGGCGGCGCACGCCTTGCCCACTGCATCCAGCGCCTGGCCCGCCGCGTTTTTGGCCTCGGCCAGGTAGGCCTGCAGCCCGGCGGCCGATGCGTCGCCGATGCCGATGTAGGGAAACGGATCGATCACGTACACGCCCACGATCTCTGCACCCTGACTCTTGGCGAGCTGGACCGCGGTGTTGGCGGCTTTCTGGGCGATGTCAGAGCCGTCGGTGGGGACGAGGATTCTTTTGAACATGGCGGGTCTCCTGTTGGGTGAAAGCGTGTTGCGCTGGGTCGGCAAATCCAGAACGGCTTGCTGCGTTCAGTTTAGCCAAGCAGGCTGCACATACCATGCGCCGGATCAAGAAATGCGCGTTCAACCCCCGCGGCGCACGCCCACGGGCCAAGCCGACGCTGCGGCCCAGGCACCGGTCTGGAACCAGGCATCGCCGTCCAGGCAGGCGCGCAACATGGGCAGCGCATCCTGGCCCCAGAACAGGCGGCCGTCCACCGCCAGCGTGGGCACACCGAACACGCCGGCAGCCAGCGCCGCCTCGGTGTTGGTGCGCAGGCGCTGCTTCACCGCGTCGCTGTCGGGGGCAGACCAAGGCTTCTGGCGGTGGGCCATGTGCTCCTGCAGCAGCACCTGCAGCGCGGCCAGACGCTCCGGCGCCACCGCATCGCCGCCACCGTGCCACACGTGGTGAAACAGCTGCTCGGTCACATAGCGGTTGGTTTCAAAGGGCGCATCGTCGGTGGCGGTGGCCAGACCCAGGCGCAGCAGCGCCAGCGGGTTGAAGGGGTGCGCTGCCGGCAGATCGAGCCGCACGCCGTGGTGATGGCCGAGCCACTGCACCTGGCGGTAGGTCCAGTCGCGCTTGCCCGGGATTTCGGCCGGGCCGAGCTGGCCATGCGCCTTGAGCAGCGCGGCAAACAGCACCGGCCGGTAGCGCACCTGCACGCTCAGGCCCATCAGCGCCTCGGGCAGGCGCTCAAAAGCCAGGTGCGCGTAGGGCGAGATCGGGTCGTACCAGAAGGTGATGTCGTGCAGGGTGTCGGCGCTCATGCGGTTCTCAGTTGTTCAGGCGCCGGCCTGGCGCTGTTCGATGCGCTCCCAGATCACCAGCTTGTCGGCATCGGCCAGTGCGCTCCAGCCGGCGATTTCACGCAGAGTCCGGTAACAACCCTTGCAGCTGCCGCTCCGCTCGTCGAGCTCGCAGATGGACACACAGGGCGAAGGCACGCCGGGGCCCGGGTGGCGTTCGCGCGCGTCGCGCAGGTTGATCAGAGGTTCGTTCATGGGGTGATGGCCAGCGGTGCGGTCACGTCGTGCACGGGTGCACCGGTGAGGTTTTTCAGATCGGCGGGCGAGAGGCGAAAAACCCCATGCGGGTGCCCGGCCGCGGCCCAGATCTCTGCGAAGCGGAACAGCTGATCGTCGATCAGCGTGACCGGCGGCGAGGCGTGCGCCAGCGGCGACACACCGCCGATGGAAAAGCCGGTCTTTGTCTTGACGAATTCCGCATCGGCCCGGCCCAGTTTGCCGCCTTCGGCGCAGACGATGGCCTGCACTTTCTTCTCATCCACACGCAGGTCGCCCGAGGTGATCACGAGCACCGCCGCGTCGTCGCCGCTCGGGTGGTTCTTGCGGCGGAAGATGATGCTCTTGGCGATCTGGCCCAGCGCCACGCCCAGCGCATCGGCCGCCTGCTGCGCGGTGCGCGCGGCGTCGTCCAGCATCACCGGGGTGTGGGGGTGGCCGAGTTCGACCAACGCCGAGGCGACGCGCTGCACACCAGGGGGTAGATCCACTGTATTCAAGGTGTCTTCACTCATGGCCGGCAATGGTAGCGGCCCGCGGTTCAGCCCGCAGAGCGCTTGACCAGCAGCAGACTCGCCCCCATGGCCATCAGCACGCCGCCGAACACGCGGTTTTGTGCGCGGCGGGCCCGTGCGGTGGCCAGCCAGCGTTGCGCGCGCGAGGCCAAGAACGCGTAGCCGTGCATGACGATCACGTCGACCGCCACGGCCGTGACCATGAGCAGCGGCAGCTGCACCCAGAGGCTGCGCGCCGGGTCGATGAACTGCGGCAGCACCGCCACCATGAACACGATGCCTTTGGGGTTGGTCACGTTGGTGAAGAAGCCCAGCGCGAAACGCTGCCGCGCCGGGGGCAAGGACTCGCGTTGGCGCACAGGTGAAGGCGTTGGCACTGAAGGCCCGCCGTGCACCGATTCCGCCGATGCCGCTGGCGCGTCGGCCACCACCGGCGCCACCCACTGCCGCCAGCCGAGCCAGATGAGGTAGGCCGCACCAACCACCTTGACCACGGTGAACGCGGTGGCCGATGCCACCAGCAGCGCCCCCACGCCCGCACCGGCCACCAGCAGGGTGACGGCCACACCAGCCTCCAGCCCTGCGATGGTGGCGCTGGCGCCGCGCACGCCGTAGGCCAGGCCGTGCGTCATGGACAGCACCGCGCCGGAGCCCGGCGACAGCGCGATCACCCAGCAGGCGGCGAAAAAAGCGAGCCAGACGTGCAAGTCCATCGCACTCAGCCCTGGCGCTTGGCCAGCAACGCCCGCGCAACGCGCGAGCCGCTCGGGCGGCCCAGGTGCTCGCTGATGAACTGGCCGGCGTCCACCAGCGCGTCCAGATCGATGCCGGTGTCAATGCCCATGCCGTGCAGCAGATACACCACGTCTTCGGTGGCCACGTTGCCGGTGGCGCCTTTGGCATAGGGGCAACCGCCCAGCCCGGCCACGGACGACTGGAAGTTCCAGACGCCCAGCTCCAGCGCGGCCAAGGTGTTGGACAAGGCCTGGCCGTAGGTGTCGTGGAAATGGCCGCTGATCTGGTCGATGTGGAAATGCCTGAGCGTCGCCTCGATGGCCGCCTGCACCTTGCGCGGCGTGCCCACGCCGATGGTGTCGGCCACGTCCACGCGCTGCACGCCGATGCCTTTCATCAGCCCAGCGAGGTAGGCCACGCGCTCGGGCGCGATGTCGCCCTCGTACGGGCAGCCCACGGTGCAGCTCATGGCGCCGCGCACCGCCATGCCCTTCGCCAATGCCGCTTCCACCACCGGTGCGAAGCGCTCGATGCTTTCGGCGATGGAGCAGTTGATGTTCTTCTGGCTGAAGGCCTCGCTGGCCGCGCCGAACACCACGATCTCGTCGGGCGTGTCCTGCACCGCCGCCTCGAAGCCCTTGAGGTTGGGCGTGAGCACCGAATAGCGCACGCCCGACTGGCGCGTGATGCCCTGCATCACCTCGTGGTTGTCGGCCATCTGCGGCACCCACTTGGGGCTGACGTAGCTCGTGACCTCGATCTCTTTCAGGCCCGCGGCCTGCAGGCGGTGCACCAGCTCGATCTTGACCGCGGCGGGCACCGGCTGCTTTTCGTTCTGCAGGCCGTCGCGCGGGCCGACGTCGATGAGGCGGACTGTCGATGGGATGTTCATGGTGTTCGTCTTTTCAATAGCCGCGGACCGTGTCCACGACGCCGGCAATGGGCTGCCCCGCTTCGAGCGCACGGATCTTGCCCGCGATCTGGGCGATGCTTTCATCGCGCAGCGTGCGCGCCGAGGTGTGCGGGGTGACGGTGATCTTGGGGTGGGTCCAGAACGGGTGATCGGCGGGCAGCGGCTCGGTGCGGAACACGTCCAGCGTGGCGCCAGCCATGGGGCCGCCCTCCAGCAGGGCCAGCAGATCGGCTTCGACCAGGTGCGCGCCGCGCGCCACGTTGATCAGGTAACCGCCGGGCTTCAAGCGTCCGAGCGTGTCGCGGTTGAGGATGTCTTTCGTGTCGGCGGTGAGCGGCAGCAGGTTGACCAGAACCCGGCAATTTGAAAGGAAGGTGTCAAAGCCCACCTCGCCGCTGTGCGTGAACACGCCTTCAATGGCCTTGGGGGTCCGGCTCCAGCCGTGCACCGGAAATTCAAACACCCGCAGCGCCTTGGCCACGCGCTCGCCCAGCACGCCCAGACCCATGACGCCGACCGGGAAGTCCTGACGGTCGCGCGGCTTACGGAACGACCATTGGCCGGCCTTCACGTCGGCCTCGTAGCCGTCGAATTCGCGAAAGTGGCGGATCACGGCGTGGCACACGTACTCGGCCATCTGCACCGACATGCCCGCGTCGTCGAGCCGCACCACCTTCACGCCGGGCGGCAGCCGCAGCTTGAGCAGCGCATCGACCCCGGCGCCGATGTTGAACAGGCCCTTGAGCGCCTGTTGTTGATCGAGAAACTGTTGGGGCGGCGCCCAGACCACCGCGTGGTCGGCCTGCGGTGCGCCGGGTTGCCAGACGTCGACCTGTGCGCCGGGCAGTGCAGCGCGCAGGCCTTCGATCCAGGGTTCGGTTTTGGTGTCGGTGCAGCAAAAGGTGATGTTCATGCAGCGAGCTTAGCGGGCCCGGAGCCGACGGGCCGCCCCAAGGCGAGGATGCCCCCACCGGGGGGCAGCGACGGACACGCAGTGCCGAGCATGGGGGCGTACATCACTGCCCGCATGGTCAGGCGGTCTGAATCTTCAGCAGCTCCGCGCCCTCGGTCACCTGGTCACCCGGCGCGTACAGCAGCTCGGCCACGGTGCCGTCGGCCGGCGCGGCGATGGTGTGCTCCATCTTCATGGCCTCCATCACCGCCAGCGGCTGGCCTTTCTTGACCACGTCACCGGCTTTCACCGAGAACGACACCACCTTGCCCGGCATGGGCGCGGTCAGCCGCCCGCCTTCGGCCGCCACTTCGCCCGCGTGAGCCAGCGCGTCGAGTTCGGTGATGGTGGTGGCACCCAGGTCGCAGAACACGTGCACGATCTCGTCGCGCTGCCAGGTCTGCACCGTCTGGCGCTGGCCCATGAAGCGCAGGTCCATCAGGGTGCCGGTGTCCGCAGGCAGGGCGTCAAACGCCAGCAGGCCGCTCGATTCATTGAACGCCAGTTGCAGCGCGCCGTCGTGCAGGTAGGTCAGGCTGGCCTGCAGCGCCTCGCCCTGGTATTCAAAGTCGAAGCGGCGCACGGTCAGGCCGTGCGGGCGCCAGCCATCGCGGCGCGAGAACGGGTCTTTGCCTTCGCTGGCGCGCTCGGCCAGCAGCGTCTGGGCTACGGCCGCGGCCACGGCCAGGTTGCGGCCCACCTTGTCCTGGTTGAACAGCACGCCCGCTTCGCGCGGAATCAGCGCCGTGTCCAGATTCGCCTGCGCGAACGAGGGGCTAGCGACCACGTGGCGGAGAAACTGCACGTTGGTGGACAGGCCGACGATGCGCGTGGCCGCCAGCGCAGCGTCAAGCTTGGCCAAAGCCTCCGCGCGGGTGGCACCGTGCACGATCAGCTTGGCGACCATGGAGTCGTAGAACGGGCTGATGGCGTCGCCCTCGCGCACGCCGTCGTCGACGCGGACCGCACCTCTTTCGAAGCTGGTGCAGGCGGGCTTGCGGTAGACGTCGAGCCGGCCGGTGGCGGGCAGGAACTGGTTGTCGGGCGTTTCGGCGCAGATGCGCGCTTCGATGGCGTGGCCGTGGATGTGCAGGTCTTCCTGCTTCAGCGGCAGCGGCTCGCCGCTGGCCACGCGCAGCTGCCACTCCACCAGGTCCAGGCCGGTGATGGCTTCGGTCACCGGGTGCTCGACCTGGAGCCGCGTGTTCATTTCCATGAAGTAGAAGCGCATGCCGCCTTCGGGCGGCTGCTCGACGATGAATTCCACCGTGCCCGCGCCCACGTAGTTCACCGCCTTGGCTGCGGCCACCGCGGCGGCGCCCATCTGCGCGCGCAGCTCGGGCGTCATGCCCGGCGCGGGCGCTTCTTCCAGCACCTTCTGGTGGCGGCGCTGTACCGAGCAGTCGCGCTCGAACAGGTAAACGCAGTTGCCGTGCGTGTCGCCAAACACCTGGATCTCGATATGGCGCGGGCGCTGGGCGTATTTCTCCACCAGCACCGCGTCGCTGCCGAAGCTGTTGATGGCCTCACGTTTGCACGACGCGAGCGCTGCCGCGAAGTCTTCGGCCTTCTCCACCGCGCGCATGCCCTTGCCACCTCCACCGGCGCTGGCCTTGATCAGCACCGGGTAACCGATGCGGTCGGCCTCGTGCTGCAGCATGTGCGGGTCCTGGTCGGCGCCGTGGTAACCCGGCACCAGCGGCACACCGGCGCTCTCCATCAGGCGCTTGGATTCGGCCTTCAGGCCCATCGCCTGGATCGCGCTCGCAGGCGGGCCGATGAATACCAGGCCGGCCTCGGCGCAGGCGTTGGCAAAGGCTTCGTTTTCGCTCAGAAAGCCGTAGCCGGGGTGGATGGCCTGCGCGCCGGTGGCCTTGGCCGCGTCCAGGATGCGCTGCCACTGCAGGTAGCTGTCTTTCGGCGCGCTGCCCCCGATGTGCACCGCCTCGTCGCAAGCGGCCACGTGTTTGGCGCTGGCGTCGGCGTCGGAGTACACGGCCACGGTGCGCACGCCCATGCGGCGGGCGGTGGCGGCGACGCGGCAGGCGATTTCGCCTCTGTTCGCAATAAGGATCTTGTTGAACATGGGGTTTCCTAGGGAGAAGCGGGAGAAAGGAAAGATTGCATGCGACGGAGTACCGCACGCAGGAAGCGGAACAGCGTCCAGGTGATGAACCACATCAGCAGCACAGCGACCACAGCCACACCGGCAAAGATCAGCGGTTCGTTCGTGGCCAGCCAGACGATGCCGATGACCAGCCCGTCTTCGACGAGGCTCATGACCACGTTGGAAAACGGCTCGGGCGAGGTGTTGATGGCGGCGCGCGTGGTGGTCTTGGCGGCCTGCGCGGTGGCGGCCAGGCTGCCGCCCAGCAGCGCACCCACGATGGCCATGGTGCCGCCGTCGGCGCCCAGCGCCCCGGCGGCCAGCGCGGCACCGGCGGGGATGCGGATCACGCTGTTGACCATGTCCCACAGCGAGTCCAGGCCCGGGATCTTGTCGGCGAAAAACTCCACAAACAGCAACGCACCGCTGGTGGCCAGCAGCGCGGGGTGTTGCAGCACCTGCAGGTCTTCGGGCAGTGGGATCCAGCCGATCCAGCCCGCGATGCCGACGATGAAAACCACCGCGTACAGCCGGAAGCCGCTGGCCCAGCCGAGCGCGGCGGCCAGGGCCAGCAGGCTGGGCATGTCCATCTGGCTGGCGGCTGCACCCACCCCGGCTCCCACCTGTGCGCCGACCTCGCCCACCACGCCGCTGCCCGCGTGCAGGCCCAGGCCGTGCAGCCAGTTGACGAAGGTGGTCCAGAGTGCGTCCATGGTGTTCTCCTTGAGGGAAGCAACAGCCTAGTCCTGCAGCCAGGCGGGCTTGCGCTTCTGCAGGAAAGATTGCACGCCTTCGCGACCTTGTTCACTCGCGCGTATCTCGGCAATGCCTTGCACCGTGGCGGCGATCAGGGCGTCGTCGATGGGGCGCTCCGCCACGTCCTGCACCAGTTGCTTGCAAGCCTTCACGGCGGCCGGGCTGGCGCTCACCAGCGCCTGGGCCAGTTCATTCACCTTGGCGTCCAGCGCCTCAGCGTCCACCAGTTCGTGCACGAAACCGATGCGGTGCGCCTCTTCGGCGCTGAAACGCTCGGCCGTGAGGAAGTAGCGGTGCGAAGCCCGCGCACCCATGGCGCGGATCACGTAGGGGCTGATGGTGGCCGGGATCAGGCCGAGCTTGACTTCGCTCAGGCAGTAGGTGGCGGTGCGCACGCTGACCGCCATGTCGCAGGCCGCGACCAGTCCCATGCCACCGGCGAACACATCACCCTGCACCGCGGCAATCGTCGGCTTGGGGCATTCGTAGATGGCCTTGAGCATGGCGGCGAGCTGGCCCGCGTCAGCCACGTTTTCTTCGCGCGTGTAGTCGGCCATGCGGCGCATCCAGTTCAGGTCGGCGCCCGCGCAGAAAGCCGGGCCAGCGGCGGCCAGCACCACGGCGCGCACGTCGTCTCTCGCACCGACCGACTCGAACGCGACCTTGAGTTCCAGGATCACTTCGTCGTTGAAGGCGTTGCGCACTTCGGGCCGGCTGAGCGTGATGCGGGCGATGCGGTCATGCACCGCGATGGTCAGGGCTGTGCTCATGGCTTCTTGGCCTCCGCGGCTTCCAGTTGCAGGTGGTACACCCAGTCCAGCTCGGGGCCGGGCTGGCCCAGCGCGGTGAGCGCGGCGGTGATCTGGCCGCGGTGGTGGGTGGCGTGGTTGAACACGTGCGCCAGCGTTGCAGCGAATGGCAATGACTGTGGCACACCCTTCATGGTCTTGTAGTCCAGCTGGCCGTCAAACCGCTCGGCGGGCCAGGTGGCGATCAGGTGTTCCCAGTTGGCAGCGCCGCCTTTGATGGCCTGGCCGAGACGAGCGCGGTCGGGTTCGATTTCGGTGTCCAGCGCCAGCAGCGGCGAAGCCCCCTTGGAGAAGCGCGCGTACCAGAGCAGGTGCTCGCCCACCAGCAGGTGGTTCAGCGTGCCGTGGATGCTCTTGAAGAACAGGCCCACGTCCTTGCGGTAATCGTCGTCGGACACGCGCGAGACCGCGTCCAGCAGGCGGTGCGTGGCCCAGACGTGGTAACGCGCCTGGCGGGTGAAATGGGCGATCGGGTCCATGCCGGTGCTCACATGCGGAAGAGGCCGAACTTCGTCTCGGGGATGGGCGCGTTCAAGGAAGCGCTCAGCCCCAGCGCCAGCACGCGGCGTGTGTCGGCCGGGTCGATCACGCCGTCGTCCCACAGGCGGGCGGTGGCGTAGTAGGGGTGACCCTGCACCTCGTACTGTTCCTTGATCGGCGCCTTGAACGCGGCTTCTTCTTCCGCGCTCCAGCTGCCGCCTTTGCCTTCAATGCCGTCGCGCTTGACGGTGGCCAGCACGCTCGCGGCCTGTTCGCCGCCCATCACGCTGATGCGCGCGTTCGGCCACATCCAGAGGAAGCGCGGGCTGTAGGCGCGGCCGCACATGCCGTAGTTGCCGGCGCCGAAGCTGCCGCCGATGATGACCGTGAACTTGGGCACCGCGGCGGTGGCCACGGCCGTCACCATCTTGGCGCCGTTGCGGGCGATGCCTTCGTTTTCGTATTTGCGGCCGACCATGAAGCCGGTGATGTTCTGCAAGAAGACCAGCGGCGTCTTGCGCTGGCAGCACAGTTCGATGAAGTGCGCGCCCTTGAGCGCGGATTCGCTGAACAGGATGCCGTTGTTGGCGATGATGCCGACCGGCATGCCTTCGATGCGCGCGAAGCCGCAGACCAGGGTGGTGCCGAAGCGCGACTTGAACTCGTCGAAGTCCGAGCCGTCGACGATGCGGGCGATGATCTCGCGCACGTCGAACGGCTTGCGCGTGTCGGTCGGGATCACGCCGTACAGCTCCTCGGCCGGGTACAGCGGCGCGACCGGGTCGATGGTGGTGATGGGTGGGACCTTGCGGGCGTTGAGGTTCTTCACCGCCTGGCGCGCCAGCGCGATCGCGTGCAGGTCGTTCTGCGCCAGGTGGTCGGCCACGCCCGAGAGGCGCGTGTGCACGTCGCCACCGCCCAGGTCTTCGGCGGTGACCACCTCACCCGTGGCGGCCTTCACCAGCGGCGGGCCGCCCAGGAAGATGGTGCCCTGGTTCTTGACGATGATGGTCTCGTCGCTCATGGCCGGCACATACGCGCCGCCCGCCGTGCACGAGCCCATGACCACCGCGATCTGCGCAATGCCCTGAGCGCTCATGTTGGCCTGGTTGAAGAAGATGCGGCCGAAGTGGTCGCGGTCGGGGAAGACCTCGTCCTGGTTCGGCAGGTTGGCGCCGCCCGAGTCCACCAGGTAGATGCAGGGCAGGTTGTTCTGCTGCGCCACTTCCTGCGCGCGCAGATGCTTCTTGACGGTCAGCGGGTAGTAGGTACCGCCCTTCACCGTGGCGTCGTTGCAGACAATCATGCAGTCCACGCCGCTCACGCGGCCGATGCCGGCTATGACACCGGCGCAGGGCGCACTGTCGCTGCCGTCGCGGTCCGGGTACATGCCCATCGCGGCCAGCGGGCTGAGTTCGAGAAAGGGCGTGCCCGGGTCCAGCAGCATCTGCACCCGATCGCGCGGCAGCAGCTTGCCGCGCGCGGTGTGTTTGGCGCGGGCGGCGTCGCCGCCGCCGAGCGTGGCTTTTTCCACCTGCGCTTTCAGGTCGTCCACCACCGTCTTCATGGCGGCGACGTTGGCCTGGAAATCGGCGGAGCGGGCGTTGAGTTTGGTGTCGAGTGCGGGCATGGCGTTCTCTGGTTCAGGCTGTCGTTCAGGCGGTTTTCTGTTCGGCCAGCCCCAGCTGGTCCTTCATGGCTTCGCGGATTTTGAACTTCTGGATCTTGCCGGTGATGGTCATCGGGAAGGCGTCCACAAAGCGGATGTGGCGCGGCACCTTGTAGTGCGCGATCTGCCCTTTGCAGAAGGCGCGCACGGCGTCTTCGTCCAGCGTCTGGCCGGGTTTGACGATGACCCAGGCGCACAGCTCTTCGCCGTACTTCGCGTCGGGCACGCCGACCACCTGCACGTCTTGCACCTGCGGCAGGCGGTAGAGGAATTCCTCGATCTCGCGCGGGTAGATGTTCTCGCCGCCGCGGATCACCATGTCCTTGATGCGGCCGACGATGTTGACATAGCCCTCGTCGTCCATGGTGGCCAGGTCGCCGGTGTGCATCCAGCCGTCGGCGTCGATGGCCTCACGCGTCTTCGCGTCGTCGCCCCAGTAGCCGTGCATGACCGAATAGCCCCGGGTGCAGAACTCGCCCGACTGCCCTCGCGGCACGGTGGCGCCGGTGTCGGGGTTCACGATCTTCACTTCCAGGTGCGGCTGCACCGTGCCCACGGTGGCCACCCGTTTGTCCAGCGGCGTGTCGGTGCTGCTCTGGCAGCTCACCGGGCTGGTCTCGGTCATGCCGTAGGCAATGGTCACCTCGCCCATGTGCATGTCGGCCTGCACGCGCTTCATCACCTCCACCGGGCAGGGCGAGCCGGCCATGATGCCGGTGCGCAGGGTGTGCAGGTCGAATTCGGCAAAGCGCGGGTGGTCCAGCTCGGCGATGAACATGGTGGGCACGCCGTGCAGGCCGGTGCACTGCTCGAACTGCACCGTCTGCAACACGGCCAGCGGGTCGAACGCATCGCTCGGGTAGACCACGGTGCTGCCGTGCGTGAAGCAGGCCAGGTTGCCCAGCACCATGCCGAAGCAGTGGTACAGCGGCACGGGGATGCACAGCCGGTCGTCGGGCGTGAGCTTCATGCACTCGCCGATGAAGAAGCCGTTGTTCAGGATGTTGCGGTGCGTCAGCGTCGCACCCTTGGGAAAACCGGTGGTGCCGCTGGTGAACTGGATGTTGATCGGGTCGTTGGGCGAGAGGCCGACCGCTGTCTGCGCCACGCGCAGGTCGCCGACTTTGCCACTGGCCAGCAACGCGGAGAAACGCATCATCCCCGGCTGCTCGGCGCCCTCGCCCGCCACGTCGATCCAGGCCACGGTGCGCAGGTCGGGCAGGCGCGCCGCGTGCAGGGCGCCGGGCTCGCAGGTGGCCAGCTCGGGCGCCAGCTCGCGCAGCATGCCCAGGTAGTCGCTGGTCTTGAACGTCGCCATCGACACCAGGGCCTGGCAGCCCACCTTGTTGAGCGCGTATTCGAGCTCGGCCGTGCGGTAGGCCGGGTTGATGTTGACCAGCACCAGGCCGACCTGGGCGGTGGCCAGTTGCATCAGCACCCATTCCACGTTGTTGTGCGACCAGATGCCGATGCGCTCGCCCGGCCGCAGGCCCAGCCCCAGCAGCGCGCTGGCCAGGCGGTCCACCTCGGCCGCCAGCGCGGCGTAGCTGTAGCGCCGACCCTGGTGCACGCTCACCAGCGCCTCGCGCTGTGGCTGGCGCGCGGCCATGGCGCCGAAGAACGCGCCAATGGTCTGCTCGATCAGCGGAACGTCGGTGCGGCCCGCTGTGTGGCTCGGTGCCGCGTGGCTTGCGTGGTCCATGGGTGTCTCCTCTGGCTTCAAGGCGGAATCCAGGTCGCAGCATAGCCCGCCCAACCGGTGGGCGGACGGGCAGCCAGGTCACAAATCGTGCCATCCATGGCAGACTCTGCCCCATGCCCAGAGTCCGCCCCGCTCCCGCCGCTGCCCGCCCGCTGGTCGCTGCCACGCCCATGGCCTTTGTCAAGGCGATCGCGCACGCCTTCGCACTGCGCGGCCTGTCGCCCCAGTCGGCGCTGACGGCCGCACAAATCGCGCCAGCCGACCTCACCCGCACGGACGCCCGCATCACCGCGCTGCAGATGGAATGGCTGTCCGCCGCCGCCATGCAGGCGCTGGACGACGAAGCCCTGGGCTGGTTCAGCCGCCCCCTGCCCTGGGGCAGCTACGGCCTGCTGGCCCGCGCCTCGCTCTCGGCCCCCACGCTGGGCGTGGCACTCAAGCGCTGGTGCCGCCACCACGGCCTGCTCACGCGCGACATCGCTTTGGCCGTGGTGACGCAGGGCGACGAGGCCCGCATCACCCTCACCGAACACCGCCCGCCGGGCGGCGACGGCTCGCTGCGCGAGTTCTGCAGCGTCTCGGTGCTGCGCAACATCCACGGCCTGGCCTGCTGGCTGGTGGATTCGCGCATCCCGCTGCTGGGCGCCAGTTTCCCGTTTGCCGCACCACCACACGCCGACGCCTACCGCGTGCTGTTCGACGGCCCGACGGTGTTTGACGCCAGCGAGACCGCCATCCGCTTCGACGCGCGTTACCTCGCCCTGCCGATCAAACGCGACGAAGCGGCCATGAACCAGATGCTGCAGCGCGCCCTGCCGATCCAGGTGCGCCCCTACCGGCGCGACCGCCTGCTGGTGCAGCGCGTGCGCCAGGTGCTGCTGGCCCAGCCGCAGCACGCCCACAACGCCGACGACCTGGCCACGCTGCTGCACACCTCCGCGCGCACGCTGCACAGGCAGCTGAAAGATGAAGGCGCCACGCTGCAGGCGCTGAAAGACGAGGTGCGCCGTGAGCGCGCCATGGACCTGCTGCAGCGCAGCGCCAAGCCGGTCAAGCAGGTGGCCGAGGCGGCGGGGTTTCAGAACGAGAAGAGTTTCATCCGCGCGTTCAAGGGCTGGACGGGGATGACGCCGGGGGAGTGGCGCGGGCCCAAGCGATTCGATGGGCCTCCGGGCAGGGAACCGGCCTGAGACCCACCACCTCCCGAACCTGCGGATACGAGTCGTTTCGTTTCTTTCCGCTGACCGGAGTGATCTCGACATACAGTGAACGGCGTATCGGGTTCGGCGTCCATGACCACGTCCCAACTGCCATGACCATGCATCTCAAGCACATTGCCATCACCGCCTCGCTGTTTGCAAAGCCACGCGCCACTGGCATGGCGCTGGTGGCCATGGCTATCGCTGCCACAGGCTGCGGTGGTTCCGAACCGCCGCCGACCACCGCCATCGCACGTGGCCAGGCCATCTATGCTGCGACAGCGAGCAACTGCATCCAATGTCACGCCAATGCGTCTACCCTGCGGCGCGATGCCACCGATGCCCCCATGCTGGCCGACCGCATTGCCGCCGCGATCTCGGCCAACACGGGACGCATGGGGGATGCCCAGTTCAGGTACGCCTTGCTCACCCGCGCCGAATTGTTGGACCTGAGTGCCTACCTGGTCTCCCTGGCCCCGGCGGCTGTCCCACCCGCGCCGCCGCAGCCGCCGCCGACGCCCCCCTCCACAGCAGCGGTCCAGTGCATATCGACAGGCGCATCCTCAGTTCGCACCGAAGTTTTCGCCGCCGGCTTGACGAGCCCCTGGGCCATGGCCTTCCTGCCCGACCGGCGGATGATCGTGACGCAAAAGAGCGGGACCATGGTGCTGGTCAGCGCCAACGGTGCCAGCCGCACCGCTCTCAGCTGGGGTTCGCCAGCACCCGTGATTCGCGATGGCGGACAAGGCGGCTTGCTGGACGTGGCACTGGACCCCGACTTTGCCACCACGCCCTGGGTTTACTTCACCTACCAGGAGCCCAACTCCAACAACACCTCCTCCGGCACGGCCGTGGGACGCGCCCTGCTCCAGGGGTCATCTTTGGTCAACTTCCAACGCTTGCACCAGCAAACGAAAGGGTATCCGGACGGCGTGCACTTCGGCTCACGGATCGCTTTTCGAAACGACAACACCCTCTTTGTTTCCCTCGGCGACCGGGGCTCCGACAACCCATCGTCGCCCACACGCGACCATGCGCAAAACCTGTCCACCACCCTGGGCAAGGTGATCCGCATCAACCGCGACGGCTCGATTCCTTCCGACAATCCGTTTCGCGGCCAGGCTGGCGTTTTGCCGGAGATCTGGAGCCTGGGTCACAGGAACCCACAGGGCTTGACCTACGACACCAGCACCAACACGCTGTGGAGCTCCGAACACGGTCCACAGGGTGGCGACGAGGTCAACCGCGTGGTGCCAGGCGCGAACTATGGATGGCCATTGCGCAGCTACGGTTGCCCGTACGGCGCTCCCCAGGGCACCGCCTGCCGGGTCGGCGGCGGCACGCACCTGCCACTGAATGGGGTGACCTTCACCGAGCCGCTGACCTACTGGGCGCCCACCTCGATGGCGCCCACCAATGTGATCGTGTACCGAGGGGCTGGCTTCCCGGAATGGAGCGGCCAGCTGATCCTGGGCGGGTTGGGCGGGCGGCTGTGGCGCATCACGCACAACAACGGCGTGTACACCTCCTGCGAAGGACTGTCGCTGAACCAGCGCATCCGCGACGTGCGCCAGGGGCCGGACGGCTGGATCTGGGTGCTCACCGACAGCGGCGAAATTCGCCGGGTGGTGCGCTGAGTCTCAGGAACGATCGGGCCGCTCCAGCCAGGCGGCCAGCTCATCCATGTGACCAAAGACCCGAGCCACCGGCAGCCCTTCAAACGCCCGCCTATGCCCGACCGGGCAGTAGCCCCAGACGGTGGCGCCCGCGTCCAGTCCGGCGCGCACGCCGGTCGCGGTGTCTTCGATGACGAGGCAGCGTGAAGGATGCACGCCCACGTGCGCCGCGGCGGCCAGGTACACGTCGGGCGCGGGTTTGGACCGGGGCAGGTCGTGGCCGCTGAAGATGCGCTCTTCGAAGTACGGGGACATGCCGGCCATCTGGATCTGCATGACGACCTTGGCCTTGTCGGCACCGGACGCGCAGGCGATGCGGCCCGCGGTGTGGCGGTGGGCGGCGATGACGGCGTCGAGCGCGCCGTCCATGGCCTTGAGTTCGGCGCGCAGGCGCTGGTCACGCCGGGCGTAGAAGGCGCGCATCCAGTCTTCGGTCAGCGGGCGGCCGGTCTCGACTTCGATGCGCGCGCGTTCATCGCGCACAGCCTTGCCGATGAAGATGCGTTCGCACTCGGCCTGGCTCAGCGCCCAGCCGGCTTCGTTCAACATCTGCCGCAGCACGCCGTTGGTGATGGGTTCGCTGTCGACGAGCACGCCGTCGCAGTCGAACAGCACGGCTTCAAATTGCACCTTCACTTCAGGTCTCCATCCACATAGAACCAGCGCCCGCCTTCGCGCACGAAGCGGCTGATCTCGTGCAGGCGCTGGCCGCGACCGCCCACACGCGAGCGCGCGACGAACTCCACTTCGGCGTGGGTGTCGTCGATCAATCGGTGGTGTTTCACGTCCAGCCCGAGCCATTTCACACCGGGTTCCAGCGTCAGGTCGGCCGGGCGGGTGCTGGCGTGCCAGCTGGTCAACAGGTATTCCACCCGCCCCAGCGCGAAGGCGCTGTAACGCGAGCGCATCAGGCTCTCGGCATCGGGCGCAGGCGTGCCCTGGTCCAAACAGCGGCCGCAGCAGGCAACGAAGGCCTGCGGCTTGCCCTGCGCCTGGGTGCGGCCACAGGGGCAGGCCAGCGTCATCCGCGGGCGGCCTTGCTGCGGGCCTTGTGCGCTTCCAGCGATTCGGTCGGTGCACCGGCTTTCGCCCATTCGGCAAAGCCGCCGTCGATGTGGGCCACGTTGGCCATGCCCATGTCCTGCAGGGCCTTGGTGGCCAGGGCACTGCGCCAGCCGGCGCCGCAGAAGAGCACGAATTCCTTGCTCTCGTCGCCGAACGCGGACTTGAAGTAGGGCGATGCGGGATCGACCCAGAATTCGAGCATGCCGCGCGGCGCGTGCAGGGCGCCGGGTACCGTGCCCTCGCGCTCCAGCTCGCGCACGTCGCGGATGTCGACCACCTGCAACGCGGCGTCGCCCGCGTCGATGCGCGCGCGCACCTGGTCCACGGTGTAGGTGGTGATCTGCGCGGTGGCTTCGTCCACCAGCGCACGGAATCCTTTGGTGATGGGCATGGGGTGTCTCCGTGGTTCGATGGGTCAATGGTAGCGGCGCGCCACGAGCCTGGCGCGGTGGTGGTAGCGTGTCGGGCGTTGTCCAACGAGGAGCCCGATGACCATGACCGACCTGTCCGCTTTTCCTATCACCCGCAAATGGCCCGCCGCTCACCCCGACCGTCTGCAGCTCTACAGCCTGCCCACGCCCAATGGGGTGAAGATTTCCATCATGCTGGAGGAGTGCGGTTTGCCTTATGAGGTGCACCGCGTGAGCTTCGACACGCAGGACCAGTTCTCGCCCGAGTTCCTGTCGCTGAACCCGAACAACAAGATACCGGCCATCCTCGACCCGAACGGCCCGGGCGGGAAGCCGCTGGCACTCTGGGAGTCGGGTGCGATCCTGGTCTACCTCGCTGAGAAGACCGGCCGGTTCCTGCCCGCCGACCCGGCGCGGCGCTACGAGACGCTGCAGTGGCTGATGTTCCAGATGGGCGGCGTCGGCCCGATGTTCGGCCAGGTGGGTTTTTTCACCATCTTTGCCGGCAAGGAATACGAAGACAAACGCCCGCGCGACCGCTACACAGCCGAATCGAAACGCCTGCTGGGCGTGCTGAACCAGCGCCTGAAAGGCCGGGACTGGATCATGGGTGATGAGTACACGATCGCCGACATCGCCATCCTGCCGTGGGTGCGCAACCTGGTGGAACGCTACAAGGTGGGCGACCTGGTGGGCTACGCCGAATTCACCGAAGTGCAGCGGGTGCTGGCGGCGTTCGTGGCCCGGCCTGCTGTGGCCAAGGGCCTGACGATTCCGGCAGCGCCGAACTGAAAATCCCGGAGAGAGATCTCTTGTGCCAGGATGCGGTGGAACCGGCTTCGCCGGGCCACTCGCATCGCCCCCTTGAGGGGGTGACGCCGCAGGCGGCGCGGGGGTGGGTCATCTTCTCCAGAACGCACCCGTGAACAACACCAGCACGCTCAGCAGCTCCAGCCGCCCGAGCAGCATGGCGTAGGTCAGCACCCACAGCTGGAATTCGCTGAGCACGCCAAAGTTGCTGGCCGGGCCGACCAGCCCCAGGCCCGGCCCGATGTTGTTGACGGTGGCGACCACGGCCGAGAACGCCGTCACCAAGTCCAGCCCGGTGAACAGCATCACCATGGTCAGACCCATGATGGACGCACCGTAGATCAGCATGAAGCCCAGGGTGGCGGTCATGACCGAGATCGGCAGCACCGTGCCCCCCAGCGTGACCGGGTTCACCACGCGCGGATGCACGATGCGCACCAGCTCGCTGCGGGCCTGCTTGATGAGCAGGATCATGCGAACCATCTTGATGCCGCCGCCGGTGGAGCCCGCACACGACACAAAGGAGCCCAGAAACAGCAGCATCACCGGCGCAAACACCGGCCACTGAGCGTAGTCGGTGGACGCGTATCCGGTGGTCGTGGCCAGCGAGATCACATGGAAAGCGCTGGAATGCAAGGCCTCCAGAAAGTCGCCATACACGCCGTGCGCGGTCAACAAGATGGCCACCAGCACGATGGAAATCACCAGCACCGCCACGTAGGTGCGGATCTCGCGGTCCGCGGTGATCGGGCGCAGCGAGCGGCTGCGGATCACGATGAAGTAGCGCAGGAAGTTGATGCCGGCCAGCGCCATGAAGAACATCGCGACCCATTCGACTTCTTTGGAAGCGAAATGGCCAAAGCTGGCGTCGTAGGACGAGAACCCCCCCAGACCCATGGTGGAACACATGTGCATGAAGGCATCGGCCCAGCTCATGCCGGCCCAGCGGTAGGCCAGCATGCAGGCCAGGGAGAAGCCGAAGTAGACGCCCCAGAGTCCGCGCGCTGTCTCGGAAATGCGCGGCGTGAACTTGGCGTCTTTCATCGGGCCGGGCGTCTCGGACTTGTAGACCTGGTAGCCGCCCAGGCCCAGCATGGGCAGCACCGCCACCACCAGCAGCATGATGCCCAGGCCGCCGATCAGCTGCAGAAAGCAGCGCCAGACATTGACCGACACCGGCAGGTGGTCCAGCCCGCTGAGCGCCGTGGCGCCGGTGGCCGTGAGCGCGCTCATGGCCTCGAAATAGGCCTTGATCCAGGTGATGTCCGGCACGGTGTACATGAGCGGCATGGCTGCAAAAGCCGGCAGCAGCAACCACACCATGTTGACCAGCAGAAAACCGTCGCGGGCCTGCAGCTCGCGGCCGCGGTTGCGGGTGAGCAGCCACAGCACGATGCCGCTGACCAGGCTGAGGGCGAAGCCGTTCACCCAAACCTGGACATGTTGTTGGGCATCGAGAAACCAGGCCCAGGCCATGGGCACCAGAAAGGTCGGCGAGAACCCGATCAGGACTCGGGAGAAAACAGCCAGCGCGGGCAGCAGCAAGGACAGCATCGGGGGTTCAGCCGAAGAAGGTGGCGCTCACCTGGAACAGTTTCTCGACCTCGCGCACCAGCCGCTTGTTCGGGATGAAGATGACGATGTGGTCATCGGCTTCGATCAGGGTGTCGTGGTGCGGCATCAGCACCTTCGAGCCGCGCCCCGCGCCGCGCACGATGGCGCCAATGCGCGCACCTTTGGGCAGCTTGATCTCTTCGACCTTGCGGCCCACCAGCTTGGAGGTCTTCAGGTCGCCGCGGGCCACGCCCTCCAGCGCTTCGGCCGCACCCCGGCGCAGGCTGTGCACCGCCGCCACGTCGCCGCGCCGCAGGTGCGTCAGCAGTTCGCCGATCACGGTCTGCGAGGGAGAGATCGCGATGTCGATGGTGCTGCCCTGCATCATGTCGGCGTAGACCCGCCGGTTGATCAGCGACAGCACGCGGTTGGCACCGAGGCGCTTGGCCAGCATCGCCGACAGGATGTTGTCTTCGTCGTCGCTGGTCAGCGCCAGGAACAGGTCCATGTCGCCCACGCTCTCTTCCAGCAGCAGGTCTTCATCGGCCCCGTCACCGTGCAGCACCAGCATGCTCGAAGGCAGCTGGCTGGCCAGGTATTCGCAACGCCTTTTGTCGCGCTCGATGATCTTGACTTCGCACTGCCCGACCAGGCTGCGCGCCAGCCGCAGGCCCACCTTGCCGCCTCCGGCGATCATCAGGCGCTGCACCGGTTTGTCGATGTTGTGGATGGCGCCCAGCACCATGCGGATCTTCTCGGCGTCGGCCAGCACGAAGACTTCATCGCCCGGCAGGATGCGCGTCTCGGGAAGGGCTTCGACCTCGGCGTCCTGCCGATAGATGGCCACCACCCGCATCTCGGCGTGCGGAATGCGTTCGCGGAATTCGGCAATGGAGTGATTCGCCAGCATGCTGCCGGCCGTTGCGCGCACCGCGATCAGGCTGGCCCGGCCGTCGGCAAACTCCAGCACCTGCAGCGCCTCCGGGTAGCTGATGAGCTGGTGGATATAGCGCGTGACCGACTCTTCCGGGCAGATCACATTGTCCACCGCAAAACCGCTTTTGCCGAGCAGCGCATCGCCTTCCAGAAACTCGGGTGAGCGCAGGCGCGCGATGGTGGTGGGGACGTTGAACACATCGTGTGCGATCTTGCAGACCACGAGGTTGGCTTCGTCGGCCGGCGCACAGGCGATCACCATGTCGGCGTCGCGGGCGCCCGCTTCCTGCAGCACCGACGGCTGGATGCCGTTGCCCACCACGCCCCGAAGGTCCAGCCGCTCTTCCAGCAGCCGCAGACGGGCAGGATCCTGATCGATGACGGTGATGTCGTTCTGTTCGGAAACCAGGCTCTCGGCCACACTCTCGCCGACGCGCCCGGCACCCAGGATGATGATCTTCATGTGGTGAATTATCCCCCCCGCGCAGGGGGAGGCCCACCCCCGCGCCGCCTGCGGCGTCACCCCCTCAAGGGGGCGGCACTGGCGGCCCGGCAAAGCCGGTTCCGCGGTGCCCTCGAATCAACTCCCCATCCGGCGTGAGATGTCTTGATCCGAGGATGCGGTGGAACCGGCTTTGCCGGGCCACTCGCATCGCCCCCCTCTGGGGGGTGACCGCGAAGCGGGTGCGGGGGGCCCGAGCGCCTACAGCGCTCGCTGGATGATGATCTTTTGAACGTCGCTCGTGCCTTCGTAGATCTGGCACACGCGCACGTCGCGCCAGATGCGCTCGACCGGAAAGTCGTTCACGTACCCGTAGCCGCCCAGGGTCTGGATGGCGGCGGAGCAGATCTGTTCGGCCACTTCGCTGGCGAACAGCTTGGCCATGGCGGCCTCTTTCAGGCAGGGGCGGCCGGCGTCGCGCAGCGCGGCGGCGTGCCAGATCAGCTGGCGCGCGGCTTCCAGCTGCGTGGCGCAATCGGCCAGCCTAAACCCCACCGCCTGGTGGTTGATGATGGCGGTGCCGAAACTCTGGCGATCCTTGGCGTAGGCGATCGCGACGTCCAGCGCGCTGCGCGCCATGCCCACGCTCTGCGCCGCGATGCCGATGCGCCCGCCTTCCAGTGCACTCAGCGCGATCTTGTAGCCCTCGCCTTCCTGGCCGATCAGGTTCTCGGCCGGGATGCGGCAGTTGTCGAAGTTGATCTGCGCCGTGTCGCTGCTGTGCTGGCCGACCTTGTCTTCCAGCCGCACGACCTGCCAGCCCGGGTTGTCGGTCGGCACCATGAAGGCGCTCATGCCCTTTTTGCCGGCGCCCTTGTCGGTCACGGCGATCACCACGGCGGCCTGGCCGTTTTTGCCCGAGGTGATGAACTGCTTGACGCCGTTGATGACGTATTCGTCGCCCTCGCGTACCGCCGTGGTCCGCATGCCCGAGGCGTCGGAACCCACGTGCGGCTCGGTCAGGCAGAACGCACCTAGGATGTCGCCGCGCGCCGCCGGCACCAGCCACTGCTGCTGCTGCGCAGGGGTGCCGTACTTCATCAGGATGGCGTTGTAGGGGCAGTTGGTCACGCTGATGGCGGTGCTGGTGCCACCGTCGCCGGCCGCGATCTCCTCCAGCACCAGCGCCAGCGTCAGGTAGTCCAGCCCGGCGCCGCCCATTTCCTCGGGCACGCAAATGCCGTAGGCGCCCAGCTCGGCCAGGCCCTTGTGCACGTCTTTCGGAAAGTGGTGATCCTTGTCCCATTTAGCAGCGTGCGGCCACAGCTGTTCCTGCGCGAAGCTGCGCACCGCGTCGCGGATCATTTCCTGGTCTTGGGTCAGCAGCATGGGTGGCTTTCAGATCAATTCGATGGCCATCGCGGTGGCTTCGCCGCCGCCGATGCACAGGGTGGCGACACCCTTCTTCTTGCCATGCGACTGCAAGGCATGCAGCAACGTCACCAGAATGCGCGCGCCGCTCGCGCCAATCGGGTGGCCCAGCGCGCAGGCGCCGCCGTGCACATTCACCTTCTCGTGCGGAATGGCCAGTTCGGTCATCAGCGCCATGGGCACCACGGCAAAGGCTTCGTTGATTTCCCACAGGTCCACATCGCCCACGGCCCAGCCGGTCTTGGCCAGCAGCTTCTGCGTGGCGCCCACCGGGGCGGTGGCGAACCAGTTGGGTTCTTGCGCGTGCGTGGCGTGGCCGACGATGGTGGCCAGGGGCTTGAGGCCCTGCGCCTTCGCGGTCGAGGCGCGCATCAGCACCAGGGCGGCGGCGCCGTCGTTGATGGACGAGCTGCTGGCGGCGGTGATGGTGCCGTCTTTCTTGAACGCGGGTTTGAGCGAGGTGACTTTGTCGAGCTTGACCTTGCTCGGGCCTTCGTCGACCGACACCACGCGTTCGCCGTTGCGGTCTTTCACCGTCACCGGCGCGATCTCTTTCGCGAACGTGCCGCTCTCGGTAGCGGCCTTGGCGCGCGTCACCGACGCGATGGCAAAAGCGTCCTGCTGCTCGCGGGTGAAGGCGTACTTGGCCGCGCAGTCTTCGCCGAAGGTGCCCATGCTGCGGCCGGCTTCGTAGGCGTCTTCCAGGCCGTCGAGCATCATGTGGTCGTAGATCTTGTCATGCCCCATGCGGTAGCCACCGCGGCCCTTGAGCATGAGGTAAGGCGCGTTGGTCATGCTCTCCATGCCACCGGCCACCATCACGCGCGCGCTGCCGGCCAGCAGCATGTCGTGCGCGAGCATGGTGGCCTTCATGCCCGAGCCGCACATCTTGGACAGGGTCACTGCGCCGGCCGACAGCGGCAACCCGCCCTTGAGCGCAGCCTGCCGAGCAGGCGCCTGGCCCTGACCGGCCATCAGGCAGTTGCCGAACAGCACCTCGTCGACCAGCGCCTTGTCCACGCCGCTGCGCTCGACCGCGGCCTGGATGGCGACGCCTCCGAGGTCGTGCGCGGACTGGGAAGCGAAATCGCTCTGGAACGAACCCATGGGGGTTCGGGCGGCGCCGACGATGACGACGGGATCGGTGTTCTGGTTCATGCTCAGGTCTCCTGGATCGGTAGGGAATTTCAGTTCAACAGTTCTTTGCCGGCCTGCACGTGGAAGCGCCGGTCGCGCTCGTAGGGGAAAACGTCAAACACATGGCCCGCGGCGATGCGTTCCTTGTGCGTCTGCCAGAAGGCGGCGTCCAGCAGGTCTGCGTGGTGTTTCATGAAGACCTCGCGCACGCGCGGGTTTCCGAGCAGGAAGGGGCCGAAGGTTTCTGGAAACACGTCGTTCTTCGCGACCGAATACCAGACCTCGCCGCTCATCTCGTCTTCCTCGTTGCGCGGCGCGGGCACGCGGCGGAAATTGCAGTCGGTGATGTACTCGATCTCGTCGTAGTCGTAGAAAACGACCTTGCCGTGCCGCGTGATGCCGAAGTTCTTCCACAGCATGTCACCGGGGAAAATGTTGGCGGCCACCAGGTCTTTGATGGCGTTCCCGTATTCGACCACCGCGCGTTCCAGCTGCGCGCGCGCGGTCGGATCGTCGGCACGCTGCTGCAGCGCATCGAAGGCCTCCTGCAGGTAGATGTTGAGCGGGATCATGCGGCGCTCGATGTAGCAGTGCTTGAGGATGACCTCGGTGGTGCCGTCGCCATCCCGATCGCTGATTTCGAGCTGGCTGGGCGCGAACTTCTGGATCTCGGCGATCAGCTCGTCGGTGAAGCGGTCGCGCGGGAAACCGACCTCGGAAAACTCCAGCGTGTCGGCCATGCGGCCCACCCGGTCGTGCTGTTTGACCAGCAGGTACTTGCCGCGGATCTGCTCGCGCGTGGTGTCCTTGGGCGGCGGGTAGAAGTCCTTGATGACCTTGAACACGAACGGGAAACTCGGCAGGTCGAACACCAGCATCACCATGCCCTTGATACCGGGCGCGATGCGAAATTTGTCGGTGGAATGCCGCATGTGGAACAGGAAGTCGCGGTAGAACAGCGTCTTGCCCTGCTTGGCCAGCCCGAGCGCGTTGTAGAACTCGGCGCGTGGCTTGCGCGGCATCATGCTGCGCAGAAATTGCACATAGGCACTGGGGATCTCCATGTCCACCATGAAGTAGGCGCGCGCAAAGCTGAACAGCATCAGCAGATCGTCTTCACCGAACAGCGCCGCGTCCACCACCAACCGCCCGTCTTCGTTGTGCAGGATCGGCAGCGCAAACGGCACTTCCTGGAAACCGTTGATGATCTTGCCCACCACATAGGCGCCCTTGTTGCGGAAGAACAGGCTGGAGAGCACCTGGATCTGGAAATTGGCGCGCAGCTTCACATGGTCGAAATGCGGCTTCATCGCCTGCAGCACCAGGTGCGCGTCTCGGGCCAGGTCTTCGAACGGCACGCTCAGGCCGAAGTCCTGCAGCAGGCGCAGCACCTGGGCTTCCATGTCATCCACCGAGGGGTAGTAGCAGCGGTACGTGGGGGCTGCGCGAGGTTCTTCGTTCTCGATGTACTCGGTGGACACCGCCGGTCGCACGAAGATGAAATCGTTCTGAAAATAGGCGCGCTGCAGGATCTTGGTGCACACCGAGTTGAAAAAAGTCTCGGCCAGTTCGGGCTGGTGGTGGTTCACCAGCAGCCCGATGTAGTGCAGCTTGACCTGCTCCCACACGTCCATGGGCCGCTGCTCGGCCTTGAACTCCTTGTGCAGCCGCAACACACATTCGTTCACCCGCAGATCGTAGAACTCGATGCGCTCGCGCTGGGCACGTTGCTGGGCGCGCCAGTCGCGCGTTTCGAACCGGTGTTTGGCGCGCGCCGACTCGGTGCGGAACAACCGGTAGTGCCGGTTGAACCCGTCCATCATCGCCTTGGCGATGTCGTAGGCGACCGACGAATCGAGCTGCTGCGGAAACATGTCGGACTTCGAGGGGGGGATGTTGAAGCGCTTCAGCCTACCTCACCCACGCGGGCGTCCGGCCACCTCGGCCACGGCCGCGCGGTAGGTGTCGTCCAGCACGTCGGTGCCGCGCACCACCATGTGCAAGTCCTGCAGCAAGCCGTCCTTGAGACCGTACACCCAGCCGTGCAGCGCCAGCGGCTGCTGCCGGGCCCAGGCGTCCTGCACCACCGTGGTCTCGGCCACGTGCATCACCTGTTCGATGACGTTGAGCTCGCAGAGCGCACCGAGCCGGTGATTTTCCTCCAGGCCCTGCAGCAACGTGGCATGGCGGTCGCGCACGTCCTTCACATGGCGCAGCCAGTTGTCGGCGAGCCCCACACGCACATCGTTGAGGGCCGCCTGCACGCCGCCACAACCGTAGTGACCCACCACCATCAGGTGCTCCACCTTGAGCACATCCACCGCGTACTGGATGGTGGTCAGGCAGTTCAGGTCGGTGGGCACGACCACGTTGGCCACGTTGCGGTGCACGAACACTTCACCCGGCTCCAGACCGGTGATCTGGTTGGCCGGCACCCGGCTGTCCGAGCACCCGATCCACATGTAGCGCGGCGTCTGCTGCTGAGACAAGGCAGTGAAGAACCCCGGCCGCTCGGCCTCCATCTGGGACGCCCAGGTGCGGTTGTGCGCGAGCAGGTGGCGCAGCGGCATTACATGGTCTCCGCAAACAGCTCGCGTCCGATCAGCATGCGGCGGATCTCGCTGGTGCCGGCGCCGATCTCGTACAGCTTCGCATCGCGCCACAGTCGGCCCAGCGGGTATTCGTTGATGTAGCCGTTGCCGCCAAAGATCTGCACGCCCTCGCCGGCCATCCAGGTCGCCTTCTCGGCGGTCCAGAGGATGACCGACGCGCAGTCCTTGCGCACCTGGCGCACGTGGTCGGTGCCCAGCAGGTCGAGGTTCTTGGCCACGGTGTAGGCAAAGCTGCGCGCGGCCTGCAGCACGGTGTACATGTCGGCCACCTTGCCCTGGATCAGCTGGAACTCGCCGATGCTCTGGCCGAACTGCTTGCGGTCGTGGATGTCCGACTGCATGATGCCCAGCGGCCCGCCGGTGAGCACGGCGCGCTCGTAGTCCAGTCCGCTCATCAGCACCTTGGCGCCCATGTTCAGGCCGCCCAGGATGTTCTGCGCCGGCACCTCGACGTTCTGGAACACCAGCTCGCCGGTGTGGCTGCCGCGCATGCCCAACTTGTCGAGCTTCTGCGCGATGCTGAACCCGGGCATGCCCTTTTCGATCAGGAAGGCCGTCACGCCGCGCGCGCCCATCTCGGGCTCGCTCTTGGCATAGACCACCAGGGTGTCGGCGTCGGGGCCGTTGGTGATCCACATCTTGCTGCCATTGAGAAGGTAGTAGCCGCCCTTGTCTTCGGCTTTCAGCTTCATGCTGATCACGTCCGAACCGGCGCCGGGCTCGCTCATGGCCAGCGCACCCACGTGCTCGCCGCTGATCAGCTTGGGCAGGTACTTGGCCTTTTGCTCGGGTGTGCCGTTGCGGTTGATCTGGTTCACGCACAGGTTGCTGTGCGCGCCGTAACTCAGGCCCACCGAGGCGCTGGCGCGGCTGATCTCTTCCATGGCGACCATGTGCGCGAGGTAGCCCATGCCGGCGCCGCCGTCGGCCTCGGGCACGGTGATGCCCAGCACGCCCAGATCGCCCATCTTGCGCCAGAGGTCCATGGGGAACTGGTCGGTTCGGTCGATCTCGGAGGCACGAGGCGCGATCTCGGCCTGCGCAAAGTCGCGCACCGCGTCGCGCAAGGCATCGATGTCTTCACCGAGCTGGAAATTGAGGCCGGGCAGGTTGTTCATGTCGTGTCTCCGTCAGAGGTTGAAGATTCAGTAGGTCTTGGGCACCGGCACCAGCGTCTGCTGCATCACGGCACAGTCAGACCGCTTGCCGTCGGACGCCACATGCACCACCTCGGCGCTGGTGACGATGATGCGTTTCCCGGCTTTGGTGACGCGGCCGGTGGCCTGCAGCTCACCGCCTTGAAAGGCCGCGAGGAAGTTGATCTTGTACTCCACCGTCGTGACTTCCATGCCCTCGGGCGCCACGGTCAGGCCCGCGTAGCCGCCCGCGATGTCGGCCAGCGCACCCATCGCACCGCCGTGGAAACCGCCTTGCTGTTGCGTCACGCGGTCCGAGTATGGCAAGGCCAGCGTGACTGAGCCTGGCGCCACGGCCAGCAGCCGCACGCCCAGCGCCTGCATCATGCCCTGGCGCTCCAGGCTGGCCTGGATGCGCTTGCGCAGGGCGTCGTCGTTGGTGCTGGTTTCGCTCATGGGGTGATTGACGTTTACGTAAACGTCAATTATGACCGAACCGACCCGGCACGGGCAAGCCTGGCCTTCAGCCCTTGGAAGCCTTCAGGGACTTGCCGTCCACGTCCGGCGGGAGCTTTTCGGCCTTGGCCAGCAACGCACGCGCTTCTTTCTCGTGCACCTTCACTTCGTCCAGGTTGGCCATCAGGTCGGCCAGCTGGTCTTCGAGCTGGCGCTTGTGGTCGGCCAGCACGGTTAGGAACTTGCGCAGCTGCGGCCCGGTGTCGCGCGGGCTGTCGTACATCTGGATGATGTCCTTGGCCTCGGTGAGGCTGAGCCCCAGGCGCTTGGCGCGCAACGTGAGTTTGAGGCGCGTGCGGTCGCGCGCGCTGTAGACGCGGTTTCGGCCCCCCGGGCCTTCGCGCTGCGGCTGCAGAAGACCCATGTCTTCGTAGAACCGGATGGCGCGCGTGGTCAGGTCGAACTCGCGTGCGAGGTCGCTGATGGTGTAGGTCGGGTTGCTCGCCATGGGACAGTGAAGACCTTGTCGGGTTGCGGACACCGGATCGGACCCCCGCTCCGTAGAATGCCATCCATCTTGACGTTTACGTCAACGTCAGTTTAACGGAAAGCCCCGCGCATGACCCCACCGTCCAAAGACCAGCTCGAAGCGCGGCTTCACTACCCCCTGGGGGACGCCCTGCCCGAGGCTGGCCGTGCGCTCAAAGTGGCACCCGGCGTGAAATGGATCCGCATGGCACTGCCGTTTGCGCTGGACCACATCAACCTCTGGCTGCTGCGTGACACGCTGGATGGTGCGGAGGGCTGGACCGTGGTCGACTGCTGCATCAGCCGCGACGAAGCCAGGGCGCAGTGGGAGCAGATCTTTGCGAACGAGCTGGAAGGCCTGCCGGTGCTGCGCGTGATCGTCACCCACATGCACCCGGACCACATCGGCCTGGCGCATTGGTTGTGCGAAAAGTGGAACTGCATGTTGTGGATCAGCGCGACCGACTACAACTCGGCCCGCATCGGCTCTCAGAGCACCACCGGCTTCGGCGGCGCCAGCGCGGCCGACTTCTTCGCGGCCCACGGCATGACCGACACCGACAGCCTGGAGAAGATCCGCGGCCGCGCCAGCTACTACCCCAGCATGGTGCCGGCGGTGCCGCGCCGGTTTCGCCGGCTCATGGACGGGCAGGTGGTGCCCATCGGCGGGCGCGGATGGCGCTGCATCAGCGGCTATGGCCACGCACCCGAACACATCGCGCTGTTTTGCGACGAACTGCAGGTGCTGATCAGCGGCGACATGGTGTTACCGCGCATCAGCACCAACGTGAGCGTGTACGACGTGGAGCCCGAGAGCGATCCACTGCAGCAGTTTCTGGCATCGCTCGACCGCTACCTGCCGCTGCCCGAAGCCACGCTGGTGCTGCCCTCGCACGGCAAGCCCTTCACCGGCCTTCACCAGCGCATCCAGCAGCTGAAGGACCACCACGCCGATCGCCTGGCCGAGTTGCTGGACGCCTGCCGCGAGGCGCCCTGCAGCGGCGCTGATGCGGTGGCCGTGCTGTTCCGGCGCCCGCTGGACCTGCACCAGACCACCTTCGCCATGGGCGAGGCGGTGGCGCATCTGCACCGGCTGTGGTTTGAAGGGCAGGTGCGGCGCGAGCGCGATGCCGAAGGCATCTACCGCTTCAAGGCGATCTGAAAAAGGGTTTCGCCGCCGGGCCGCCCCAAGGCGAAACACGCCCCCTCGGGGGGCAGCGACCCGCGCAGCGGCGGAGTGTGGGGGCTCTATTCCCCGAGCGGCACCGCGGACCGCTTGAGCGCTTGGCGGCGCTCGGAGTGATCGGGCATGACGCTGGCGACCACGTCCCAGAATTGCGGGCTGTGGTCCATGTGGTGCAGGTGGCTGAGCTCGTGCACCACCACGTAATCCACCATCTCCATCTTCAGGTGGACCAGGCGCCAGTTCAGGCGGATGGTGCCGTCGGCGCTGGCGCTGCCCCAGCGCGTGCCCGCGCTGGACAGGCGCAACACCTTGTAGCGCACGCCCAGCAAGGGCGCGAAGTGGTCCAGCCGCTCCGCGAACACGCGTTTGGCCTGGCGCATCAGCCAGGCCTGCGCCGCGTCGCGGATCTGCGCCTCACTCGCGTTGCCCGCCAGCCCCAGGCGCAGCGTGGCGAGGGCACCGGCTTCGCCCGGCGCGAGCAAGGCACCCACCTGCGCGAAACCGTGCGTCGGGTCCAGCACGAGGCGCACGCGCTGACCCAGATACTCCAGTTCGGCGCCATCGGCCCACACGGTGCGCGCTTGCGCCAGCTCACCCGCGCGCCGATGCGCCTGTTGCAGCTTCTCCAGCACCCAGCCGGACTTCTGGTGCAGCAGCGCCTCCACCTCGCCCACCGGCGTCCAGCGCGGCGCACTCACGCTCAGCCCGTCCGGACCCACCGACAGCCCGATGGTGCGGCGCTTGCCGCGTTTGAATTCGTAGGCCACATCGCAGCTGCCGAGCTTGAGCAGGCGATTCGCGCGCGGGTGGTGCCAGGTGCCGGGCTGGAACACCTGGTTCAAGGATTCGGCGGGCGCTGCCTCGGACTCGCGCTGCGTGCGCGACGCCGCCTCCGGGTCAGGCAACACAACGGGCTCAGGCCCTCCCAGAAAATCAAACGCCATTTGCAAAAGGCGCTGCATGGACTCAGACCCCACCGAAGCGAAGAGCCCCAACCCAGAACACCGCGGAACTGGCTTCGCCAGGCCGCTGGTGTTGCCCACTTGAGGGGGTCGCGCGCAGCGCGGCGGGGGTGCTGCTCACCGATAGGCCTCAGGGTCAAGCCGCCGCATCTCGGCCTCGATCCAGTTTTCCACTTCCCGCATCAGTTCGTCGGGCTCGCGCCCCACGCTGGGGATGGGCTTGCCGATGGAAAACTCCACCGTGCCCGGCGTCTTGATGAACGCCTTGCGCGGCCAGCATTTGGCCGAGGTGACCGCGATCGGGATCACCGGCGCACCGGTGGCCACGGCCAGGCGCGTGCCGCCGCTCTTGTACTGGCCCTTCTCGCCGCGCGGGATGCGCGTGCCCTCGGGAAACATGATCACCCAGGTGCCCTGATTCAGCAGGCGCTGACCTTGCTCCACCACCTTGTTGAAAGCCTGCGCGCGCTTGCTGCGGTCGATGTGGATCATGTCCATGCGGCTCATGGCCCATCCGAAGAAGGGCACGTACAGCAGCTCTTTCTTGAACACGTAGGCCAGCGGATGCGGCATCAGCGCGGGCATGCTGAAGGTCTCCCAGGTGGACTGGTGCTTGACCAGCAACACCGCCGGTGCGGTGCTGCCCACCGGCAGGTTCTCGTATCCGATCACCTTGTTCTGGATCCCCAGGATGAAGGTGCCGCTGTCCACCGCCAGCTTGAGCCAGCGCGCGCACATCCAGTAGATCCGGGTGCTGCTGAGGAAGGGCGCCGCGACCACCACGGCCAGCGCCCACGGGATCACCGTGACCACCAGAAACAGCAGGTGCAGGACGGAACGAATGGCATTCATGGCAACAACCGTTTCATGTTCAGGGTCGAGCCAGACCCGAGGCGCGGACTTCGGCGGATGCGTCCTGGGCCAGCAGCCAGTCGGCAAAGGCGGACAGGTCCTGGTGCACCTGCGTGCCCGGCGGCAAACTGGGGGCCAGGCTGGCGAAATCGGCGTCGGTCTCCGCACCGATGCGCCCGCGCAGGTGCTCGGACTTGCCGGTCAGCAGCAGGTGCGTGGGGCAACCAGCGGTGGCGCCGGCCTGCACGTGGCGCAGCGCGTTGCCCGCCACCGGCACTTCGTCGAGCGGCACGCCGAAGCGGTGGCCGATTTGTTCGAACAGGCCCGGCTCCGGCTTGCGGCAATGGCACGCATCTTCGGGCGCGTGCGGACAGAAAAACACCGCCTCCACGCGCCCTCCGGCGGCGGCCAGCTGACGGTGCATCTTGGCGTGGATGGCGTTGAGCGAAGCCATGTCGAACAGGCCCCGTCCGATGCCGGACTGGTTGGAGGCCAGCACCACGCGCCAGCCGCCGTGGTTGAGCCGCGCCACCGCCTCCAGCGCACCAGGCAGCGCCTCCCACTCGTCGGCCGAGGCCACGTAGTCGTCGCGGCTGCGGTTGATCGTGCCGTCGCGGTCGAGGATCAGCAGTTTCATGCAATTCTCCTTGGGAGTCCGGGACGGCATTCGGAGCGATCAGGCCGCGAGCCTGGACAGGTCGGCCACGCGGTTCATGGCTTCGTGCAGCGACTTCAGCAAGCCCAGGCGGTTGGCCTTGAGCGCCGGGTCTTCCGCGTTGACCATCACGCCGTCGAAGAAGGCGTCGACCGGGGCGCGGAGTGCGGCGAGGGTTTGCAGGCTGCGCGTGTAGTCCCCCGCTTCGAACTGCGCGTTGGCGGCGGGGACCACCATCTGCATCGCGCCGAACAAGGCCTTTTCGGCGGGTTCGAACAACAAGGCTTCGTTGACCTGCGCCCCGACTCCGTCGGACTTCTTGAGGATGTTGGCGATGCGCTTGTTGGCTGCTGCCAACGCGGGCGCCTCGGGCAGCGCAGCGAAGGGCCGCACCGCAGCCAGGCGCTGTGACACATCGGCCAAGCGGTCCGGGCGCAAAGCCAGCACTGCGTCCACTTCCTGAGCGCTGAAGCCCTGCTCGCGCAGCCCACCCGCGAGACGGTCATAGATGAAGTCTGCGAGAGGAACGGTCGGATCAGCGATTTTGTCCCCGAAGACTTTCGCAGCGGAGTGAATCAACGTATCAAGATGGAGCGGCAGGTTCTTTTCGACCAGCATGCGCACCACCCCCAGCGCATGCCGCCGCAGCGCAAACGGATCCTTGTCACCGGTCGGCAGGTTGCCGATGCCGAACATGCCCACCAGCGTCTCCAGCTTGTCGGCCAGCGCCACCACCACACCGGTCTGGGTGCGCGGCAGTTCGTCGCCTGCGAAGCGCGGCTTGTAGTGGTCTTCGATGGCAAACGCAATGTCTTCACTCAGGCCGTCGTGGCGCGCGTAGTAACCGCCCATGATGCCCTGCAGCTCGGGGAACTCGCCGACCATGTCGGTCAGCAGGTCGGTCTTTGCAACCGTTGCGGCCTGAGCAGCAGCACCGTCGCTGACTCCATGGACACCAGCCGCCATCAGCTCTCGGGCAATTTCGGCAGCGATCTCGCGCACCCGCAACATGCGCTCGCCCTGCGTGCCCAGCTTGTTGTGATAGACCACTTTGGAGAGACCTTCCACCCGGCTCTCCAGCGTCTTCTTCCGGTCCTGATCAAAGAAGAACTTGGCGTCGGCCAGGCGCGGGCGCACCACGCGCTCGTTGCCGCCGATCACCGCGCTCGCATCGTCCGGGCTGATGTTGCTGACCACCAGAAATTTGTTGGTCAGCTTGCCCTGCGCGTCCAGCAGCGGGAAGTACTTCTGGTTGGCCTTCATCGTGAGGATCAGGCACTCCTGCGGCACGTCGAGGAACTGCTTTTCGAACTCGCAGATCAAAACGTTGGGCCGCTCGACCAGGGCGGTCACTTCGTCCAGCAGCGCGTCGTCTTCGATCGGTCGGCAACCGCCGCCCACCTTCGCCGCCGCGGCGGCCAGTTGACGGGCGATCTCGGCCTTGCGTTCGGTGAACGACGCGATCACCGCGCCGTCTTGGGCCAGCGTGGCGGCGTAGCTGTCGGCGTCTTTCAAGACCACCGGCTCCACGGCGGCTTCAAAGCGGTGGCCGTGCGTCGTGTTGCCGGCGGTCAGGCCCAGCGCTTTCACCGGCACCACGTCGCTGCCGTGCAAGGCCACCAGGCCGTGCGCCGGGCGCACGAATTGCACACTGGTCCAGCCGGGCAGCTCGCAGTCGGTTTCGAGCTGGTAGCTCATGACCTTGGGGATCGGCAGCTTGGCAATCGCTTCGTCCAGTGCCTTCTGCAGACCGTTGGCGAGATCGACACCGGGCTGCACGCTGTCAAAAAACAGCGCTTCGGCTTTGCCGTCGGGCGCGCGCTTGAGGCCGGCCACGGCGGACGCGTCGGCACCCAGCGCACCCAGGCGCTTGAGCAGCGCGGGCGTGGGCGCACCGCTTGCATCAAGCCCCACGCTCACCGGCATGAGTTTTTGCGACACCGCCTTGTCGGCGGCGCGCGCGGCCACGTCCGTCACGTGCGCGGCCAGGCGGCGCGGTGAGGCAAAGGGCGTGACCACCGCATCGGCCGCTGCCAAACCCTGGGCCTTGAGCTGCTCGGCCAGCACGCCGGCAAAGGCATCGCCCAGCTTCTTGAGCGCCTTCGGCGGCAGCTCTTCCACAAACAGTTCGACGAGGAGGTTCTTCGTTGTCATTCTTCGGGTCCGGAAATCGGTTGAGGACAGAGCGTCGCTGTGCGCCGGTCTGTCCCGCAAAGTCTCATGCAGCCTTCTTGTCCATCTGCGCCACCCACTCGCGCGGCGCCATCGGGAAGCCCAGGCGCTCGCGGCTTTCGTAATAGCTCTGTGCCACGCTGCGCGCCAGGTTGCGGATGCGGCCGATGTAGGCGGCGCGCTCGGTCACGCTGATGGCGCCGCGCGCGTCCAGCAGGTTGAAACTGTGCGCGCACTTCAAGACCTGTTCGTACGCGGGCAGCGCGAGCTGCTGCTCCATCAGGTGCTTGGCCTGCTTCTCGTGAGCAGTGAAAGCGGTGAACAGAAAGTCGGCGTCCGAGTGTTCGAAGTTGTAGGCCGACTGTTCTTTTTCGTTCTGAAGGTACACGTCGCCATAGCTGAGCGTGGAGCCGTCGGCGCGTTTCGTCCACACCAGGTCGTAGACGTTGTCCACGCCTTGCAGGTACATGGCCAGTCGCTCCAGGCCGTAGGTGATCTCGCCGGTGATGGGCTTGCAGTCAATGCCGCCGACCTGCTGGAAGTAGGTGAACTGCGTCACTTCCATGCCGTTGAGCCAGACCTCCCAGCCCAGGCCCCAGGCGCCGAGCGTGGGGTTTTCCCAGTCGTCTTCGACAAAGCGGATGTCGTTCTTCTTCAGATCAAAGCCCAGCGCCTGCAGCGAGCCCAGGTACAGCTCCAGGATGTTGCTGGGTGCGGGCTTCAAGACCACCTGGTATTGGTAGTAATGCTGCAGTCGGTTGGGGTTCTCGCCGTAGCGGCCGTCCTTCGGGCGGCGGCTGGGCTGCACGTAGGCGGCCTTCCAGGGCTCGGGGCCGAGCGCGCGCAGGAAGGTGGCGGTGTGGCTGGTGCCGGCACCGACCTCCATGTCGTAGGGCTGGAGCAGGGCGCAGCCCTGTTGGTCCCAGTAGGACTGCAGGGTCAGGATGATTTGCTGGAAGGTCAACATGCGGGCGAGGCCCGGGCGGTGCCCGGGCCGGAGAAAGTCGGGGTGTGGGAGACAGCCGCCCCGGCGGGGCTGGCTGCACAGAGGGCTGATTTTACGGGGCGCGGCGTGGCTTCAGCCGCGGCGCGGCCGGGTGGTCCAGCGGCGGGTGCCCAGCACCAGCACCACCACCGCCAGGCACAGCCCCCACACCGGCCACAAGCCCCAGCGCCCGGCCCAGCGCGCGTAGGGCGTGAGGCCGTCGCGACCTTCCACCACACCGGCCAGCCGGTCGCGCGTGAGGCGCGGCAGCTGGTGCGTGACCACGCCGCGGTGGTCGATCACCGCGGTGGCGCCGGTGTTGGTGGCGCGCAGCATGGGCCGACCCAGTTCGAGCGTGCGCAGGCGCGAGATCTGCAGGTGCTGGTCGATGGCCACGGTGTCGCCGAACCAGCCGATGTTGCTCAGGTTGACCAGCACGGTGGGCGCGGTGGCGGGGTTGGCGAACGAGGCGGCCAGTTCTTCGCCAAACAAGTCCTCGTAGCAGATGTTGGCGGCCACCCGTTGCCCGCTCCAGGCCCAGGCCGGTTGCGCCAGGGCACCGCGGCTGAAGTCGCCGAGAGGGATGCGCATGAGGTCGGTGAACCAGCGGAAAAACGGCGGAATGAATTCGCCGAAGGGCACCAGGTGGTGTTTGTCGTAGCGGTAGAGGCCGGCTCCAGCCAGCGCCTCCGGCTCGGAGGCCACGCGGGCAGCCACGTCCGGCGCGATGCCCCAGGCGGAATTGGTGTAACCCGCCTGGAAGCTGCCGAGCGGCAGGCCCAGCAACGCCGCCACCGGTTCGGCCACCGAGGGCGTTTTGGCGCTGCCGGTCTGCGCCGCCAGATCGCTGAGCAGTGGCGTCCAGAAATCGGCACCGAGCTGCTGCGGCAGCAACGGCACCGCGGTCTCGGGGGCCACCACCAGTTGCGGCGCGTCGGCTGCGCCCGCGCGGGCGGCCTGCACCGCCTCGGCGATCTGCTGCGGGTACCAGCTCAGCGCCTGGGCCACGCCCGTACCGGGTTCGAATTTCTGGTCCTGCGGGATGTTGCCCTGAAGCAGCCAGACGCGCAGCGGGCCGCTGGCCGAGGTGTCGCGCTGGCCCAGGTGCCGCCAGACTCCATCGGTCAGCACGCTCAGCCACAGGCCGGCCAGCAACACCCCCCAGGCCAGTCCGGTGGCACCGACCCGCGCGGGCCACCTTCGGCGCGCCATGGGCAAGCCCGGGCGGTGCGACGGCACAGACATCTGCGCGGCAACGAAACCGAACAGCCAGGGCAGCAGAACGGCCAGGCTGTACGCCAGCGATGCGGCCAGTGCGCCCATGCCGTACACCCCGACCCAAGGAGCCCATGCGGCCATCAGGTCCACCTGCGCGTAGCCGCCGGCGCCCCAGGGAAAGCCGGTCAGCCATTGACCCCGCATGAGTTCGGCCAGGGTCCAGAGCGCGGCGAACAGCAGGGCCTGGGCGCCCCGCCGCCGCGGTGCCCAGAGGGCCATGAGGCCGGCGGCCAGCGCGTAGTACAGCGCGAGCGCACCCGCCAGCGCCAGCACCGCCAGCACCGCCAGCCAGGCGGGCAGCCCGCCGTAGGTGTGCAGGGACACGAACAGCCACCAGAACGTGCCGGCCAGCCAGGTGGTGGCAAACACCCAGCCGCGCCACACGGCCTGGCCCACCAGATGCACATGGCGCAGCGCCAGCGCCAACAGCGCCAGCGAACCGATTTGCAGCCAGCCACTGGGCTCGCCCACCTCCAGCCCCGGCAGGCTCCAGCTGCGCAGCGGCCAGGCCAGCGATCCCGCCTGCAACGCGCCCGCCAGCAGGCAGACCAGGAACCACAGCAGCCCGCTGCCGCGGGCTTCGCGCCCGGGCGGACGACCACTCATGGGAGAGAAAGTCGACTCGGTGTGCAGGTTGCCGAAGAGGCTGCGCATGGGTGTGTGCGCCTTGGGAATCAAACGCCAGCGGGTACCGGCATGACCTTGAACCACTTGACCGCCCCACCCTTGGTATGCAGCACGACGAAGCGCAAACCGTCCAGTTCGTGCACTTCGCCGCGCTTGGGCACATGGCCCATGGTGTGGGCGATCAGGCCACCGATGGTGTCGAACTCGCCCAAATCCAGCGTCAGACCGAAGGATTCGTTGATGCGCTCGATGTGGGTGTCGCCGCTGACGCGCCAGGTGCTGTCGGCCAGGGCAAAGATGTCACCGTCGTCCTCGACCACATCGAACTCGTCCTCGATCTCGCCCACGATCTCTTCCAGCACGTCTTCGATGGTGATGAGCCCTGCCACGCGGCCGAACTCGTCGATGACGATGGCCAGGTGGTTTCGGTTGCCACGGAACTCGCGCAGCAAATCGTTGAGCCCCTTGCTTTCGGGAACGAAGGTGGCCGGCCTGAGCAGGGCCCGGATGTTGAGTTCGGGCGCGCGCTGCAGCTTGAGCAGGTCTTTGGCGAGCAGGATGCCGATGATGTTCTCGCGCTCGCCCTCGAACACAGGGAAGCGCGAGTGGCCGGTGTCGATGACCAGATGGAGCAACTCGTCGAACGGTGCGTCGATGTTGAGCACGTCCATGCGCGGGGCCGCCACCATCACGTCGCCGGCGGTCATGTCGGCGATGCGGATCACGCCTTCGAGCATGACGCGCGATTCGGCGTTGATGATGTCGTTGTCTTCGGCCTCGGCCAGGGTCTCGATCAGCTCGTCCTTGGAGTCCGGTCCGGGGTGGATGAACTCGGCGAGCTTTTGCAGGAAACCGCGTTTGTCTTCGTGCCGCAGGCCGCGCTGCGGCCCGCTACTGGGAGGGTTGTCGGCCACGGGGGGAAAGGTTGGTTGAGACAACGCAAAGGATACCGCAAGGCTCCGATGTGGGCCACAGCACGGGCGGCCGGGATGAAGTCGGCGCGCCATGTGTCGAGGCCAGGATGTGGTGGAGCCGGCTTTGCCGGGCCACTCGCATCGCCCCCCTGGGGGTGACGCCAAAGGCGGCGCGGGGGTGACCTGTCCAGCGGCGCAGGGGGTTATCTCGCTTTTTCGCGCGCTTCGCGCACGCCCTGGCGGATTTCCTGCACCAGGGCCAGCGCGTCGCGAAAGTGTTTCGCCTGCGCCTTGAGGTGGTAGTTGGTGCGGGCCACCTGCTCGTTGAACAGCTCGGTGACGCGCGAATCGAAGTCGGCCGGCGGCAAGCGCAGATGGGCTTCGCTTTCGGATCCGTCGCGTTCGATCACCGCACCCGCCTTGCGGGCGATCTTGAGCATGGCGGTGTTTTCCGACAGGGCATGGATGAACAGCTGGCTCACGCCTTCGTTGCGCGCGTGCATGACCGCGCGTTCAAACAGCCGGCTGCCGTAACCGCGACCGCGCGCCTGGCGCGACACCGACACGCCGAACTCGGCGCAGCTGCGGCACTGCGGATCGATCGAGAACGCCAGGTGGGCCATGGCGATCAGTTCCAGCTTGCGGTTGAAGATGCCAAACAGCTCATCGCGCTGAAAGTTGAGGCTCGCCACATACCGCGCGATCTGCTCGTCGTTGGCCGCATAACCAAAGCGCAGGTACCGGTCATGGGAATCCAGCGCCAGCAGGTGGGACTGGATGCTCTCCACCTGGGCCGGCCCGATCGACCGGATGGGCACGACCACCTGGGCCTGCGACACCGTGCTGGCCATGTCGGCGGCGGGTGCGCGGACCGTCGGCGATTCGACGCCGCTGCCCGTGTCGGCGGAGGGGGTTTGCCAGAAGCTGGTGGAAGTCATAGGCTCAATGTAAGGGTTTTCCCTATGTTGACCAGGGTGCACGGCTCTAAACCTTGGGGAAACCCGATGGGCGGGTGACTTTTGTCCCATCAAATCGCCTGATTTGTTGCAATGCAACATAAACCGGCCGCACCGACCGCTCAGACGGGCAATGCGGTGGTGCTTTTCACCCGGTCCATGACGAAACTGGTCTTGCAGTCCTGCACGCTGGGGTGCTTGAGCAAGGTGTCCATCATGAAGCGCGAATAGGCCGCCATGTCGGCCACCACCAGGCGCAGTTGGAAGTCCATTTCGCCGGTGAGCGCGGCGCATTCCACCACCTCGGGCCAGCCCTGCACGCTCGCCCGGAACTCGTCCATGGGGTTGCGCTTGGCAGCGCCACCCTGCTTCTCCAGACGCACGTTCACGTAGGCGGTGAGACCGAGTCCCACGGCTTCGGGCTTGACCAGCGCCACGTAGCGATCGATCACCCCCGCCTCTTCCAGCCGTTTGACCCGACGCAGCACCGCGCTGGCCGAGAGGCCCACGGCTTCCGCAATCTGGTCATAAGTGGCACGGCCATCGGCCTGAAGGCTGCGCAGGATGTGGCGGTCCAGCTTGTCGAGTGCTTGCATGCCCGATAGTTTGCAGGTTTCCTGCAAACTGGACAAATGGAACGCCTCATTTCGCCGGAATCGTGACACCCTGCGCCTCTACAGTGGCGCATTCAGCCCCGACAACACAGGAGACGACCATGAACGCCAGCTTGCCCGCATCCGCGACCGACGCCCCGCCAGGTTGGGACAACCCCATGGGCACCGACGGCTTCGAGTTCATCGAATACGCCGCCCCCGATCCGGTGGCCATGGGCCTGTTGTTCGAGCGCATGGGCTTCAAACCGGTGGCCCGCCACCGCCACAAGGCGGTGACGCTGTACCGGCAGGGCGAGATCAACTTCATCATCAACGCCGAGCCCGACAGCTTCGCCCAGCGCTTTGCCCGCCAGCACGGCCCCAGCGTCTGCGCCATCGCGTTCCGCGTGCAGGACGCGAAGGCCGCCTACGAACGCGCCATCGCGCTCGGTGCCTGGGGCTACGCGCACAACGCTGGCCCGGGCGAGCTGAACATCCCGGCCATCAAGGGCATCGGCGACTCGATCATCTATTTCATCGACCGCTGGCGCGGCAAGAACGGTGCGAAAGACGGCGACATCGGCAACATCGGTTTCTACGACGTGGACTTCTACCCGCTGCCCGGCGCCGAGCTCTCGCCGGTGGGCCACGGCTTGACCGTGATCGACCACCTGACGCACAACGTGCACCGCGGCCGCATGCAGGAGTGGGCCGGCTTCTACGAGCGCATCTTCAACTTCCGCGAGGTGCGCTACTTCGACCTAGAAGGCCAGCAGACCGGCATCAAGAGCAAGGCCATGACCAGCCCCTGCGGCAAGATCCGCATCCCGATCAACGAAGAAGGCAATGAGAAGGCCGGCCAGATCCAGGAATACCTGGACCGCTACCAGGGCGAAGGCATCCAGCACATCGCACTGGCCTCGACCAACCTGGTGGACACGGTGGACGCGCTGGAGCTGCAGGGCGTGAAGCTGCTCAACACCAGCGACACCTACTACGAGCTGCTCGACAAACGAATCCCCGACCACGGCGAAAACGTGGAGGACCTGAAGCAACGCAACATCCTGGTGGACGGCCTGCCGGGTGAACTGCTGCTGCAGATCTTCAGCGAGAACCAGCTCGGGCCGATCTTCTTCGAGTTCATCCAGCGCAAGGGCAACCAGGGCTTTGGCGAGGGAAATTTCAAGGCACTGTTCGAGACCATGGAGCTGGACCAGGTGAGACGCGGTGTTCTCAATGCCTGAAGGCGGACACCATGGCCGTTGAACCCGTTGTCTACGGCGCGAGCACGCGCCCGCCGCGCGGCGACTACGCGCGGGCCCACGACGACTACACCTGCGAACAAGACTGGTCGGCCTACACCGAGGCCGACCACATCACCTACCGCCGCCTGTACGAACGGCAAAGCGCACTGCTCCCCGGGCTGGCTTGCGACGCGTTCATCCAGGCCCTGCCTTCGCTGGGCGCCAAGGACCACATTCCCCGCTTCGACGAGATCAACCAGCGCCTGAAGCCCGCCACCGGCTGGGAACTGGTGGCGGTGCCGGGGCTGATTCCCGAGCGGCCGTTCTTCGAGCTGCTGGCGAACCGGCGCTTTCCGGTCACGGACTGGATCCGCAAGCCCGAGGAGTTCGACTACATCGTCGAGCCCGACGTGTTCCACGACCTGTTCGGCCATGTGCCGCTGCTGTTCAACCCGGTGTTTGCCGACTACGTGCAGCGCTACGGCGCCGGTGGCCTGAAGGCGCACGACCTGGGCGCGGGCGAGTTGCTCTCGCGCCTGTACTGGTACACCATCGAGTTCGGTCTGATCCAGCAAGCCGATGGCCTGCGGGCCTACGGCGCCGGCATCCTGAGTTCATCGGGTGAGCTGCGCCACAGCGTCACCAGCCCGCAGCCACAGCGCATTTCGCTGGACCTGCAACGCTGCATGCGCACGCGCTACAAGATCGACGATTACCAGGCCACCTACTTCGTCATCGAAGGCTTCGATCAGCTGTTCGAGCTGACGGCGCCCGACTTCACTTTGCTCTACGAATCGGTGCGCACCGCGGGCGAACTGTCGGCCGACGCCAGCATCGCCAGCGACTCGCTCATCACCCTGGGGTGAAACGCCATCGCCACGTGCGGCACACCGGACAGCGGTCGGTTGTCGGCGCCGGGCAAGGTCGCGGTACTCGACGGGAACACGATGTTGTCGGCGTCTGAATACCAGCAAACGAACGGCGGGCGCGGGTGCGTAAGCGCCGCCTCACGCGCCTTCAGCGACCGCAGCCACGCGCCGCCGATGCGCATCTGCTGGCCGTTCGTGACGTGGCTGAACCGCGCCAGCCAGGTGCCCTGGTGCGGCGTGCCGATGGTGATCACCCCACTCACCCGGGCGGCTGCCCCCGGCGCGGCGGCCAGCCAGGCGCGCGCCGCCAGCCCACCCATGCTGTGGCACACCAGCCAAGGCGGGCGTCCAGTCAACGCGCGCGCGCGTTGCACCGCGTCATCGATCAGCGCCACGTAGTCGTCGATCGAACCAAACACCGGCTCCATGTTCACCGAGGTGTAGGGCACGCCTTGTCGCCGCAGCGCCTCCATCCAGGGCAACCACAGACCGCGGTTGCACACGAAACCATGCACCAGCACCACCGCCTGGCGCCCAGGCGCGGGAGGCACCTCGTCATCCGGCAGGCGACGCCAGCGAAACGGCTGCCGCCATGAAAACACCTTGGGCGCCACCACCACCTCCTGCCACCAGGCGCCCAACAGTGCTCCAGCCGACGCCTTGGGTGTCGGGTCCTGCCGGTTGACCCGCGCCATGACAACAAACTCCAGCGCCAGGACACCGGCATAGCTGACGAGCAACGCCATTGCGCCCATCAGCGCGGCGACCGGTGACGAGGGCCAGACCCAAACAGCCCAAAAGGTCGCTGTGGCCAAGGCGCCCAACGCCATGGCCTGCTGTATGCGGGCAAGACGGGACACGGCGTGCGAGGAAATCAGCGTGGCGGGGGATGACATGGCCAAACTATCGCATGCCTTCGCCTTCTGGGAGCTGCCGAATAGGGCCGGGTACCTAGCCACGCAGCGCGCACAGGGCATAGACTGATCCTGTGATGATGAAAAGCAAGCTCAGCCCTTCCGAGCAGATTCGCAACCATCTGGAGCGCGTCGGCCACCTGCGCGATCAGGCCCGCAGCGAAGGCCTGTCCACGGCTGTGCACCAGGTCAAGCAGCTGCAGGCGCGGCGTTTTCGCGCCACTTACGCCGATTTTCTGCACGATCCGCGCTTCGCTGCGGCCACCCTCTTTTTTCTCGACGAGCTCTATGGCGAGCACGATTTCGTGCAGCGCGATGAGCAGTTCGGCCGCATTGCCGGAGCCATCGAGCGGATGTTTCCCGATGCCGTTGCCCACCTGGCGATCGATCTGGCCGAAACCCACGCCCTCACCGAAACACTGGATCACACGCTGGCCAGCCACTGGCTTGCCCTCGACGGCAGTTGCAGCTACAGCGCTCGCTACGTGCGCAGCTGGCGTCTCACGGGTGAACGGGCACAACGTGAGCGCCAGCTGGCCGTGGTTCAACACATGGGACATGAGCTGCAGAGGCTTACCCGCATGAGGTCCCTGCTCATCGCGCTCAAGCTGATGCGTGGCCCGGCGCAGGCCGCGGGGTTGTCTGCTCTGCAGCAGTTTCTTGAACGGGGTTTCGTGGCCTTCGCCACGCTGGGCGATGCCCGCGAGTTTCTCTCCACCATTCTCGAACGCGAGAGGCGCTGGATCGATGCGCTGTTTGATGAAGACCTGCCGGCCTGCGAGGAGGCGTTGAACCAAGAGCTGACACGCGCCTGATCGGGATCGTTGACTGAGCCTTGGGTGACACCGAAGAGCGCTGAAGCAACGCGACTGGCGTTCGTGCCCGCCAGAATGTCAGGCGGTACGGTAGCCAACCCATGTCCTGACTTGCTCCTCACTGGACCAGCGTCCTTCGCAGCAGGCAGCAAGGCATCTGGGTTGCCTGATCCCGATGTTGTTTGGACCTGCCGGACGACTTGCCGAACCAGAATGCAACACAGCAGGAGGCGGCTACAAGTGACCCAGCACGCAGTTTGCGCAATTCACCCAACACCCATGTGAAAGAGACTTTGTGACATGTCGTATTTGAAGTCGCTTGAAACGCTTCTCAGACAATGAACGCCATGTCAGGCATTGAGGCGCTGACGTCCGCAGGCATCTCGGTGTTTGAGCGAGGCTGGCTGTCCGCCAACAACGTGCTGATACAGGGGAACGGCCCCACATCGCTGGTGGACTCGGGTTATTGCAGCCACGCGGATCAAACACTTGCGTTGGTGAAACAAGCGCTGGAAGGCCGTCCACTGGACTTGCTGCTGAACACGCACCTCCACAGTGACCACTGCGGAGGCAACGCCGCCCTTCAGAACGCCTACCCCAAACTGGAAACTCGAATTCCCCCGGGCCAAGCCCAAGCAGTCACCGAATGGGACCCTGTGGCGCTGACCTACACGCCAACCGGTCAGGAGTGCCCTCGTTTTGTACACGGAGGACTTTTGCTGCCAAGTTCATCGGTTCAGCTTGGCCCGTTGATGTGGGACATTCATGGCGCCAAAGGCCATGATCCGCACTCCATCATCCTTCATCAACCAGCGACCGGCATCCTGATATCCGCCGATTCGCTCTGGGAGAACGGGTTTGGTGTGGTTTTTCCTGAGCTCGAAGGTGTGGAGGCCTTCGATGAGGTGCACGAGACGCTCGATCTCATTGAAGCACTCGGTCCCAAGATCGTCATCCCGGGTCATGGCCCGGTCTTTTATGCTGTCGGAGGCGCCCTTGAACGTGCACGGAGGCGGTTGGCTCAGTTCAGAGATGCACCTGAGAAACACCTGCGGCATGCCATCAAGGTATTGATCAAGTTCCGGCTGCTCGATTGGCAAAAGGTTCCAAGACAACAACTGGTCGAGTGGGCGCAGAAGACACCTTACTTGCACCGGTTCATTCCCCCCGGGGAAGCTGCCTCCGACTGGATGGATCGATTGCTCCAGGAGCTGGAGCGTTCAAGTGCACTGCGGCTTGAACAAAACTGGGTCATCAACAGTTGACATGAGGCCGTGGTCCACAGATCGGCTCTAGACGGACCCATAAAGCCCAAACCCCCAGGTACACGGGGTACGAGGGGGTTTGGGTGGCTTTGTAAGAGCCTGACGATGACCTACTTTCACACGGGAACCCGCACTATCATCGGCGCAAAGGCGTTTCACTGTCCTGTTCGGGATGGGAAGGAGTG